>Ga0181557_1000615_pt1 | contig 44266 bp, 29 predicted proteins | sample 011ome_23_FD_148632 | JGI IMG/M metagenome (GOLD analysis project Ga0181557, IMG submission 148632) | Coastal salt marsh microbial communities from the Groves Creek Marsh, Skidaway Island, Georgia - 011506CT metaG (spades assembly) | ecosystem: Environmental > Aquatic > Marine > Intertidal zone...
ATACCCCCCTAAAAATATTTCCACCTCCAATTACAATGGCTAGTTCAACACCAGATTCAACGACCTCTTTGATCGCTTCAGCATATTGTGAAATGCGGGTTGGATCTATGCCGTATTGAAGATCACCCATCAAGGCTTCTCCACTTAGTTTTAACAGGATGCGTCGGTATTTCATGGGGCTTGTTTTGGTGCCACAAAAATAATCAAAAAAAAAGAGTCTGTGCCTTAATCCATCCCTTTCCAATCATAGAGGATAAAAAAAAAGCTGCTGGACAACCAGCAGCTTAGTGGATACATCTTGTAGATGAATTAACCTAAGGCTACACGAACAAATTCGGTAACAGTTAATCCTTTGTCAGCTGTTTGCACATATTGTGCTACAGTCATGGTGTTGTCTTTGATGAATTCTTGGTTAACCAAGGTGTTGTCTTTGAAAAAACGTTGAAGTTTCCCTTGAGATATTTTCTCCAACATAGCTTCTGGTTTACCTTCTTGGCGCAATTGATCTTTGGCGATTTCAATTTCTTTATCGATGATCGCTTGATCTACTTGACTTTCGTTGAGCGCCACAGGATTCATAGCAGCTGCTTGCATGGCAACATCTTTAGCGATGGTCTCGCAACCTGGTACAGAGGCAGATAGACCTACCAAAGTAGCGATGCGGTTTCCAGCGTGGATGTAAGAACCTACAAAAGGTGCAGACAGTTTCTTGAAACTTCCTATTTCAATTTTTTCTCCAATCACACCGGTTTGTTCCGTCAATTTTTCTTGAACAGACATCCCGTTAAAATCGGCAGCAAGAAGTGATTCTAATGAATCAAATCCCATAGCTAAATCAGCTATAGCATGAGCTAGTGTAGTGAAGGATTCATTTTTGGCTACGAAGTCAGTTTCGCAGTTTAGCGAAATCACAACTCCTTGGTTTTGAGCTGCATTTACTTTGGCGATGGCAGCACCTTCAGTTGACTCACGGTCAGCTCTGTTAGCGGCTACTTTTTGTCCTTTTTTGCGCAGAATTTCAATCGCTTTTTCAAAATCGCCATCAGCTTCCACCAATGCTTTTTTGCAATCCATCATTCCAGCACCTGTGGTCTGTCTGAGTTTGTTTACGTCTTGGGCGGTAATATTAGCCATGATATTTGGTATTAAATGATTAGCTCAATGCAGCGATTAGGTCTGCTTTTTTCATCGTGGCTGCACCAGCGATATCGCTAGCAATGGCCAATTCTCTCAACTCGGCTACTGTTTTGCTTTCTAGGTCTACAGTAGTTTCTTTGATCTCAGCAGCTGCTTCCATCGCTTCCATTTGAGCATCGTCAGAAACATCTTTATCTGCCTTGCGGTCAGACAAACCTTCTGTAATAGCCGTAACTACACTTCCCATAATGGCTTCGATTGATTTTGAAGCATCATCATTGGCGGGAATTACAAAGTCGATTGGTTTTGGATCACAGTTGGTATCCACCATAGCGAACACAGGGATGTTCAATTTTTTGGCTTCTTTCACAGCGATGTGCTCTCTCATGGTATCTACCACGAAGATAGCTCCAGGTAGACGAGTCATATCAGCGATGGAACCTAAGTTTTTTTCCAACTTAGCACGCAAACGATCCACTTGTAATTTTTCTTTTTTAGAGAGCGTTTCAAACGTACCGTCCGTTTTCATACGGTCGATAGAACTCATTTTTTTAACAGCTTTGCGAATAGTCACAAAGTTGGTCAACATCCCACCTGGCCAACGCTCAGTGATGTAGGGCATATTAACTTTTCCAGCTAAATCAGCTACGATGTCTTTGGCTTGTTTTTTGGTAGCTACAAACAATACTTTGCGGCCGGAAGCAGCAATTTTCTTCAAAGCTTCGTTAGCTTCTTCTAATTTTGCCGCTGTTTTGTAGAGGTTGATTACATGGATTCCATTGCGTTCCATGTAAATGTATGGAGCCATGTGTGGGTTCCATTTTCTGGTAAGGTGACCAAAATGTACACCTGCCTCCAAGAGGTCTTTAACTTCAATTTTTGCCATTTTTTTACTTAGTTTACGTTCTTAATAATTTTTAGCAATATCCCTTGTGCAGTGCACGAGACATTTAGATGCTAAACTAGTTGCCCGCAGTGCGGACTCTATGGTATTTGGTGCCCAAAGGGCGGTTTCAAGGAACAAAAAAGTGGTTTTCCAAGGGAAAACCACTGTAGTATTAACGTTTGGAGAACTGGAAGCGCTTGCGTGCTTTCTTTTGTCCGAACTTTTTGCGTTCCACCATTCTTGGATCTCTGGTTAAAAGACCTTCTGGTTTAAGGATCGCTCTGAATTCTTCGTTGATGGCGCAAAGTGCTCTGGAGATAGCTAAACGAATCGCTTCAGCTTGTCCGGTAATTCCACCGCCAAAAACATTTACTTTAACATCGTATGAACCTTCTGTTCCAGTTAAAGAAAAAGGTTGTTGTACTTTGTATTGTAGGGTGCTTGTAGTCAAGTACTCAGCCAAGTCTTTCTTGTTTACGGTGATTTGGCCTTTTCCTTCAGTCACATAGACGCGGGCAACAGCAGTCTTTCTTCTTCCAATTTTGTGAATAGCCCCCATTATTTGAATTCTTTAAGATTAATTACTCTTGGTTTTTGCGCTTCTTGTTGGTGTGCAGCTCCTTCATACACTTTTAGGTTTCTGAATAGCTCAGCTCCCAATTTGTTTTTAGGCAACATACCTTTGATAGATTTCTCTACCATGCGTGTTGGGTTTTTAGCCATCAGTTCAACAGCAGATAAACTGCGTTGTCCACCTGGATATCCCGTGTGACGCACATAAGTTTTGGTTTGCATTTTGTTTCCAGACAAGTGGATTTTTTCGGCGTTGATCACCACAACATTATCGCCACAATCTACGTGTGGGGTATAGTTTGGTTTGTTCTTGCCACGCAACATTACGGCTACTTTCGAAGCCAAACGACCCAAAGTCTCTCCTTCAGCATCTACCAAAACCCACTCTTTTTGAACGGTGTTTTTGTTGGCTGAAACAGTCTTATAACTTAATGTGTCTACACTCATAATCTTCTAATTAAACACGTTGTTCCCTACAAACGGGCTGCAAATGTACATTTAATTTGCGATAATGCAAATCTGTAATTTCAAATATTTCTAATTTTTTTCAAAAAAAGTCACTTATTAATGCGCTTCTAACCAGTTAGATCCTGATCCAATCTCTACCTCTAAGGGAACGGCACAGGTATAGGCTCCCTCCATTTCTTTTTTTATCAACGCTGTGAGCTGATTTTTTTCCGGCAAATACACCTCGAATACCAATTCATCATGCACCTGTAGAAGCATTTTGGAGTGTAGGTTTAATCGCTTCATGGAGTCGTGAATGCGTATCATCGCTACTTTGATGATGTCGGCTGCTGATCCTTGTATGGGTGCGTTTACAGCATTTCTCTCAGCGGCACCACGCACGACTGGATTCGATGAATTGATGTCTTTTAGATACCGCCTACGTCCCATAACCGTTTGTACATATCCATGTTCTCGGGCAAAGGCAATCTGTGATTGAATGTAGGTATTCAGTTTTGGGTAGGTAGCGTAGTAGGTTTCAATCATTTCTTTGGCTTCGCTTCTGCTCAGGTCTGTTTGGTTGCTCAGTCCAAACGCAGATACCCCGTAAATGATGCCAAAGTTGACTGTTTTGGCTTGACTTCTTTGCGATTTTGTCACCTCTGCTAGTGGGATATCAAAAAGTTTTGCCGCTGTAGCGGTGTGGATATCAGCCCCTTGCTTAAACGCCTCAATCATGTGGTCTTCCTGGCTGAGCGCCGCAATGATTCTCAATTCAATTTGAGAGTAATCCGCAGACATCAGTTCATATTGATCGTTTTTAGGAACAAAGGCTTTGCGCACTTCGCGTCCTCGTTCAGTTCTTATGGGGATGTTTTGCAGGTTTGGGTTATTGCTGCTCAACCTTCCAGTAGCGGCTACCGCTTGCATGTATTCGGTGTGTATTCGGTGTGTGTTTTTGTCCACCTGGGTAGGTAATGCGTCAATGTAGGTGCTCTTAAGCTTGGCCAATCCCCTGTATTCAAGTACTTTGCGCACAATTTCATGATCTTTGGCTAAATAAGACAACACTTCTTCAGAGGTGGCGTACTGACCTGTTTTTGTTTTTTTTGGTTTATCGACCAGTTTTAGTTGTTCAAACAGTATTTCTCCCAATTGTTTAGGCGAAGCGATGTTAAAGGTGGTACCCGCACATTGATAGATTTCTTGTTCCAGTGTATTGAGGTCTCGTTCCAGTTCTATGGAAAGTCGGTGGATAAACGGTTGATCCAAACTGATTCCAGCAAGCTCCATGTCCGCCAAAACATCGATTAACGGCAATTCTAACTCCTCGATCAAGGAGGTATTTTCCGCTTGAGCTAGTTCCTTTTTGAACAGTTCTGCCAGTTGATACGTAATGTCCGCATCTTCACAAGCGTAATCAGCCAACAAGGCAGGGTCGACTTCTCTGATCGATAGTTCTTGTTTTCCCTTACCGACAAGATCCTGGTAGCTGATGGGTTGATAGTTGAGGTACGTCTCGGCCAATACATCCATGTTGTGCCTCATGTCTGGATTGATTAAATAATGCGCAATCATGGTATCGTACCAAGGCGCTGATACTTCGACGCCATAGCGTTTAAGTACCTTAAGGTCATACTTTAGATTATGGGCTATTTTTTCCACTTGGGTTGACCTGAAAAATGGCTGTAGCTGTTCCAGGGCACCTTGTATTTGTTGGGGATCTGGGCCTAGCGGAATAAAATAGGCTTTGTGGGCTTCCCAGCTCAGCGATATCCCCACTAATTCAGCCTCCATAGGGTTGAGTGAGGTCGTTTCTGTATCAAAACAAACACTCGGTTGCTGGCAAAGTGTTTCCACCAAAAGTTTTAATCCCAGACCGGGGTGTATCACCTGGTAGTGGTGGCTGGTTTGTGCCAAATGTGTTCTTTGGAAACTTGTGGAGGGCTCTGCACCCCGGGTAGTGGGGGCTGGTGCATCAAATAAGGAGTATTGGCCTTGACCCGGAAGAGCAGGTGCTGCGTTTGCTGGGGCAGGTGTTTTGTTTGAATCGGGAATTGACTGGGAGGCAGTTCCGTTTAATTTGTGGTATAGTTGGTCAAACTGAGTTTTTAGTCGTCTGAATTCCAAGGACTCAAATAGTTGGGTAACCCGATCCATGTCGGGTACCGATAGTTCAAAGTCTTGAGCATCAAAACGAACATCACATTGAGTATTGATGGTAGCTAACTGTTTTGAAAGCATCCCCAACTCTTTAGCACCCTCAATATTTTCACGCATTTTACCTTTTAGCTCATGGGCGTGGGCCAACAAGTTTTCCATCGTGCCGTAGGTCTCTATGAATTTCTTGGCGGTCTTATCTCCCACACCGGGTAGACCGGGAATATTGTCGCTTGCATCACCCATCATCCCCAAATAATCGATGACCTGTTCAGGTCGTTGGACCCCAAAACGTTCTTGAACCTCTGGAATACCCCAAATTTCAATACCATTACCCATGCGCGCGGGTCGATACATCAGGATATGCTCGCTGACCAATTGGCCAAAGTCTTTGTCAGGGGTTACCATATACACCAAGTACCCTTCTTTTTCTGCCTGTTTGGCCAAGGTTCCAATTAAATCGTCCGCTTCCATGCCTTCCTGTTCCACAATGGGAATGTGCATGGCTTCAAGAATTTGGTGGATATAGGGAACAGCTATTTTTATGGCTTCTGGAGTTTCAGATCTATTGGCCTTATAGGCTTCAAATACTGCCGTGCGCTCATGACTACCTCCTTTGTCAAAACAAACCGCCAAATGATCTGGTTTTTCTCGGTTGATCACATCGAATAAAGAATTCACAAATCCGTATATGGCAGAGGTTTCCATGCCATTAGAATGAATACGTGGGCTTTTTATCATCGCGTAATACCCTCTGAATATAAGCGCATAGGCGTCGAGCAAAAAGAGTCTTTTTTTTGGAGTCATAACGTTAATTTCATGGGTAAATCTACAAAAGAATATCGGCTTACCCCATGATTTTGTTCGGTGAAAGGACCAGGGTATGGGGCTTTTGTTTTTTTGTTTCTTTGTAAAAAGAATCGACTATGGAGGTTGAAGTTTGTGCCCACACCATTGCCTCGGCCTTGACCGCTCAGCACGCTGGTGTTCAACGGATCGAGTTGTGTTCGGCGATCGGCGTAGGGGGAGTAACACCCTCATTTGGAGTGATGGAGCAAGTTCGCAGACAAGTGAGGATTCCAGTCCACGTATTAATTCGACCTAGAATGGGGGATTTTACCTATACACACCACGAATTTGCTTCGATGATTTCGGATATTTCACTGTGCAGAAGTTTAGGGTTTGAAGGGGTTGTTTTTGGTGTACTGACTAAAGACAATAAAATCGACCAAGTGCGCACGCGTCAGTTGCTCTATGCGGCACAGGGAATGAAATGCACCTTTCACAGGGCCATAGACTGGTTGGACGACCCAGTTGAGGCAGTATCTGTATTAGAAGACCTGGGCGTGGATACGGTACTTTCGTCTGGAGGGGCGTCATCAGCTATGGAGGGTTTGGCTACCTTGGAACGCATGCAACTCAGGGCTAAAAAGATGACCGTGATGCCTGGTTCTGGGGTAAAACCTGATCAAATTATGCGGTTTAAATCCGCAGGTTTTCGGGCCATCCATCTATCGGGCATAGTTCCTGAACAGGTATTGGAGTCACCACCTAAGGTGCCTTTGATTTCTCCCAACCTTATGGCAGAGCAATATCAATACGATACTTCGGCAGAAAAAATCAGACAAGTTTGTGAGGTCTTAAGAAAACTTTAGGATCCATTGACTGCGAGCATCCTATATTTGCCAAAAATTTGATGATGCGCTGGGTTATATTTATTGCATTTTATGCGTTTTTTGGAGCTTATGCTTTTCAGGCGCTGAAAACATTACAGCCCAAAGCCTGGGTATGGTGGCTGATTTCCATAGCCTGGAGCGGCGTTTTGGTCTTCTTTATAGCTCAATTTGCTTCAGGAGTCACCTCAAGGATTGGGGTAACCCCCATAACGGGTTGGGCTTTTGGATTGCTGCTATCAGTCATGGTTTTTAAAATGACAGCTACCTCTGTCCTGTTGTCTGAAGATTTGGTTCGGTTTATTGTGGCTGGTTTTCGCAAAGTGGTCGGAGATCCAGCGCCGCTTTTACCAGGTAGAAGAAAATTCATCAGTGCACTAGCTCTGGGCATAGCCTCTCTGCCTTTCGGTGCCTTGCTCTACGGTATGTACAAAGGTAAGTACAACTACAAGGTTTTGTCGTATGAATTGTATTTTGACGATTTACCCGAGGCATTTGATGGGTTTAAAATAACTCAGATATCGGATATACACTCGGGTAGTTTTGACGATCCAGAAAAGGTAGCCTATGGGGTTGACCTAGTCAATGCTGAAAAGGCTGATTTGGTTGTGTTCACTGGTGATCTGGTCAATAACAGTGCTGTGGAGATGAAGCCTTGGGTGGATATTTTTGCTCAGATTTCAGCGCCTGTAGGTAAGTATTCAATTTTGGGGAATCACGACTATGGGGATTATATCGAGTGGTCAAGTGATCAGGAAAAGGCGGATAATTTTGCTGATTTAGTCGGTACCCATGAAAAAATAGGTTTTGATTTATTGCGCAATGAACACCGTGTCATTGAGAAAGATGGTCAACAAATACACCTCATTGGGGTAGAAAATTGGGGTAGAGGAAGATTTATTAAAAAGGGCGATTTGGCCCTGGCCAGCGCTCAAGTACCCAAAGATGGTTTTAAAGTATTATTGTCTCACGATCCATCACACTGGGAGGATGTGGTTTTGAAGGAGGATACCCATTACCACTTGACACTAAGCGGACATACCCACGGGATGCAGTTTGGGGTAGAGATTCCGGGTTGGATCAAGTGGAGCCCAGTTCAGTGGAGGTATACCTATTGGGCAGGTCTATATCAAGAGATGGGCCAGTGGATCAATGTCAATCGAGGTTTTGGATTTATCGGCTATCCTGGTCGGGTAGGTATGTGGCCTGAAATCACCTCTATAGTCTTGAAAAAAGGCACGAATACAGTCGCCTAGTCCTGATTGTCTTGCCAGAAACTTTTTTTTACTACTTTTGAACCGCTAATCAGCCGTTTATGTCAAAATTTGGAGAATTAATCGACGTGCCTTTTCCCGTTCTGTTGCAATTCTACACAGAGTGGAGCGAGTCTGCTCAGCAGATGCACGAAGTACTTAACCACGTAGCCGCTGCTTTGGGTGACAAAGGAAAGGTAATCAAGATCGATGTGGATAAGAATCAAGTCCTCAGTGAAGCATTACGCGTAAAGACACTACCGACACTGATGATTTACAAACAAGGAGAAATGCTTTGGAGGCAGAGTGGGGAACAAGATGCCAACACCTTGCTCATCAAACTCAAGGAACATATATAACCAGGAAGGTACTGATAACAAACAGGCCGGAGCTCAGCTCCGGCCTGTTTGTTTTACTGACCCAAGGTATCAGCTGGTCCATCTCCTAAATCTATTGGGGTTTCATCTTGACTGTAAAAATGACTAAAACGTTCGATATAACTGCTAAACGTTGCTGATTCTTCAGCCCATTGATCCTCTGGATGGAAGGAGGCCCACAATTCAAAAGCTGTGCGGTAACTATCTAGATCACCGACGATATCTTGTATCATTCGCGACTGCTCCTTTATAGGAAGTTGTCCGTAGTAGTCCAAATGATCTTGGTATTGAGCGATTAGATCTCTATAAAGTTTATCTCCTTTTTCAAGAGCGCCTGCTTGATAATACCCCTCAATAAATGGTTCTACGAAGGCGTAAAAACCAAATTGCTGCAGAGGTACATACCTCATGGCTAGGTCGCAAATCTCTATTGCTTTCTCGTTAGCTCCTTCTGCTAGTAGCGCGTTGACTAATCGAGCAAGGTGAGTTCTGAATGACAATCCCTGTACTTTGGTCTGTCCATCGATATACAGCTTCGGATCATCCGAGTTGCCCCAAGTCCATGAAGTGACTATATCATACATGGTTTGCGTATCTATTCGTCCAAACTCATAGCTGTTTTGCTTGGGTGTTTTGATCGGCACAAGTTTATAGGCTAGTCCATCCAGTTGAAGGTAGTCTTGCATCCAGATGTACTCAGCGGGATCAAAACTGCCCCCTGAAAAATAGATGGGGCGTTTCCAGTCATTGTTGGCCAAAATATCCAGCATCAATAGTCTGTTTTTGGGCAATGCGCTCTTAGGTAGATCAATGTCTATGTAATCTACGATCAGCGCACTGTCTTTAAGGGCGACTAAGCCACTTTCCAAAACATTCTTTTTGTTGACTGGAATTCGTATTTTATGGGTTGGATAGTAAACAATATTCAAGCTTGACTCCGGGTATTGGCTCAAGTCAGCCCCTTTATTCTCCAATATATATTTAAATTTCGTTTGAGGTTTTCCGCTGCTGATCCAAGCCATCCAGTCTTGAATAGTCCAGCGGTTATCCGTTATTTCTTGGTAGTATACCGCATCGAGCGTACCAAATCTGTATTGATTGTGGTTGAGCTGGCTAGGAATAGGGTCGCTTAAGTACGCTTTGCGCTTCATCTGGTCGATATACCAGTCAGTGGCCAATAAACTGGTGTTGATCACCCGAACATCGGTTCTGTAGCCTTCTATTTCCTGGAGGTACCAAAGAGGAAAAGTATCGTTGTCCCCTATAGTAAAAATCAGGGCACCACTGTTTTCCTTAGTGGATTTCAAATAGGCTTCTGCTGTAGAACGAGCAGTGTATCTGTTGCTTCTGTCGTGGTCATCCCAGTTTTGAACACCCATCAAAACAGGAGCTGCCAAAAGTCCTAATCCAACAGTCAATGGGGCAGTAAAACGATGGTCTTTGATTTTAGCTAGTATCTCATAGAGCGCCATAACCCCTAATCCCATCCAAATAGCAAACACATAAAAGGCACCAACTAGAGAATAATCCCTTTCTCGGGGCTGAAAAATAGGCGGGTTGGTATAAAATTGAATGGCCAATCCGGTGAAAAGGAAAAATACCATCAACACCCAAAATTGTTTTTTATCCTTCCTAAACTGATAGGCGATTCCCATCAAGGCTAGTATAAAGGGCAAGAAATAATATGTGTTGCGCCCCTTGTTTTGGGCTATGTCCTCTGGAAGATTATCCTGTGTGCCTAGGCGATAACTATCCATCCAATTAATCCCGCTTAACCAATTCCCGTGGTTGTCATACCTGCCTTGTATGTCGTCTTGTTTGCCCACAAAATTCCACATCAGGTACCTCCAAAACATATAATTGAATTGAAAATCAATCATATAGGTTAGGTTGTCTGAGAGGGAGGGTGGCTGTATGTCGATATAAGGACCTAGCTCTTTGAGTATGCTGATCAGTTCACTAGCTCCGTAAGCGCCTGAAGAGACATTTTTTCTAACCTCGGCAATGGCTGTTTGCAAATCTTTGTTACCCGCATATTCCGGTTTTGCGGTAAAAACAGGTGCGCCGTAGTAGGTTATGTAGTTTTCGGCGTTTTGTTCACTCCACATTCTGGGTAAAAACCCGGTGTGCTTGGGATCAGCGCCACGTCCTGCATTCTTGTACGCGTTGACAATTTCGTATTTTCCTGTGGTATAGTTTTTTTCGTATTTGGGTTTATCGTCCTTATCTACACCATCACTGGAAAACAAGTTGGTGTAATAGGCACCGAAAAAAGGGCTGTCCACACCGGGGTATTGTTCTCGATTGTAGTAGGCGAGAAGCGATCTGGCATCAGAGGGGTCATTTTCATTGACCACAACTTGAGCATTGGCCCTGATGGGCAACATTAACCAGGTGGAGAAACCTAGAAGCAAGAACAATGCGCAAAGGACAGCTGTATGTGCCGAGCGCAGTGACTTTTTGGAGGTGTAGCGAAGTGCCCAAACAAATCCTAGGGAGATAATAAGTCCTAACAAGAATGATCCTCCATTAAACGGAAGCCCAAATTCATTAACAAAAAACACTTCGGCCCAACCGAAGGCTTTGAGCACATAGGTCAATGAGAATTTATACACCAAGAGTAGGATAGCCACCGAAGCAGCATTGGCCAGGGCAAAGTTCTTTATTGTAGTGGTTGGGTATCGCTTAAAATAATAGAGAAGACCTATGGAGGGAATAGCCAGGAAGCCCATAAATTGAATGCCAAAGGTGAGCCCTATGATGAACCAAATCAGCACCAACCATCTATTTCCTCTGGGTGTGTCGATTTCATCTACCCATTTAAGTCCGAGCCATAGCAACAGGGCCATGATCAAGCTAGCCATCGCGTATACTTCAGTTTCGGTGGCATTGAACCAAAAACTATCTGTGGTGGCAAATCCCAAAGCACCTACCAATCCACTGCCCAAAAGAGCGATGTATTTTCTGGAGGTCCAAGTTGTTTGAGGGTTGAGCAACAACCCCAAACGGGTGATGGTCCAAAACATAAACAGAATGGTGAAGGCACTAGAAAACGCGGAAACTGCATTAACCATCAGGGCTATGTGTTGTGCGTCGATGGCAAATAGGGCAAAAAACGCACCGATCATCTGTAATAGCGGTGCTCCTGGGGGATGGCCTATTTGAAGTTTGGCGGCTGTGGAAATGTATTCGCCAGCGTCCCAAAAACTGCCCGTGGGTTCAATGGTAAGTCCGTAGATGCATAAAGCAATAGCAAAACTAATCCAGCCCAAGCGGCGGTTCCAGACCTCAAATAACTGTGGTGTCATGTGTATAATTTGAGGCACAAACATAATGAAAAAACCCTGAGTTTCCTCAGGGTTTCGTTGTTGGCCTACTAGGATTCATTTTCTCGCGCGGCTCGAAAATGGGCTGTTTGTGGCGGTGTGAACAACAAAACACCCAGAGGTTCCTCTTCTTGTTTTTTTTATTCCCCGTTCACCTACAAAAGTGAGCTTTTGATGCTCCAGGAAACAAAAAAACCCTGAGTTTCCTCAGGGTTTCGTTGTTGGCCTACTAGGACTCGAACCTAGAACGACTGAACCAAAATCAGCTGTGTTACCAATTACACCATAAGCCAATGCGGGTGCAAATTTAATACAAAGTTTTATTTTGACAAGAAAAGCGGATTTATTTTTTGGATCTATTGGTTTTGGAGATCTAAATAATTGACGTATATTTGCCCAGTAAATGAAAAGTAACAGCGAGAGGGGACATTAGTCCCCTCTTTTATTACACAAATATGACGTTTAAAGAGCGCGTACAGGAATTGTTACATCAGGGTTTGGAAACACACCCTCACTTGTTTTTGATTGATTTTACCGTGGGCGCAGATCAAAAAATAAATGTTGTTCTGGACGGTGATCAAGGAGTTACTCTTCAGGATTGCATGGATATCTCCAGAGCCATCGAACATCAGTTGGATCGAGAAGAGTTTGATTTTGCCTTGGAGGTCGCCTCCGCAGGAGCGACCGCCCCGCTTAAATTGGCCAGACAGTACGTCAAAAATATAGGGAGAACCCTTTCGGTTCAAACAGCCGATCAAAAAGTGGAGGCGGAATTGGTGGAAGCTGATGAATCGTCGATTCTATTACGTTGGCAAGCCAGAGAGCCCAAGCCGATTGGTAAAGGAAAGCATACAGTAGAAAAGGAATGGAACGTTCCTATTTCAGAGATTATAGAAGCAAAAGTGATTATCAAATTTTAATTGTAGAGCAAGATGGAAAATATTGCACTCATTGAATCTTTTTCTGAGTTTAAAGACGACAAGTTTATCGACAGAGTTACGCTGATGGCGATACTTGAAGAGGTGTTTAGAAGCGCCTTAAAAAAGAAGTTCGGTTCGGATGACAACTTCGATATCATCATCAACCCGGATAAAGGGGATTTAGAAATTTGGAGAAATCGTGTGGTTGTAGAGGATGGCGCTGTGGAAGATCCCAACGAGGAAATTTCTTTGACAGAAGCACGAAAAATCGAACCTGACTTTGAAGTTGGTGAGGATGTTTCCGAGGAAGTGAAGTTGATCGACTTGGGTCGTCGCGCTATTTTGGCCTTGCGTCAGAATCTTATCGCTAAGATCCACGAACACGACAATACCACTTTGTACAAGCAGTTTAAGGATCTTGAAGGCGAATTGTATACCGCCGAAGTACACCATATCCGTCATCAAGCCATTATTTTGTTGGATGATGAAGGCAATGAAATTATTTTGCCTAAAGACAAACAGATTCCTTCTGATTTCTTTAGAAAAGGAGACAATGTTCGCGGAATCATCGACTCTGTTGATTTGAAAGGAACCAAGCCTACGATCATCATGTCTAGAACCTCACCTAAGTTCTTGGAGGCTTTATTTGCCCAGGAAATCCCCGAAGTTTTTGACGGTTTGATCACCATCAAAAAAGCTGTGCGCATTCCCGGTGAAAAAGCCAAAGTGGCTGTTGAATCGTATGATGATCGCGTAGATCCAGTAGGGGCTTGTGTAGGGATGAAGGGTTCTAGAATTCACGGAATTGTTCGCGAATTGGGCAACGAAAATATCGATGTGATCAACTGGACCAACAACCCTCAATTATTGGTCACTAGAGCATTGAGTCCTGCTCGAGTGAGTTCAGTGGTGCTCAATGATGAAAACAAAACAGCGCAAGTTTACCTAAAACCGGAGGAAGTTTCTAAGGCTATTGGTAGATCTGGACACAATATCCGATTGGCTGGTCAGTTGACGGGTTATGAAATTGATGTGTTTAGAGAAGGTGTTGAGGAAGATGTTGAATTAACTGAATTCTCTGACGAGATCGAAGCATGGATCATTGATGAGCTCAAGAAAATTGGATTGGATACGGCTCGTTCTGTATTGGAACAAGATGTGGCTGAATTGGCCAGAAGAACCGACCTTGAAGAAGAAACCATTTTGGATGTCATCCGCATCCTTAAAGAAGAGTTAGAAGATTAAGCTATATTTGCAAACGGATAAGCAGCAAGGAACCAAATTTTATGGCAGAACAAGAAACGATTCGACTAAATAAAGTCCTTAGAGAACTGAATATATCGCTCGATAGAGCGGTAGATCACCTCTCTTCAAAGGGGTTTGACGTCGAGGCCCGTCCTACGACCAAAATTTCCCATGAAGTATATCAGGTGTTACTCGATGAGTTCCAGACTGATATGACTAAAAAAGTCGCGTCTCAAGAAGTAGGCGAGGAAAAACGCAAAGAAAAAGAAGCGCTTCGCATCCAACTTGAAAAAGAGTTAGAAGATAAAAGATTGGCCCAGGCTAAATCGGAGATCGTTCGCGCTAAATCCACCTTGGACAAACCCAAGATGGTGGGCAAGATTGATCTAAATCCTAAACCAGCCGCTCCAGAACCCGAGGCGCCTGTAGAAAAAGAAGCTCCATCCGTTGAGGTTGTCGCTGAAGTGGCTGAGCCAAAAGAAGCAGAAGCACCAGTTGCTGAGCCTGTAGTTGAGCCAGTGACCTCTGAAGTTGTCAACACGCCTGAGCCAGAAGTGGTACCTAGCGAAGTGACTGCTCCAGCTGCCGCCGAAGTAACTGAGCAGGAAGAATCTCAAACCTTAGAGACCAAATACCAAAAATTAACTGGTCCTAAGATTATGGGGGAGAAAATCGACCTCACTAAGTTTGAGCGACCCAAGAAAAAACCTACCGCTGCTCAGAATGCTGAAGCAGACGCTAAAAAGAAAAGAAAACGCATCACGACGAAGCCTGGAGCTGCTGGTGGTGCGCCAAACACACAAGATCGATTTCGCGCTAAGCCTTCAGGAGCACCTAGAGTGGAACCTACGGAAGAAGACGTGCAAAAACAGGTGCGTGAAACACTGGAAAAGCTTCAAGGTAAAACCAAAAAAGGTAAGGGAGCTAAGTACCGTCGAGACAAAAGGGACATGCACCGATCTATGGCTGAGCGAGATATCGAACAGCAAGAGTTGGAGAGCCGTATCCTGAAAGTGACGGAGTTTGTTACCGCCAATGAGGTGGCTACCATGATGAATGTGTCTACCACCGAGATTATCTCTGCCTGTATGTCTTTGGGAATGATGGTGACCATGAATCAACGCCTTGATGCGGAAACCCTCAGCATTGTAGCCGAGGAATTTGGGTACAGCGTTGAGTTTGTCACGGCGGATCTCGAAGAAAATATTGAAGTTGTCGTGGATGCTCCAGAGCAATTACAGCACAGAGCGCCTATTGTTACGGTCATGGGCCACGTAGACCACGGTAAAACTTCACTGTTGGATTACATCAGAAAGGCCAATGTAATCGCTGGAGAAAGTGGTGGAATCACCCAACACATCGGTGCCTATGCGGTAACACTAGAGGGGGGACAAAAAATCACTTTCTTGGATACTCCTGGTCACGAGGCGTTTACCGCCATGCGTGCTCGTGGAGCTCAAGTAACCGATATTGCTATTATCGTAGCTGCGGCAGATGATAATATCATGCCCCAAACCAAGGAAGCAATCAGCCACGCTCAAGCTGCTGGTGTGCCCATCATATTTGCCATCAACAAAGTGGATAAACCCACGGCAAATCCTGAGAAAATCAAAGAAGGATTGGCTCAGATGAATTTGTTGGTTGAAGATTGGGGAGGTAAAATTCAATCCCAAGACATTTCAGCCAAAACAGGTCTAGGTATCAAGGAATTGCTTGAAAAAGTGCTTCTTGAAGCGGAGCTTTTAGACTTAAAAGCCAACCCAGATCGTCTGGCCAATGGTACGGTAGTTGAAGCGCTGCTCGACAAGGGTCGTGGTTATGTATCGACTGTTTTGGTGCAAAATGGTACTCTTAAGATCGGAGATTACGTGCTTGCAGGTACCTGCAGTGGTAAGATCAAGGCCATGCAAGATGAGCGTGGACAAAATATTAAAATAGCTGGTCCAGCTACACCTATTTCTATTTTAGGTTTGGATGGTGCACCGCAAGCGGGAGATAAATTCAAAGTATACGAGGACGAAAAAGAAGCCAAGCAAATAGCTTCTAAACGCGCTCAATTGATGCGTGAACAGTCTGTTCGTACACAAAGACACATCACCTTGGATGAAATTGGTCGAAGAATTGCGCTTGGTGACTTTAAGGAACTGAACGTCATTCTCAAAGGAGACGTAGATGGTTCCGTTGAGGCCCTGACCGATTCATTCCAAAAATTGTCTACCGACGAAATTCAAGTGAATATTATTCACAGAGCTGTGGGAGCTATTACCGAATCAGATGTATTGCTCGCTTCAGCATCCGATGCGATCATCATTGGATTCAATGTGCGTCCTATGGGTAATGCGCGTGATCTGGCGGAGAAAGAGGAGATCGATATTAGAACGTATTCGATCATCTACGACGCGATTAATGATCTGAAAGATGCGATGGAGGGGATGCTTTCTCCGGAAATGAAGGAGGAGATCAATGGAACTGCCGAGGTGCGTGAGACCTTTAAAATATCTAAAATTGGAACCATTGCCGGATGTATGGTGCTTACAGGTAAGATATTTAGAGACTCTAAAATCAGGTTGATACGCGAAGGTGTAGTAGTGTATACCGGAGAGTTAACCTCTTTAAAGCGATTTAAAGACGACGCCAAGGAAGTAGCTAAAGGTTATGATTGCGGTATGCAGATCAAAAACTACAATGATCTTTATGAAAAAGACATTATAGAGGCCTACAAAGAGGTAGCCGTCAAGAAGAAACTGAAATAAAAAAAGCCCGAAAGGGCTTTTTTTATTTCAGTAATCACAAGGTTTTTTCTGGTTTGATCAACACAGAAGTTTTATAGATCCTTCTGATGGCGATCAATTTCTTCTCAGCCTCTAAACGGGTGGCAAATGCACCCACCCTGACTCGGTAGCTCGGAGATCTAAAATCGAGAAAAACAGGGGTATCTGGAAAAGCTGCTTGGGCTTCAGCCATGATTTTTTGTGCATTTTGGTAATTGCCCGCATAAATCTGTATGCGGTAGGCTGAAGTAATGCGGTTTAATGCTTGATAATCCTCGAGCATCCAGTTGATTTTATCGGCCGATTTTGCCTCTGAAACCAACAAACTATCTCGTTGACCCCAAGCGGAGAACCCCAGGGCATTAAAGAGGCCAAATGCGGTATACCATAGTATTTTTTGTCTCATACGGCAAAGGTATATTTTATTTGTGACAGCGCATATCTATCCATTATTTAGAACGAATATAAATTAATAATTATCCAATTTATGGATCAATGAAATAAAGTCTATTGTTTATTTTTGCTTGCGAAATATAGTAGGCCTCAGGCATTAAAAAAATGAGGTTTTACTTGATCTTCACAGCAAACTATACTCTATGAAAAAGGTGATTTGCCTCCAATCCATCTCCCGAATTTTTTCGTTGCTTTTCCTGTCTATGTATCTGTCTTTCAGTGCTGTTATGGCTCAAGAAGCTGCTGCTGATGATGTCCAAAAAGGGAAGCAGTTGTTCAATCAAAATTGTGCCGCATGTCACGCTTTGAACCGCAAAATGACCGGTCCTGCTTTGGCTGGTGTTGTCGGTAAGTACGATGGTGATAAAGAGTGGTTGTATGCTTGGATCAAAAACAGTCAGTCGTTGATCAAATCTGGCGACGCTCGTGCGTTGGCGATTTACAATGAATTCAACCAAACACAGATGACCGCTTTTCCTCTTTTGAGCAACAGCGACATCGATGCTATTTTGGCCTATACTGATGCTCCTGAGCCTGCCCCAGCTGCCCCTGCCGCTGCGGCGAGTGCTGAAGCTGCTGCACCGGCTGCATCGGGAGTTTCCAATGAGATTATTCTAGGCGCTTTGGTCGTTGTCTTTGGTTTGTTGTTGATGATGTTGGTCTTTGTCCGACGCATCCTGACCAGAATTGCTGTGGCCAACGGGATTTATACCGAGGAGAAAAAAGCAGAAATACCATCATTCTGGAAGTATTTCTCCAATAATCCTTTCTTAATTTTTGTTACCGTTGTTTTCCTTTTATTGTTCAGTGCCTATCAGGTGTATGGTTATTTAACTCAAGTAGGTGTCGATCAGGGATATGCTCCGATTCAGCCCATTCACTTTTCTCACAAAATCCACGCAGGGGACAACAAAATTGAGTGTACGTACTGTCACTCATCGGCCAGGACTTCAAAACATTCTGGTGTGCCTTCTCTAAATATTTGTATGAATTGTCACAAATCCATCTACGAGTACAAGGGTAACCCTGAAGGTCCATCACCAGAAGATATTGCAGAGGGATACACTAACGAGTTCTACACAGGTGAGATCAAGAAGCTGTACCAAGCTGTTGGATGGGATGAAAACACCCAATCCTACACGGGTGATGCGAAACCGGTAGAGTGGGTACGCATCCACAAGTTGCCCGATTTTGCTTATTTCAACCACGCTCAACACGTTACTGTGGCAGGAGTTGCTTGCCAAACATGTCATGGACCAGTTGAAGAGATGGAGATTGCTTACCAGTATTCCCCATTAACTATGGGCTGGTGTATCGATTGCCATAGAGCCACTGAAGTGGATGTTAAGGGCAATGAATACTATGCTTCTATACACAAAGCACTTTCTGAGAAATACGGTGTTGAAAAGCTTACCGCAGCGCAAATGGGCGGGCTTGAATGTGGAAAATGCCACTATTAATTGAATAAGAAGTTTATATCAGATCCTATGGCATCAACAAAAAACTATTGGAAAAGCGAAGCGGAACTAAATTCCAATGACCCTGCAATCCAAAAGCTCCGAAATAATGAGTTTGTATCTGAATTGCCTGTTGACCAATTTTTGGGAAACAAGGAAACTTTAGATAATACATCGACTAACCGTCGTGATTTCTTGAAGTTTGTCGGATTCAGTACTGCGGCTGCTACACTAGCAGCTTGTGAGGGTCCTGTGATAAAAACAATCCCTTATGTGGTTCAGCCTGAGGAAATCACTCCAGGAATTGCCAACTTCTATGCAACAAGTATCGCTAACGGGTATGATTTTGCTTCTGTTTTGGTTAAAACAGCTGAGGGTCGCCCCATCAAAATAGAGTCAAATAGAGAAGCTGCCTATTTTTCTGGCGCTAATGCACGGGTACACGCCTCAGTGCTTTCTCTCTATGACAGCGCTAGGATTCAAGGTCCTTTACTCAAGGGAGCCCCTGTTTCCTGGGCAGATCTCGACAAGGCAGTTATTGACCAATTAAATGCTACCAAAGCCTCTGGACAGAAAGTAGTCCTAATGACACCATCCTACGCCAGTCCTTCAACGGCTGCATTAATCGCTCAATTGCAGGCGGTTTATCCTCAAGTAATTCATGTGGCTTATGATGCCGTGTCTAAAGAAGCTGCGCTAACTGCTTACGAGCGTGTCTATGGACAACGCGCGCTGGCTGACTACGATTTTTCAAAAGCAGACGTTATTGTATCGATTGGAGCTGATTTTCTTGGAGATTGGCAAGGTGGCGGTTATGCCGCTGGTTATGCTCAAGGAAGAGTTCCTAGCCAAGGAAGAATGTCTCGTCATTATCAAGTAGAATCTTTGATGAGTCTATCTGGAGCTAATGCGGATTACAGACTTCCCGCGACACATGCAGAACAGAAAAGAATTCTTGCCGCTGTATTTAGCGGATTGTCTGGAGCTTCAATAGCTGTTGAGCTGACAGAAGCTCAACAAAAAATAGTTGACGCTATGGTCTCAGATTTGCGAAAAGCGGGATCTGCTGGTGTTGTCGTGAGTGGATTAGAAGATGTAGATGCTCAATTGTTGGTATTGGCCATCAATCAGTGGCTGTCTAGCACCTCTTTTGACCCATCATTGCCTAGAACTATCAGTAATGCTCAGGCTTCAGACGTTAATGCGCTATTGCCGGCTATGGCTGCTGGTCAGGTAGGTATGTTGCTTGTCGATGGGGTTAACCCGGTATATAGCCTGCCCAATGGCGGCGAATTTGCCGCAGCAATGCAGCAAGTACCTGTTACTGTTGTTTTTGCCACTACACCTAACGAGACTACAGAAGTAGCTCAGTACGTTGGTGCCGCCAATCATTATTTAGAATCATGGGGTGATATGTCTCCCAAAGTAGGGCAGTATGCACTGGCTCAACCTGTGATCAGAAATCTTTTTGATTCTCGCCAAATCCAGACATCTCTGCTTAATTGGTTGGGGGTTGACTCTTCCTACTACGACTACGTTCGCGCTTATTGGGAAAATAATATATTGGGCACTTCGTCATGGTCTCAAGCCTTACACGACGGATACTTTACCCAAAACACTTCAGGTAGAACGGCTGTTGCTTCGATTGATGGAGCTGCTAGCGCCGCTTCACTTGCCGCTAGTAAGGGTGTGGCGATGGAGCTAGTACTCTACACAAAAACAGGTATGGGTGATGGTCAAGAGGCCAATAACCCTTGGCTTCAAGAATTCCCCGACCCCATCTCTCGTGTGAGCTGGGATAACTACGCCACCTTCTCAAAAGCTGACGCCCAAGCTTTGGGTATTGTCAATAAGCATGCGGCCAACGGTGGTTTAGACGGTAGTTATGTAACTCTTACTGTGGGAAACACTACGCTAAAAGTTCCAGCATTGATTCAACCCGGACAGGCTCCAGGAACCATTGGACTCGCTTTAGGTTACGGCAGAAAGTCAGGCTTAAAAGAATTGATGCAGGTGGGGGTAAATGCTTACGGTTTCTACCAAGCGTTCCAACCAGTACAAGAAGTGTCTGTTGCTCTAGCCTCTGGCATGCACGAATTTGCCTCGGTACAATTGCAGAACACATTGATGGGTCGTGGAGATATCATCAAGGAGACTACCTTAGAAATTTTTAACACAGCTAAAGCAGAGCAGTGGAATGAGAAGCCTATGGTTTCTTTAAACCACCAGGAAGTAGCAGCCTCCTCTGTGGATCTTTGGGATTCATTTGATCGATCTATAGGTCATCACTTTAATCTATCCATTGATCTAAATGCTTGTACAGGTTGTGGAGCTTGTGTTATCGCTTGTCATGCTGAAAATAACGTACCTGTTGTAGGTAAGGCTGAAATCAGAAGATCAAGAGACATGCATTGGTTGCGTATCGACCGCTATTATTCTTCTGAAACTTCTTTCGAAGGAGATAACCAAAAGAAAGATGACTTCAATGGATTGTTTGGCGATTCAGGTTCACTGGGTGGATTTGGACAATTAGAAGATCCTTCTGCCAATCCTCAAGTGGCTTTCCAGCCGGTCATGTGTCAGCACTGTAACCACGCACCTTGTGAAACGGTATGTCCTGTAGCGGCTACTTCTCACTCCAGACAAGGGCAAAACCATATGGCGTACAACAGATGTGTGGGAACCCGTTATTGTGCCAACAACTGTCCGTATAAGGTAAGAAGATTCAACTGGTTCTTGTACAACAACAATGACGAGTTTGATTTCCATATGAACAACGACTTGGGCAAAATGGTATTAAACCCAGATGTTAATGTTCGTTCACGTGGAGTTATGGAAAAATGCTCTATGTGTATCCAAAAGACACAAAAAACAATTTTGGATGCCAAAAGAGAAGGAAGAACCATTAAAGATGGCGAATTCCAAACAGCGTGTTCAGCAGCTTGTAACACAGGAGCTATGGTATTTGGGGACGTTAACGATCCAAACAGCCAAGTGACCTCTTTGAGCAAAAGTGAGCGCGTATATCACTTGTTGGAGCATGTAGGAACAAAACCCAACGTATTCTATCACGTTAAGGTGAGAAATACAACGGAAGCATAATTTATTAAGAACAATAATTATCATCATATGGCGTCGCATTACGAAGCACCAATTAGAAAACCACTGGTCGAAGGAGACAAGGGATACCACGATGTAACCTTGGACATTGTCGCCCCAGTAGAGGGTAAAGCCAACAAATCATGGTGGATTGTTTTTTCCATCGCACTCGTCGCATTTTTGTGGGGACTAGGTGCTATCATTTACACAGTATCTACCGGTATTGGTACCTGGGGATTGAACAAGACTGTAGGTTGGGCCTGGGACATCACTAACTTCGTATGGTGGGTGGGTATTGGTCACGCGGGTACTTTGATTTCTGCGGTACTCTTACTATTTAGACAAAAATGGAGAATGGCGGTTAACCGTTCTGCAGAGGCCATGACTATTTTCTCCGTAATTCAAGCAGGTCTTTTTCCAATTATTCACATGGGGCGCCCTTGGTTGGCTTACTGGGTGGTACCCATCCCTAACCAATTCGGTTCCTTGTGGGTAAACTTTAACTCACCATTGCTTTGGGACGTGTTTGCGATTTCAACGTATCTATCTGTTTCCTTAGTTTTCTGGTGGACAGGTTTGTTGCCTGATTTTGCGATGATCAGAGATCGTGCGGTAAAACCTTTCCAAAAGAAAATATACAGCTTACTCAGCTTTGGTTGGACTGGTCGCGCTAAAGATTGGCAGCGTTTTGAGGAGGTTTCACTAGTTCTAGCTGGTTTAGCTACCCCTTTGGTACTTTCTGTACACACGATTGTATCTTTTGACTTTGCTACCTCTGTTATTCCTGGTTGGCACACCACGATTTTCCCTCCCTACTTTGTGGCAGGAGCTATTTTCTCGGGATTTGCCATGGTAAACACCCTTTTGATCATTATGAGAAAAGTTTCCAACTTGGAGGCTTACATTACTGTACAACACATTGAATTGATGAATATTGTGATCATGATCACAGGTTCTATCGTTGGATGTGCCTACATTACTGAGCTATTTATGGCTTGGTATTCAGGAGTAGAGTATGAGCAATACGCGTTCCTTAACAGAGCGACGGGTCCTTATGCATGGGCTTATTGGGCGATGATGACCTGTAACGTATTTTCTCCTCAGTTTATGTGGTTTAAACGTTTGCGAACTAGCATCATGTTCTCTTTCTTTATCTCCATTGTCGTGAATATCGGAATGTGGTTTGAGCGATTTGTGATTATCGTTACTTCATTGCACAGAGATTACCTACCGTCCTCTTGGACTATGTTTTCTCCCACATTTGTGGACATCAGTATTTTTATAGGAACTATAGGATTCTTCTTCGTTTTGTTTTTGCTGTACGCACGTACATTCCCTGTAATTGCTCAAGCAGAAGTGAAAACTATTTTGAAGTCCTCTGGGGAGAAATACAAAAAATTAAGAGACGCTGGTCTGCCATTGTACTCAATGCCTGAGAAGGCTAAAGCGACAAAAGCAGCTAAAACTAAAAAGGAAGAATAAGTTATGGCCAACAAAGTAATTCACGCCTTGTATAACGATGACGACATCTTGATGATGGCCGTAAAAAAGGTGCGTGCTGCTCACCACCACATCGATGAAGTATACTGCCCATTCCCCGTTCACGGTTTAGATAAAGCTATGGGTCTAGCACCTACACGTATTGCTATTGCTGCCTTTTTATACGGTATCGTAGGTTTGTCTGTGGCGATCACGATGATGAATTTTATCATGATTCAAGATTGGCCTCAAGACATTGGCGGAAAACCAAGTTTTAGTTATTTGGAAAATATGCCTGCCTTTGTCCCCGTCATGTTTGAGCTAACTGTCTTTTTTGCTGCTCACCTAATGGTGATCACTTTTTACATGCGCAGCAGACTTTGGCCGTTTAAAAAAGCCGAAAACCCAGATGTTCGTTCTACAGATGATCACTTTGTGATGGAAATTTCTGTCCATGACAATGAGGAGTCACTCAGAGCGCTTTTGGAAGAAACAGGGGCGGTTGAAATCAATATATCAGAAAAGCATTCGTAAGTAGTATGAACGATATGAAAAAAATCCTAGGCCTTTTATTTAGTGCGATGTTATTGGTCTCTTGCCATACAGACAAGACCCAACGCAACTATGAATATTTTCCTGATATGTACTACGCTGTTGGTTATGAAACCTACCAAGCGGTACCCTTTCTACCCAACGGGACTGCTGCTGGAATTCCAGCGGAGCATACCATAGCTCGTGGACATATTCCCTATGAGCTAGACAATACCGTTGACGGCAAAATAGCTTCCCGTACTCAACCTAACCGTATTGTTGATTTTGACGATAAAGCTGCTGCTTCTGGCAAAGCCCTTTACGGTGTTTATTGCGCCACATGTCACGGTACCAAAGGCGATGGTCAAGGAACTTTGGTGCAAAGAGAAAAAATTCTCGGTGTTCCCAGTTATGCTGATGCAGCTAGAGATATTACGGTAGGTAGTACCTATCATGTGATCTACTACGGAATTAATGCTATGGGTTCATACGCTTCACAGCTCAATGAAAACGAGCGTTGGTTGGTGGCCAACTATGTGATGCAACTCAAACAAGAATTAACAAAATAATCTGTTCAACATGTATACTTTTTCTAAGCGTCTAAAAACTTTTGCTCTCGTACTTATGGTATTTGGAGCTTTGGGTATGGCCCTAGGTTTATGGTCTGCCCCTAAGACTGTTGAACAAGCTAAGTCTATGGTGGTATCCCACGATACACATGGTGAAGCTGCTGCCCATGAGGCAGCCCCAGCTCACGAGAAACAAGTGGTGGTTATTGAAGGTCATGAAATCGAGGTCGGTGGTTCATCAAGTCACCCCGCTTCAACCGAAGAATCTCACTCTGCGGATCACGACACCCACCTACTACATCAACTACAGAATAAACCTTGGGCTGCGATCTATGTTGCTGCACTCTTTGCCTTGATGATATCGCTTGGCGTGTTGGCTTTCTATGGTATCAACCGAGCTGCTCAGGCAGGTTGGTCACCCTTGCTGTTCCGAGTTATGGAGGGCATTACTTCTTATTTGCTCCCTGGAGGTATTCTTTTATTGCTTATCCTGGTGCTCACTTCACTTCACTTCAACCACTTATTTGTTTGGATGGATCCTGAAGTAGTCGCTCATGATGCATTGATACAAGGTAAGTCAGGATTTTTAAACGTACCTGGATTTTTGGTTCGTTCAGTGATCTACTTAAGTATCTGGATTGGCTATCAAAAATTATCCCGTAAATTCTCTCTGGCGGAAGATAACGACACCACTACCGGTTCATTTGTCAAAAACTTTAGACTATCTGCAGCATTTCTAGTGTTGTTTTTGATTTCAGAGTCTATGATGTCTTGGGACTGGATCATGAGTGTTGATCCTCACTGGTTCAGTACCTTGTTTGGATGGTATGTTTTTGCCTCATTGTTTGTGTCTGGAATTACGGTGATCGCTATGGTCACTATATACCTTAAGTCTAAAGGGCTTTTACCTGAAGTGAACAACAGCCATATCCATGATTTGGCCAAGTTCATGTTTGGTATCAGTGTTTTCTGGACGTATTTATGGTTTTCCCAATTCATGTTGATTTGGTATTCAAATATTCCTGAGGAAGTCACTTATTTTGTCACCCGTATTGAAGACTTTAAAGTGGGTTATTTCGGTATGGTTGCCATGAATTTCCTGCTGCCCTTGCTGCTGTTGATGAACAGCGACTACAAACGACTGAATTGGCTTGTTGTCATTACAGGTATCGTTATTCTCGTAGGCCACTATTTTGATGTGTATCACATGATTATGCCAGCTACTGTTGGTGATCAAGCGTCATTTGGTCTTACCGAGTTGGCTGCTGTAGCTTTCTTTGCTGGATTGTTCATTTTTGTAGTCTTTACTTCAATCGCCAGTGCACCAATTACCCCTAAGAACCACCCTCTGATTGAAGAGAGCAAACATTTTCATTACTAATTTCAAGTAATCTATTGTATCGATGACTGTTTTATTATCCATAGCTGTAGTTGCCTTAGTCGGATTAGCCATTTGGCAATTGACCAAGATTTTTCAACTTTCTCAGATGAAGTCTGAGCCTACCCAAATTGCTGATGACAAAGACAACCAGAACAATGGTTATTTGATGTTTGCCTTTTTGGTGTTCATTTACGGCCTCACGTTTTTTAGTTTCTACAAGTACGGTAAGTTCTTGTTGCCTGCCGCATCCTCTGAACACGGGGCTGAATACGACAACTTGATGTTGGTGTCTTTTGTGATCATTTTCTTGGTGATGGCCATCACGCAAGTGCTACTTCACTACTTTGCTTTCAAGTACCGAGGTAAGGCGGGTCAAAAAGCTCTGTATTTCGCCGACAATAATAAGCTTGAGTTAATCTGGACCTCCATTCCAGTGGTAGTTTTAACAGGTCTTATCCTTTGGGGCTTATACACTTGGAATGATATCATGAACCCAAAGGAGGGCGAAGATCCTATCGTCATTGAGTTATACGCTCAGCAGTTTAACTGGACTGCCCGTTACGCAGGTGCGGACAACGTTCTGGGAGACGCCAACGTACGTTTAATCGACATCGATAATGCTAATATACTAGGTGTTGATACCCAAGACCCCAATGCAGCTGACGACATTGTTGTCAAAGAACTCCACCTTCCAGTAGGTCAAAAAGTATTGTTTAAAATGCGTTCTCAAGACGTACTGCATTCAGCTTATATGCCTCATTTCCGTGCACAGATGAACTGTGTTCCAGGGATGATTACCGAGTTTGCGTTTACACCTACGGAGACTACGGCAGAAATGCGTCAACGTCCAGAGACTATAGAAAAAGTCAAACGAACCAATGCGCTTCGCGCTCAGCGTGCAGCACAGGGTATTCCTAACAATGATCCTTGGGAGTTTGATTACGTTTTGCTTTGCAACAAAATATGTGGTAAATCACACTACAACATGCAAATGAAGATTGTTGTCGATACACCTGAAGATTACCAGAAGTGGCTAGCTCAACAAACTACTTTTGGCGCTTCTATGGAAAAAGACACCACGGCAACCACTGAAGTGGAAGCTCAACCAACTATTGAATAATTAAAACGGTTTACAGTTTAAATTTATACCTATGTCTGCACACGCTCACGATCACGTAGAAGACCACGACCACGGACACCACCACCATAAGGAAACTTTTATCACTAAGTACATCTTTAGCATGGATCACAAGATGATTGCTAAGCAGTACTTGATCACTGGTTTAATTATGGGCTTTATCGGTATCGCTATGTCGATTCTGTTTAGAATGCAGTTGGCTTGGCCTGGACAGTCGTTCCCCATCTTTGAGGCACTGTTGGGCAAATGGGCTCCTGACGGGGTTATGGATGCAGATATCTACCTTTCCCTAGTGACCATTCACGGAACTATCATGGTGTTCTTTGTACTTACTGCAGGTTTGTCAGGTACATTCAGCAACTTGTTAATCCCTTTGCAGATAGGCGCTCGCGATATGGCTTCCGGATTTTTGAACATGGTATCCTACTGGTTGTTCTTTTTGTCTTCGGCCATCATGGTTTCCTCTTTATTCGTTGAATCAGGTCCTGCCTCTGCTGGATGGACGGTTTACCCGCCACTTTCTGCGCTTCCCATGGCTCAATCTGGATCTGGATTGGGTATGACGCTATGGTTGGTTTCTATGGCTATTTTTATTGCTTCTTCCTTGCTAGGTTCACTGAACTATATTGTTACTGTGATCAACCTGCGCACCAAGGGGATGTCTATGACTCGCCTTCCATTAACTATTTGGGCGTTTTTTGTCACTGCAATTATCGGTGTAGTTTCTTTCCCGGTGCTTTTGTCTGCAGCGTTATTATTAATTATGGACCGCAGCTTCGGCACTTCCTTTTTCCTTTCGGATATATTCATTCAAGGTGAGGTGTTGCACTATCAAGGAGGAAGTCCGGTGCTTTACGAACACTTGTTTTGGTTCTTGGGTCACCCTGAAGTGTATATTGTTTTACTTCCTGCACTGGGGATTACCTCTGAGGTGATGTCGACTAATGCCCGTAAGCCGATCTTTGGATACCGCGCCATGGTTACTTCCATAATTGCTATCGCATTTTTATCAACCATTGTTTGGGGTCACCACATGTTTGTGTCTGGAATGAATCCATTTTTGGGATCGGTATTTACATTCACTACTTTATTGATTGCCATTCCTTCGGCCGTAAAAGCGTTTAACTACATCACGACGCTTTGGAAAGGTAATTTGCAAATGAATCCGGCTATGCTGTTTTCCATCGGATTGGTATCTACCTTTATTACGGGTGGATTGACCGGTATTGTTTTGGGTGATAGCACCTTGGATATCAATGTTCACGACACCTACTTTGTCGTAGCACACTTCCACTTGGTGATGGGTATATCAGCGCTTTATGGTTTATTTGCCGGGGTTTACCACTGGTTCCCTAAGATGTTTGGTCGTATGATGAATAAGAACTTGGGTTATGTGCATTTCTGGGTAACCGCTGTGGCTTCCTATGGGGTGTTCTTTCCGATGCACTTTGTCGGTATGGCGGGTGTTCCTAGGAGATACTACGAAAACACTGCTTTTCCTATGTTTGATGAATTGACCAACCTTCAAGTGTTGATCACGGTGTTTGCCATCATTGCAGCCTTGGTGCAATTGGTATTTGTGTACAATTTTATTTCCAGTATCTATTTTGGTAAAAAAGCCACTCAAAATCCATGGAGTTCAAATACTTTGGAGTGGACTACTCCTGTAGAACACATTCATGGAAACTGGCCAGGAGAAATTCCTGAAGTTCACCGTTGGGCTTATGATTACTCTAAGACAGGTAAATCTGGTGAATATATTATTCCAGGTCAAGATTTTATCCCTCAAACGGAGCCGTTAGGCCCCGATGAAGAAGTGCTTCATCATTAATTTAAAGCCCCGTAACCGGGGCTTTTTTTATACCCATAGATGAATTAACTTTATCTTGTACCAAATTTTACCACTATGGCTGTCATTTACCGCCCCTTATTTATTTTGTTGCTGTTTACTGCTTGGTCTTTTGGCCAAAAAAAGCCAACCATTACCGGTAGTCGCAATGTTACCCAAACATCTATTCCTCTGGAGTCATTTGATCGAATCATCCTTTCCGATGAGGCCAATATTCACCTAAAAATCGCTCCTGAGTCCAAGGTGGTATTTACTGCTGATGATAATCTGCCTCCAGTGTTTCATTTTGAAGTAGTTGACCGAGTTTTATCCATCACTACGTATTACGAGGTGAAAGCGCGTAAACAGTTAGATATTGATGTATACACACCCGATATCAAATCTATCGAACTTCAAGCGGGTACCATTGATGCTTTTGTGACCCCGGAAGTTTCTGATCTATCTCTTGTACTTCAAGGAACAGCTGGTTTTATTGTCCATGGGGTAGGGGGAGCTTTACGTGCTACCTTAAGCGATCGAAGTCGTTTGGAATCTAACACGAAGTGGTCTTCGTTGAATTTATCAGCCTCAAGTAGGTCTGTTGCACTCATACACGGAGATATCGCTCAAATTTCCTTAGTGCAAAATGACCGTACTCAAGTCAGGCTTTCCGGAGATACGGCTACTTTAAAAGGCCATTTAAAGGCGGAGTCTGAGTTTGATGGTTTGGAGCTTAACGCTGGTGTTATCGAGTGGATTCAACAGGATAATTCTTCTTCGACGCTTACCGCTACTCAAAAAGTTCAGCTATCTCTTTCTGGAGATGCCGTAACCAAGCTTTACGGTGTGCCTGAGGTTTCTTTGCCTGTGTTTTCTGATCGAGCTCAGTTAATTAAAAAAGAGTTTTAATCGCCTTATCAAGCCCTGATGAATGAATACTTGAACCCAAGTGGGGATCACCTGTCCAAAGAAGAAGTAGATATTGAGAAGGCCCTTAGGCCTTTGCGTTTTGATGACTTTACCGGACAGGAAAAGGTGTTGGAAAACCTTCAGGTGTTCGTTCAAGCCGCCAATCTAAGGGAAGAAGCGTTAGACCATACCTTGTTGCACGGACCTCCAGGTCTGGGCAAAACTACCCTAGCCCATATTTTGGCCCACGAACTAGGTGTCGGGATTAAGATTACTTCTGGTCCAGTTTTGGATAAACCTGGCGATCTTGCTGGTTTGTTGACTAACCTGGAACCCAGAGATGTCTTGTTTATCGATGAAATCCACCGATTGTCCCCAGTGATTGAAGAGTATCTATACTCAGCCATGGAGGACTTTAAGATCGATATCATGATTGAAAGCGGCCCTAATGCTCGATCGGTTCAAATCAACTTAAATCCATTTACGCTAATCGGAGCGACTACTCGTTCAGGATTACTTACGGCTCCCATGCGGGCTCGTTTCGGGATACAGTCTAGATTGGAGTATTATTCCACGGAACTTTTATCCACCATAGCCGTCCGTAGTGCCGCTATCTTAAAAACAGAGATTGATTTGTCAGCAGCGATTGAAATAGCTGGTCGCAGTAGGGGTACGCCCAGGATTTGTAATGCCCTATTGCGCAGAGTACGCGATTTTGCTCAAATCAAAGGAAATGGCCGTATTGATCAATCGATTGCTCAATACGGACTCAAGGCACTCAATGTGGATCAGTTTGGCTTGGATGAGATGGATAATAAGATCTTGACTACGCTGATTGATAAATTTAAAGGCGGTCCTGTGGGGATCAATACATTGGCCACCGCTGTATCTGAAAATGCAGAGACCATCGAAGAGGTCTATGAACCTTTTTTAATACAACAAGGTTTTTTGATGCGCACTCCGAGGGGGCGTGAGGCGACAGCCCTGGCTTATCAGCATTTAGGTAGAATGGATCCTGGCAAGCAAACCGGATTGTTTTGACTCCAGAAGCGATTTCTAAAAATACACGGTTGATTAAAGCAGAGGCGGAACGTCTTGGATTTATGCATTGTGGAGTCGCCCGAGCTGAATTTTTATCCGATGAAGCACCTCGATTAGAGCGTTGGTTAAACCATGGGTATCACGGCTCCATGTCCTATATGGAGCGTAATTTTGACAAGCGACTAGACCCAAGACTACTCGTTGAGGGGACGGTTAGTGTATTGAGCTTATCCTATAATTATTATTCCCAGACCCAAACACCCTCAGACAGCTTTAAAATCGCCAAGTATGCCTATGGTACAGACTATCACTTGGTGATCAAGGATAAACTTAGGGAGTTGCTTCAGTTCATACAAGAACACATTGGAGCCGTTTCGGGTCGAGCGTTCGTAGATTCTGCTCCAGTGTTGGAAAAGGCTTGGGCATCTCGCGCTGGACTGGGTTGGATAGGGAAAAACGGGAATTTGTTATCCAAGAAAAAAGGATCTTATTTCTTTCTGGCAGAGTTGCTGATCGACCTACCCTTGGAGGTGGATACCCCATCAGGAGACTTTCAACACTGTGGCACTTGTCGCGCGTGTATTGATGCCTGTCCTACTCAGGCAATTGTCGCACCAGCAGTGGTTGATGCCCAAAGGTGTATTGCGCATGCGACTATAGAACTCAAAGATAAAATTCCTGATACGCTAAAAGGCCAGATGGACAACTGGATTTTTGGGTGTGATGTATGCCAAGAAGTGTGTCCGTGGAATCGTTTTTCTTTGCAGCACAACGATCAACGATTAGCTCCAAGGCCTTACGTTTCCTACAGTTCGGATCAGTGGAAAGATTTGACCCATGAAGTTTTCCGCGAATTATTTAAGGACACCCCTTTTGAACGAGCCAACTATGAGGGATTAATGAGAAATATTGATTTTGTGCAGCATAATGACTAAAAGAAATATATTTTTTGCAGTAGAGAAAAATCAATATATTAAATCCCAGAACTAAACCAATTATAACCAACCAATTTTCTATCTATTTAATTGATTATGAATTCATTAAGCAACATTGATATTATTGTGATTTTGGTTTATCTCGTGGGTATTGTACTTTACGGGATTTCCAAGTCAAAAAGAAGTTCTTCCGAGGACTATTTTTTGGGAGGTAGAACCATGACCTGGCCTATTGTAGGGATCGCCTTGTTCTCGGCCAATATCTCCAGTTCAACCCTAGTGGGATTGGCCTCAGATGCCTTCCAGACCAATGTGAGTGTGTACAACTACGAGTGGTATGCGGTTGTGGTGCTGATTTTCTTTGCTATTTTCTTTCTGCCTTTTTATTTGAGATCAGGGGTCTATACCATGCCTGAATTCCTTGAACGTAGATACGACCGAAAGTCTCGTTATTATTTTTCTTTTATCACCATAGTGGGGAATGTACTCGTGGATACGGCAGCTGCTTTGTACGTGGGAAGTATTGTGCTCAAACTGCTTTTTCCCGAAGTGAGTTCTACGGTGATAATCATTTCACTTGCTATTGCTGCAGCAGCGTACACGATCCCTGGCGGGTTGAATTCTGTTATTCAGACGGAAGTGATCCAAGCTATCCTACTATTGATCGGTTCTGTTTTTATCACCTATTTTGCTTTTGATGCCCTTGGTGGAGGCTGGGACACGATGATGTCTAGACTGGATGATATGTTGGCTGCTGGTCAAGTTAATTTTGGAGAAAAAGCAGCAAGGGGTTACTATGTTCCTGAGTCTGCGGAGGCTGTATTTAGTTTGGTGCGACCTGTCAACGATGAGTTCATGCCTTGGTGGGGTTTACTCACAGGCGTCCCCTTGTTGGGCTTTTACTTTTGGGCCAACAACCAATTCATGGTACAGCGTGTACTCGGTGCTAAAAACTTAAATCACGGTAGGTGGGGTGCATTATTTGCTGGGTTTTTAAAACTCCCTGTAATTTTTGTTATGGTGGTTCCCGGTGTTTTGGCGATTTTGTTGTTTAACGATTTAGATATCTCCACGTTAAATTATCCTTTGTCTGATGGCTCTATGTGTAGCAATTTGAAAGACTGTCCGAATTTAACGTACCCAGTTTTGTTGTTCCAATTGCTTCCTACCGGATTTTTAGGTTTGGTTGTTGCCGGTTTATTGGCCGCGATGATGTCCTCTGTTTCTGCTACATTTAATTCGGCATCCACCTTGATTACCATGGATTTCATCCAGTTATTAAGACCTAAAATGACCTCAAAACAGTTGGTGCGTGCCGGACAGATAGCCACCTTGATTTTGGTGGTCCTTTCTTCAGCTTGGGTTCCATTTATTGAACGCGTCAGTGATTCGCTTTGGAGTTATTTGCAGTTGGTGATCGCCTTTACTTCTCCACCGATTGTTTCGGCGTTTGTACTTGGCCTTTTTTGGAAGCGCGCTAATGCACATGGTGCTTTTGCCAGTTTGATGGTTGGAGCTGCATTGGCTATTTTTATGATTTTATCGCTGAGCTTTGATTTAGTTCCTTACCTCAATAATTTTCACTTTCTAGCCAAAGCTAATCTTCTGTTTGTTGTCAGTGTATTGGTACATGTCGTGGTGAGTAGTTCTACTCCAGCACCTGCGCCAGACAAAGTGGATCAATACACCTATAAAAAGGAAATGATCGCTCAAGATACCGAGGAGTTCAAGGGTCTGCCTTGGTACCAGCATTTTAGAATTTTATCACTGATTTTACTGTTGATCACGGCGATAATCGTCGGATACTTTTGGTGATAAGTTCACTAAAACGGGTGCCCTTGGGCACCCGTTTTTTATTTCAATAAACTTATCTTTGGGCTAGATTTAAACGATATGGCACATTCAAAGTTAAGGCGTGAAGCATTGGTGTATCACGCCAAGCCGCAACCGGGCAAAATTAAAATTGTACCCACTAAGCCGTATGCCACTCAACGCGATTTGGCTTTGGCTTATTCCCCAGGTGTGGCCGAACCCTGTTTGGAGATTGAAAAGGATCCAAATAATGCGTATAAGTATACAGCCAAAGGAAATTTAGTAGCTGTCATATCCAACGGTACGGCTGTATTGGGTCTTGGCGACATAGGCCCATTGGCGTCTAAACCGGTCATGGAAGGAAAAGCATTGCTTTTCAAAATATTTGCCGATATCGATAGTATTGATATTGAGGTTGATGCCAAGGATGTTGACGCTTTTGTAGATACGGTGAAGCGCATTGCACCAAGTTTTGGGGGAATTAATCTCGAGGACATCAAAGCTCCTGAGGCCTTTGAAATTGAACGTCGTTTAAAGGAGGAATTAGATATTCCAGTCATGCATGACGATCAGCACGGAACAGCTATTATTTCTGCCGCAGCCTTATTAAACGCTTTAGAAGTGGCGCAAAAGTCTATTGATCAAGTGACTATAGTGATCAATGGGGCGGGTGCTGCAGCAGTTTCGTGTACCAAATTATACAAGGCACTTGGCGCTAAAGACAGCCAGATGATTATGTTGGATTCCAAGGGTGTAATACGCAAAGACCGACCCGATCTTACTGTTGAAAAGGCAGAATTTGCCACAGATCGCGACTTGAATACCCTAGAGGAAGCTATGGTTGGTGCCGATGTATTTATCGGTCTTTCCATTGCAGACGTGGTCACCCCAGAAATGTTGTTGTCCATGGCTGAAACGCCGATTGTTTTTGCTTTGGCCAATCCCAATCCAGAAATTGACTACCACCTAGCTTGTGCGACTAGACCTGATATAATCATGGCTACTGGACGTTCTGACTTTCCTAACCAAGTAAATAATGTACTTGGTTTTCCCTATATTTTTAGAGGTGCTCTGGATGTGCGGGCCACTAAAATTAATGAAGCGATGAAAGTTGCTGCAGTTCGCGCTTTGGCAGAACTGACTAAAGAAGTGGTACCTGAGCAAGTAAATATCACCTACGGGGAAACTCGATTGGCCTTTGGTAAGGATTACATCATTCCTAAACCCTTTGATCCCAGATTGATCGGCACGATTCCAGTAGCTGTTGCTAAAGCGGCTGTTGAAAGCGGTGTGGCTTTAAACCCACTGGAAGATTGGGATAAATACAAAGAAGATTTGTTGTCCCGCTCGGGAAATGACAATAAGCTTATTCGCCAAATGCACAATAGAGCAAAACTCGATTTAAAGAAAATTGTTTTTGCCGAAGCGGATCATTTAGACGTCCTAAAGGCGGCGCAATTTGTGTATGAAGAAGGCATAGCTATTCCTATTCTATTGGGTCATGCGGATGTGATCAAAGCCCTGATGGAGGAGCTTGAGTTTGAGGCTGATTTGTGTATCGTTGACCCTAAAGATGATGCCGCCAAAGCCAAACGCATCGTGTACGGTCAGGCCTACTGGGAATCCAGAAGACGTACTGGAATCACTCAATACATAGCGGAAAACAAAATGAAGGAACGCAATCACTACGGTGCTATGATGGTGCTTGAGGGTGATGCAGACGGGATGATTTCTGGGTATTCCAGACCCTATGCCATGGTGGCTAAACCAATTTTAGAGCTTATCGGACGCGCCCCAGGTGTAGGTCGGGTAGCCTCGACAAATATCATGATTACTGATCGTGGACCCTTGTTTTTGGCAGACACCACGATGAATATAGACCCAACTGCAGAGCAATTGGCCGAAATTGCGTTGATGACGGCTCAAGTGGTGCGAACTTTTGGCTTTGAACCGGTAATCGCCATGTTGTCTTACGCCAATTTTGGCACCTCGGAACATCCACATGCCACTAAGGTGAAACAAGCGGTTAAATTATTGCACACCCAACATCCTGATTTATTGGTTGATGGCGAATTGCAGCTCGATTTCGCATTAAATAAAGAGCTACACCAACGAATATTTCCGTTCTCCAAGATTGCTGGTAAAAAAGTAAATACACTTGTTTTTCCTAATCTGGAGTCGGCCAATATCACGTATAAATTGCTAAAAGAGGTGAATCAGGCAGACTCCATTGGTCCATTTTTGATGGGGTTAAAACATCCGATCCACTTGATTCAACTCGGTGCCAGTGTTCAAGAAATGGTCAATATGGCGGCGCTTACGGCCATTGATGCTCAAGAGCGATCACCCAATAAAAAATTGAATTCATGATTGCGTATCTTCAAGGCAGACTATCAGAAAAATACCCAACTCACGTAGTTATTGAGTGTCAGGGGGTAGGGTACGAAGTGCATATTTCCTTACACACCTATGGTCAATTGGGCGATCAAGAGCAAATTAAGCTCTTGACCCATCTGCATATTAAGGAGGACAGTCATACCCTATACGGATTTTGTGATGACTTTGAGCGATCCCTCTTTCGTTTGTTGTTGACGGTTTCTGGTATAGGGACTAATACAGCCCGCACCATGTTGTCCTCTGTTTCTCCCAATGAGCTAAAAGATGCTGTGATTCGCGAGGACGTTCGTTTGATACAAAGTATCAAAGGTATTGGGGCAAAAACGGCGCAGCGAATCATATTAGATCTGAAAGATAAGATGATCAAGTTAACAGGTGATTCAAAATCTGTGACTTTGCCACACAATACAAACAAAGAAGAAGCGTTATCTGCCTTAGAGATCTTGGGCTTCAGCCGCAAGTCTGCTGAGCCTATATTGGAGAAAATTGATCAGGCCAATCCGGGCTTAACCGTGGAAGATCTGATTAAAATGACCCTAAAACAGATATAATTGTAATTGTTTGTTAATTAATCAAAATCGTTTCTGGAGCTGGTTTTTGCCGATAACTGTCATCGCGTTATTGAGTACACCTGTTTATGCACAGCAGCCAACCCCTTCACCCGTTGAAACCACCCAAGATACTCTAGGGGTAGCTACCAAGCCTCTTTTATTACCCAATACTTCCGGAGTTGTCGTGTCGTATGAGTATGACCCAGAGCTGGATATGTATGTGCGGCAGGCAGATTTGTCGGGCTATGTAATGGGCGCCCCTTTGATGTTGACGCCAAAACAATACTGGGCTATGGTGGATCGCCAACAGTCACGGGTGTATCTACAGGATAAAATAGATGCTTACGCTCAAACGGATAAGGAACAACAAAAAGATAAAAATTTACTGCCCGGGTATGCGTTGAGAAGTGAAGCACTTCAGTCCATTTTTGGGGGAGATGAGGTGTCGCTGATTCCTCAAGGCCAGGTAGGTGTGGATTTAGGCGTGTTGTGGCAGAAGAACGACAATCCATCCATTTCACCCAGAAACAGATCGACACTCGCTTTTGATTTTGATCAAGACATCAGTTTAGGTTTGGTCGGGAAAATAGGGTCGCGATTATCGATCAATGCCAATTATAACACCAAAGCCACGTTTGATTTTCAAAACTTAATCAAAGTGGCCTATACACCACCTACAGTGGCGGATGTAACCGGTTTGAAGGTGGATAACCCTTTGTCGGGCAATCAAAACAAAGCGTTTAACGGTGAGGAGGACAACATACTTCAAAATGTGGAAATAGGTGACCTGAGTATGCCGTTGACTAGCTCTTTGATTCAGGGGGCTCAAAGTCTTTTTGGTATCAAAACTGAAATGAAGTTCGGGCGCACTACAGTGACCACAGTATTGGCTGAACAAAGATCCCAGAACAATTCTGTGCTGGCTAGAGGGGGTGGTACGATTAAAGATTTTTCTGTTTCTGGTTGGGATTATGAGGAAGACAGGCACTTTTTCCTGGCGCATTTCTTTCGGGATCAGTTTGATCAGGCACTGGCTCAATACCCCTACATCAATTCACAGGTTCAAATCACTCGCATGGAAGTTTGGGTAACCAACCGAATGCAACAAACCAATAGTGTTCGCCATATTTTAGCTATTCAAGATCTCGGAGAGGCCAAACCCGAAAACACCCTTGTTGGAAGGTCCCCCAGTCTGCCAAGTGGATTTTTCAAAGACAGTTCCACCCCAAGTCTCCCCTCTAACAAGGCCAATGCCTATGATCCTGAACTCATTGGGTTGCCCGGTGGAGCCATGAAATCGGGTGTTCGAGATTTAGGTACCATCGCAGGGTCTTTTGAGATGGGTAGTTATCAGCCACAGCCAGGTTTTGATTACACTGTATTGGAGAATGCCCGAAAGTTAGAGCCTGAACGCGATTATTTTTACGATACACAGCTAGGATATTTGTCCCTGAGTCAGACATTAAATGCTGATGAGGTATTGGCTGTTGCCTTTCAATATACCTACAAAGGGGTCGTGTATCAAGTGGGGGAATTTGCCAATGGAGGTATTGAGTCTACTACCTTGGGTGGGAGTGCACAACAACCCACCTTGCAAAACAATGCCTTGGTGCTCAAGTTGCTCAAAAGCAATATCACCAGTGTAAAAGATCCTATTTGGGATTTGATGATGAAGAATATTTATCCCACAGGAGCCTACCAATTAAGCCCGGAGGATTTTCGATTTAATATCCTTTATTCCGATCCAAGTCCCAGAAATTACATAACTCCAGTGAACGACCAGGGCTGGCCTAAATCACCTAAACCACTGGATCAGCGTATTTTGCTGGATGTTTTCAACCTTGATCGCCTCAATGCTTATCAGGATGAACAACCGGGAGGGGATGGTTTTTTTGATTTTATACCGGGCCGCACCATCAATTTGCGCACGGGGAGCATTTTATTTACCCAAGTAGAACCTTTTGGCAAGTATTTATTTGATTTGTTGGGTTCAGGCCAATACGACCGGGATAACGATCAGGGGTATAATGAAAATCAGAAAAAGTATGTGTTCCGGGATTTGTATCGAAAAACGAAAGCAGCAGCTCTAGAGTCCCCTGAAAAAAACAAGTTTATTCTTAAAGGTCAGTACAAGTCTGAGGGGTATAATGGCATCCCGATCGGAGCCTACAACGTGCCCAGAGGTTCAGTGAAGGTCAGGGCTGGAAATCGATTGCTCCAAGAAGGAATAGATTATTCCGTCAACTATGCCGCAGGAACCGTTCAACTGTTGGATCCCAGTTTGGAAGCCTCAAACACACCTATCCAAATCGATGTGGAAAACAATGCGGTATTTGGTCAGCAAAACAAGCGTTTTACGGGGATCAATGTCCAGCACAAACTCAACGAACGATGGCTTTTAGGGGGTACCTACCTAAATATCAATGAACGACCCTTAACCCAAAAAGCCAATTATGGCACCGAGCCAATCAATAATTCCATATTTGGGTTTAATGCGCTCTACAATGCGGAACTACCCTTCTTAACACGGTTGGCCAATAGACTTCCTTTTGTCGAAACCGATGTGCCCTCTAACCTTTCTTTTCGCGCTGAGATGGCTGTGCTCAAACCGGGTGCGCCAAAATTCTCTGAGTTCAGGGGTGAAATCACTACGTATATCGATGATTTTGAAGGTGCTCAATCCATGATTGACGTTCGTGGAGCCTTGGGGTGGAGTTTGGCGAGTACACCGATCGCTTTTGGTAATTCAGGCCAGCTTTATGGAAATAGTCCTACAGATCCAGAAAACCTGCGCAATGGGTATACCCGATCTAAATTGGCTTGGTATACGATTGATCCAATTTTTTATAGCCTACAGCGCCCCGCTGGAGTAACCAACGAAGACTTATCAACCAATCCCACCAGAAGGGTTTATATCGAGGAGATATTTCCTCAAGTAGATGTAGTTCAGGGACAAACCACCATTCAGTCCACCTTGGATTTGTTTTACGATCCTCAAGCTAAAGGTCCATACAACAACAACCCACAGTTTAATACGCTCCCTAAACAGGAAAAATGGGGGGGGATTATGCGCGCATTAAACACGACTAATTTCGAACAAGCCAACGTTGGTTTTGTGCAATTCTGGTTGATGGATCCTTTTGTCGATGGTCTGTCAGACACCAACAACCCAGGTCAATTGGTCATCGATTTGGGCAATATTTCAGAGGACATTCTTAAAGACGGAAAAAAACAGTACGAAAATGGTTTGCCTGATCGTTTAGCGACAAGTATCTCCGCTCCAACCTCTTGGGGTAAAGTACCAGCGGCTCAATCCTTGGTGTACGCCTTTGACACAGATCCGCAAAACCGCTTGCTACAGGATGTGGGATTTGATGGACTCTCCGACAACCAAGAAAATGAAATCTACCGAAATAATCCTGGTCCGGACTATGCGTTAGATAATTATCGTTTTTATTTGAATGCTTCTGGAAGCATATTGGATCGCTATAGAGACTACAACAACCCTGAGGGCAATGCTCCCGTGGCAGTAGGCAATCTCAATCGGGGTGCCACCACACTTCCAGACGTTGAGGACTTAGACCGCGACTTAACGATGAATACGATTGATAGTTATTATTCATACCGTATTGAGGTTAAACCCAACACCACCATCAATGATCGATTTGTCACGGATATAAAGGAATCACTGAGCCCTAAATTACCCGATGGAAGTCAGGTAAGGACTCGATGGATTCAGTATAAAATTCCGGTCCAGGCATTTGATGAAGCAGTAGGGGGCATCGCTGATTTTAGGTCGATCAGTTTTATGCGTATGTATTTAACTGGATTTTCTTCACCGTTAGTCATGCGATTTGCTACCCTGGATTTGGTGCGCGGCGATTGGCGCATGTATAACAAATCATTGGATCCAAATGATTTAGACCCAACGGATGATTTAACTTCTGTAGATGTGCAGACGTTTAACATTGAAGAAAACAGCAACAGAATCCCCATACCGTACGTATTGCCTCCAGGTTTAGTTCGCGAGCAGCTCAATAACAACAACACAGTGATACGTCAAAACGAACAATCACTCGCGCTGACAGTCAAGTTTTTAGAACCCAACGATACCCGCGCAGTGTTTAAAAACACCCAATTTGATTTTAGGCAGTACAAACGCCTTAAAATGATGATGCATGCGGAGACGATTAATCCCAATGATTATCCGATTGCTCAAACTCCTTTAGTCGGTGTGTTGCGATTTGGTACTGACTTTTCTGAAAACTACTATCAAATTGAGTTGCCGTTGACATTCACCCCACATGGATCATTGGCGGACGTCGATATATGGCCGAGTGTTAATGAAATAGATATTCCATTAGAAGTTTTATCTCAAATCAAAGCCAAAGGAATTAACGACCAGACACTTGATCGGGTACAGTACTACGAATACCGCTCTGGAACTTTAGTGGCGGTTGATGCCGAGGCCCCTCAAAGCCCAGGGGTCATGAGGGTGGCCATTCGAGGGAATCCATCTTTGGCTTCGGTACGTGGGATTATGGTTGGAGTCAAGAATCAATCTTCCACCAGGGCTAGGGGGCAAGTGTGGTTTAACGAGTTAAGGTTGACGGGTCTGGACAATCAAGGCGGTTGGGCTGGAGTTGCGGCTTTGGATGCCAATATCGCGGATTTAGTAGATGTATCTGCCAATGCGCGAATGTCTACCTCCGGATTTGGCGCCGTGGATCAGATGCCTTCTGAACGAAATCGCGAAGATGCTCAATCCTATGACTTGATAACCAACATTAATGTCGGACAGCTCTTACCCAAAAATATCGGGCTTCAATTACCGCTAAACCTCGGGGTGAGTGAGACCCTGGTTACTCCTGAATTTGATCCGGTTTATGAGGATTTAAATTTGGCTGATCGCTTGTCAACAGCTTCAACTGATCAAGCAGATCAATTGTTGGAGCAAGCCCAGGATTACACCAAGAGAACCAGCGTTAATGTCGTAGGACTCAAGAAAAATAAAACAGAAAACCAGCGACAAGAGTCTCGTTTTTACGACCTAGAAAATTGGACGTTTAATTATGGATTTAACCGGATGCAGCACCGAGATTTTGAGATTGCTGCCCAAGTTGAAGAACAATTGAATTTAGGTGTCTTGTACGGACACCAATTTAAGCCGTTGGAGTGGGCGCCACTCGCCAAAAAAGACTCCATCCTAACAGGAGGGTATTGGCAATGGTTAAAAGAGATCAATCTAAATTTTATGCCCAGTGATGTGTCCTTTAATACCAAGGTCGATCGGGTTTTTAGCGCTCAAAGATTCCGGGATGTTCAGGCGCCTGGCGTGGAATCATTGGCCTTGCCGTTCTTACAACAGCGCAATTATCTATTCCAGTGGCAGTACACGATCAATCACGATATCACGAAATCTTTGCGTTTAAACCTAACCGCATCATCCAATAATTTGGTGAGAAATTACTTGAATAACCCCGATGATCAGAGCTCGGGAATTATCCAGTCACTATCGATTTGGGATGGAATTTTCGATCCGGGATCTTCCGAGAGATTCAACCAGGATTTACAAGTGAACTATGCCTTGCCTTTTTCTAAAATTCCAATACTCGCCTTTGCAGATGGATCATACACCTACACCAGCAGTTTTGAATGGACCAGAGGTGGTGCATCTCTGCGCAATGTATCTGGCTCCGAAATGAATCAGGTCCAAAATGCGCAAACGCAAAATTTGTCCGTCAATATGGACATGAACAAGCTCTACACTTATCTAGGTATGCCCAGCAGTTTGGCCAACCCGAAATGGAATTTATGGTCTCTGGTCAGTGCGCTCAAAAGAGTTAGTGCCAATTACACGGAAAACAATGGCCAGTTATTGCCTGGGTTTACCCAAAGGATTGGATTCCTGGGCACCCAAAAACCATCTGCTGGTTTTATTTGGGGCAGTCAGTCAGATGTGCGCTTTATAGCTGCAAAAAATGGCTGGTTGACTACTTTTGAAGACTTTAACGATCCTTATGTTCGCCTGGATAATCAAACCTTTACTCTAGAGGCGACGGCTCAACCTATTCCGGATTTGACCATTGATTTATCTATGGATCAAACGCATTCGGTGACCTACAAAGAGAACTTTCAGGTCAAATCATCGGGTTCAACAGGATTTGAATATCTTCAGCAATTAGGCAATGAAACAGGTAATTTTAGTGTATCTACTGTCCTTTTAGGTAGTTTTTTCAAAACTTCGGATCAAACCCAATCCATTGTTTTTGAGCAAATGAAGGACCATAGGATCACGGTGGCTCAGCGATTAAACAGTTTGTTACCCCAGAATGAAGCCGTATTAATTGACTCAGAAGGCTATCCTGAACGATACGGAAAAACCCAGCCTGAGGTATTGTTGCCCTCGTTTATTGCTGCTTATCGTTCCATAGATCCAGCGAAAGTTGCCTTGGATCCTTTTGCGGCTAGACCTTTGCCTAATTGGAATGTAAAATATACCGGATTGATGAGGTTGGACTGGTTTAAAGATCGATTTAATCGATTTTCCATTTCTCATGGATATCGCGGGGCCATGAGTATCAATGGATATTCATCTAACCTTGAAAAAACCAATACGCGGATTGATCCTCAAACCTTGGACATCCGTCCTGAGTTGATATTTAACAATGTGGTGCTCACCGATCAATTCAATCCGCTCATTCTGGTTGATTTTGAGACAACCACTTCCCTGAGTTTCTTATTTGAAACCAAAATGGATAGAGCACTTTCTATGAATTTTGACAATAAACTACTTACCGAAATGAGCGGTACTGAGTTTACTTTGGGTATGGGTTATCGAATTAAGGATTTGAAAATGAACACAAAGATGGGTGGGTCGCGCAGGAGTTTGTCTGGGGATTTGAACTTGAAGGCTGCTTTTAGCTTGAGAGATAATCTGACAGTTGTACGTTATTTGGATCTTGCTCAAACGGATGTCAGCGCGGGCCAATACCTGTTTACCACCAAAATTTCTGCTGATTACGCCTTGAGCCAGAATCTGAGCGCTCAATTCTTTTACGATTTCAATCGCTCCAAGTATGCAGTATCCACCGCTTTTGCACAGCAATCTTTGAATACTGGGTTTAGTTTGCGGTATAATTTTGGTAACTAATCGATATAATCATTTATTTTTGTTACTCTAAAAAGTTAACATGAACATACCAGCTGAATTAAAGTACACCAAAGAGCACGAATGGGTTCGTGTGGAAGGAAACACCGCTATTATTGGCATCACTGCATTTGCCCAAGGGGAATTGGGGGATATCGTATATGTAGAAGTTGATACCCTGGAAGAAGAAGTGGCACAGGACCAGGTTTTTGGCACTGTTGAAGCCGTAAAAACTGTTTCTGATCTGTTTTCTCCTTTGAGTGGAACAGTCATTGAGCTTAATCCTGAGCTAGCGGATACACCGGAACTAGTAAACTCTGATCCTTACGGAGCAGGTTGGATGATTAAATTGGACATCAAGGATGCTGGTGAGTTAGACGGTTTGATGGATGCCGCAGCATACGCAGAGTTAATCGGTGCCTAGATACGGAAGATGGCTGGCCTATGGGCTCTGGATGGCTTTGGTGCTTTACCTGAGTCTAGTTCCCAGTGATGAAGCCCCAAAAGTATCCCTGCCTTATATAGACAAAGCAGCTCATTTTAGTTTTTACCTAGGGGCTGTTTTTTTATTCCTTTATGCTAGGCTCGATACTTGGTCGATGACACCACAAAAACGAATCGTTTTTTCTGTCATTTTGGGGCATGTATTTTTGAGTGCAGGAGTGGAGTTGATGCAAATGTTCCTGGATATGGGCCGGGCAGCCGAATGGACCGACTTGTTATTCAATGCTTTAGGTGCTGTTTCAGCTCCATTTATTTTTTGGTTTT
>Ga0181557_1000626_pt1 | contig 43745 bp, 52 predicted proteins | sample 011ome_23_FD_148632 | JGI IMG/M metagenome (GOLD analysis project Ga0181557, IMG submission 148632) | Coastal salt marsh microbial communities from the Groves Creek Marsh, Skidaway Island, Georgia - 011506CT metaG (spades assembly) | ecosystem: Environmental > Aquatic > Marine > Intertidal zone...
CCTCCCGGGCCAGGCGCAGGCAGTGTTCCAGGACCTCCTTGGGGCTTGCCTCCCTGCGAAGGAAGCCTCGCTTGCCCATCAGGAGAGAGATATACACCCGTCCTCCTGACCTTTGCAAGGCAAGCCCAGAAGACTTCAAACCAGATTTAACCGGTATACACCCCTTGAGGTAAGCAAGGGCGCCAATGGAACGGGTTTGATTGGCTATAACTTTTCTGTATCTTGGAAACCAGATCCCAGCGCTTCCTGGCAAACAATAAGCGCCTTCACCTCGCTTGGGTGGCTAGGCCAACGGAATAGCTACATTGTCCCAGATTTGTCTAGCGTTGGGTTCAACGGAGCACGACCGCCCTCCGGAGTAAACGCTTCTTACTCGGCAAGCACCCTATTCTCTGCCCAGAACATTTTGGAAATACTGGCGACAAGTGGGAACATAAGGATTGTGCGGGCGAATACCCCTAACCTAGACCGGCAAGAGGCCGGCGTGAGCGGTTCCTATGAAGTACCCTGAGCTTTGGAGGCCACCCCTTTGGGGATAGACCTCCGGCCCCTCATTGGACTACAGAAGCCCCCTTAGAGAAGCTCGTGAGGGGGGCTTTTCCCTTCACGCCACACCTCCAGGAACGCCTTCAGGATATTCCCCGTCACCCCCCAGATGTCCACCCCCCGCCAGGGGAAGTGCCAGACAATGCGGCCTAATCGCACCTCGCTCCAGGGCTCCACTTCTAGAAGCTCCCCCAGGGGGGCGAGGAGGATTTCCGCCACCTCCTCGGGGTTGGGCTTCAGGGGGGGCAGGTCTTCCCGGAAGACCACCACGGGCTGGACCAGGAAGCCCTGGGGGGAGTAGGTGGGGGAGAGGAAGCCCAAAGGCTCCACCCCCTTTAGCCCCACCTCCTCCTCGGCCTCCCTCAGGGCCGCCTCCACCACCCCTTCCCCGGGCTCCACCACCCCCCCGGGGAAGCTCACCTGGCCGGCGTGGGTGGGGAGGCGGGGGCTCCTTAAGGTGAAGAGGAGGTGCTCCCCCAGAAGGGGCACGGCCACCGCCGCCAGGCGGAAGCCGGGCGGGGGCTCTAGCCCTGCCGGCAGGCTTTGAGGGAGCGCTTCCTTAAGGCGCTCTCGGGGTCCATCCCCTTGGCGGCGAAAAGCCCCACCAGGTGCCAAAGCGCTTCCTCCAGGTCGCCCTCTTCCAGGGCCTTCCTCAGGCCTTCCTCGCTTCCCGGGTCTATCCCCTTCCGCTGGAGCTCGTAGGCTCGGAGCAAGGTGGGAAGCCCCTTGAGCAGGCCGCAGGGGTCCTCCTTCTTGCCCTCCTTGGCCTTCAGGTCCTCCCAGCGGGCCTTCACCTCCTCCGGGGTCCTGGCCTCGGCCTCCCCAAAGACGTGGGGATGGCGGCGGATGAGCTTCTCCACGATGGCGCGCTCCACGTCCCCGTAGGTGAAGCGCCCCTCCTCTTCGGCGATGACGCTGTGGAAGGCCACCTGCAGGAGGACGTCCCCGAGCTCCTCGGCCATCTCCTGGGGGTTTCCCTCGAGGAGGGCGTCCGCCGCCTCGCTGGCCTCCTCCAAGAGGTAGGGGACGAGGCTCTCGTGGGTCTGGGCCCGGTCCCAGGGGCATCCTCCGGGCCCCCTCAGGCGGCGCATCACCTCAAGAAGCCGCTCCATGCTCTCCATTCTCCTTAAGAAGCAATCCCCCCGCCAGGGAAAGCCCCACGAGGAGGAGGGAGAGGGGGTCTAGGGGGGCGGGTTCCAGGGTCCAGCCCCCGGGGCCCGGCGTGGGGAGGCCGGTGGTGCGGGTGAGGAGGAAGAGGAGAAAAAGCGTCCCCACCAGGTAGCGCCCCGCCCTCACCCACCCTTTCCCCGGGCGCACCTCCAAAAGGGGAAGGAGGAGGAGGGAAAGGCCGTAGCCCAGCTCCAAGGCCAGGAGGACCATGAAGAGGAGGCCGTACCAGAAGCCCGGGGTCTTCAGGGCGAAGGCGGGGTCTTGCACCCGGAAGACCTCGCCGCAAAGCCCCCCGCCCAAGGGGGTGTCCCCCAGGCCCAAAAGCTGGAGGAAGAAGGGGAGGATGAGGAAGAGGGCGGCGTGGCGCACTAGACCTCCCGGGCGGGCTCCAGCCGGACCGCCGTCCCGTAGACCAGGATCTCCGCCGCCCCTTGCATGACGCTCGCGGTGGCGTAGCGCACGCCGAGGACGGCGTGGGCCCCAAGCCGCCTCGCCTCCTCCAGCATCCGGGCCTCGGCCACCTCCCGGGCCTCCTGGAGCATCTCCGTGTACTCGGGGAGCTCCCCGCCCACCAGGGTGCGGAGGCCCGCCAGGAGGTCCTTGCCCAGGTGCTTGGAGCGCACCGTGCTCCCCTTCACCACGCCCAGGACCTGGGCGACCCGGTACCCGGGGACGGCCTCGAGGGTGGACACCAGGATCTCCATAACCCCCATCCTACTTGCACCCCTCCGGGAGGTACGTTTGTCCCAAGGGCCTTCCCTATAGTGGGGGGCATGAGGCGCTGGATCGGACTCCTTTTTCTGCTGGCCTTGGCCTCGGCCCAGGTGGTCCGGGAGGGCTGGGTCCGCTTCTCCCCCGGCCCCAACGCCGCGGCGTACCTCACCCTGGAGAACCCCGGGGACCTCCCCCTCCGCCTCGTGGGGGCGAGGACGCCCGTGGCCGAGCGGGTGGAGCTCCACGAGACCTTTATGCGGGAGGTGGAGGGGAAAAAGGTGATGGGGATGCGCCCCGTGCCCTTCCTCGAGGTCCCGCCCAAGGGCCGGGTGGAGCTCAAGCCCGGGGGGTACCACTTCATGCTCCTCGGCCTGAAGCGGCCCCTAAAGGCAGGGGAGGAGGTGGAGCTTGACCTCCTCTTCGCCGGGGGGAAGGTCCTTAAGGTGGTCCTTCCCGTGGAGGCGCGATGAAGAGGCTCCTGCCCGCCTTCCTTCTGGTCCTTGCCCTCTTGGCCCTGGCCTACCTCCTCCTTCCCCGGGGGCACACCTTCTACGGCACGAGGCTTCTCAACCCCAAGCCTGTGGACTTCGCCCTGGAAGGCCCCCAAGGCCCCGTGCGCCTCTCCCAGTTCCAGGACAAGGTGGTCCTCCTCTTCTTCGGCTTCACCCGCTGCCCCGACGTCTGCCCCACCACCCTCCTCGCCCTCAAGCGGGCCTACGAGAAACTCCCCCCGAAGGCCCAGGAGCGTGTCCAGGTGATCTTCGTGAGCGTGGACCCCGAGCGGGACCCCCCGGAGGTCGCCGACCGCTACGCCAAGGCCTTCCACCCGAGCTTCCTCGGGCTTTCGGGAAGCCCGGAGGCGGTTCGGGAGGCGGCCCAGACCTTCGGGGTCTTCTACCAGAAGAGCCAGTACCGGGGCCCGGGGGAGTACCTGGTGGACCACACCGCCACCACCTTCGTGGTGAAGGAGGGGAGGCTCGTCCTCCTCTATAGCCCGGACAAGGCGGAGGCCACGGACAGGGTGGTGGCGGACCTTCAGGCCCTTCTTTAAGGGCTTCGCCCCGGCGCTCAGCCCAGGGCCACGTCCAGGGCCATCATCAGGGCGAAGCCCGTCATGACCCCGAAGGTGGCGGTGTCCCCGTTTCCCTCCGCCTGGCTTTCCGGGATCACCTCCTCCACCACCACGAAGACCATGGCCCCCGCCGCCATGGCCATGAGGTAGGGAAGGAGGGCCATCATCTGGGCCACGAGGAGGGCCCCGAGCACCGCGCCCAGGGGCTCCACGATGGCGGAGAGTTGCCCGTAGAACCAGGCGAGGCCCGCCCCGATCCCCACCCGCCGCAAGGGCCAGGCGATGGCGAGCCCCTCGGGGAGGTTCTGGAGGCCGATGCCCAAGGCGAGGGCGATGGCCCCGCCCAGGGTGGCGGCGCCCGTGGGGTCCAGCCCCGCAGCCCCAAAAGCCACCCCCACGGCCAGGCCCTCGGGGAAGTTGTGCAGGGCGATGGCGAGGATCAGGAGGGTGGTGCGGCGCCAGAGGGTCTTGAGCCCCTCGGGGGCGTCCTTGGGGCCCAGGTGGACGTGGGGCAGGTAGCGGTCCAGAAGCCGGATAAGCCCCCCGCCCAGGAGAAACCCCACCACCGCCGGGAAAATGGGGTTTTTCCCCTGGGCCTCCGCCATCTCCATCCCGGGGACGAGGAGGGAGAAGACGCTCGCCGCAAGCATCACCCCGGCGGCGAAGCCCAGCATGGCGTCCAGAAGCTTACGGCTCGGCTCCCTGGCGAAGAAGACGCTCGCCGCCCCCACCGCCGTGAGGCCCCAGGTGAAGAGGCCGCCCAGCAGGGCGTAGAGGAGAAAGGGCTCCATGCCCCCGAGTTTAGGCTAACCTAAAACCGGGGTCAAGGGCCGGGTGCGCTATCCTGGAAACAGGTATGCTGGACAAGCTTGACCGCCTAGAGGAAGAGTACCGGGAGCTGGAGGCGCTCCTCTCCGACCCGGAGGTGCTGAAGGACAAGGGGCGCTACCAGAGCCTCTCCCGCCGCTACGCCGAGATGGGGGAGGTGATCGGCCTCATCCGGGAGTACCGGAAGGTGCTGGAGGACCTGGAGCAGGCGGAAAGCCTTCTTGACGACCCCGAGCTCAAGGAGATGGCCAAGGCGGAGCGGGAGGCCCTCCTCGCCCGCAAGGAGGCCCTGGAGAAGGAGCTGGAGCGCCACCTCCTGCCTAAGGACCCCATGGACGAAAGGGACGCCATCGTAGAGATCCGGGCGGGGACGGGAGGGGAGGAGGCCGCCCTCTTCGCCCGCGACCTTTTCAACATGTACCTCCGCTTCGCCGAGGAGATGGGCTTTGAGACGGAGGTCCTGGACTCCCACCCCACGGACCTCGGGGGCTTCTCCAAGGTGGTCTTTGAGGTGCGGGGCCCGGGGGCCTACGGCACCTTCAAGTACGAGAGCGGGGTCCACCGGGTGCAACGGGTGCCCGTCACCGAGACCCAGGGGCGGATCCACACCTCCACCGCCACGGTGGCCGTCCTCCCCAAGGCGGAGGAGGAGGACTTCGCCCTCAACATGGACGAGATCCGCATTGACGTGATGCGGGCCTCGGGGCCCGGGGGGCAGGGGGTGAACACCACGGACTCGGCGGTGCGGGTGGTCCACCTGCCCACGGGGATCATGGTCACCTGCCAGGACTCCCGCAGCCAGATCAAGAACCGGGAGAAGGCCCTCATGATCCTAAGAAGCCGTCTCCTGGAGATGAAGCGGGCGGAGGAGGCGGAAAGGCTCCGGAAGACCCGCCTTGCCCAGATCGGCACCGGGGAGCGCTCGGAGAAGATCCGCACCTACAACTTCCCCCAGTCCCGGGTCACGGACCACCGCATCGGGTTCACCACCCACGACCTCGAGGGCGTCCTCTCCGGCCACCTGACCCCCATCCTGGAGGCGCTCAAGCGGGCCGACCAGGAGCGCCAGCTCGCGGCGCTGGCGGAAGGGTGATGCGCCGGGAGATCCTGGTGGCGGCGGCCATCCTCCTGGACAGCCGGGGCCGGGTCCTCCTCGTGGGCAACGACTGGGGCCGCCGGGGCCGGGTGCGCTACACCCTTCCCGGGGGGACGGTGGAGCCCGGGGAGACGGCCGTGGAGGCCCTGGTGCGGGAGGTGCGGGAGGAGACGGGGCTTCGGGTCCGGTCCGTGGAGCACCTGGCCTACGTGATCCAGGTGGAGGACCGCCGCAAGAACGAGCGCACCCTGGCCATGGCCTTCCGGGCCACCTACGAGGGGCTCTTGAACCCCAGGGACCCCGACGGGCACATCGTGGAGGCCCGCTTCTTCACCCTGGAGGAGGTGGAGGAGAGGCTCAAGGGGCACCTCCCCCTCCTCGAGCCCCTGAGGGCCTACCTGCGGGGGGAGCGGGGCCGGTTTTACGCCTACGCCGGCTGGCACGCCCCGGGGGTCGTGGTCTAGGTACCCCACCGCGGCGGGTTCCCGGGGGCTCACGGGCGGGGAGGCGGGGGCCTTAAACCTGACGCTTTTTTGCAGGCGGTCGTTTGGGAGTTATATAATGCCCCCATGGGCCTCTGGTTTGAGGAAGGCGCGGAGGAGCGGCAGGTCCTGGGGCCTTTTCGGGAGTTCCTAAAGGCGGAGGTGGCCCCGGGGGCGGCGGAGCGGGACCGGACGGGGGCCTTCCCTTGGGACCTGGTGCGGAAGCTCGCCGAGTTCGGCGTCTTCGGGGCGCTGGTGCCTGAGGCCTACGGGGGTGCGGGGCTTTCCACCAGGCTTTTCGCCCGCATGGTGGAGGCCATCGCCTATTACGACGGCGCCCTCGCCCTCACCGTGGCGAGCCACAACTCCCTGGCCACGGGGCACATCCTCCTCGCGGGGAGCGAAGCGCAGAAGGAGGCCTTCCTTCCCAAGCTCGCCTCGGGGGAGGCCCTGGGGGCCTGGGGCCTCACGGAGCCCGGCTCGGGCTCGGACGCCGCCGCCCTCAAGACCAAGGCGGAGAAGGTGGAGGGGGGGTGGCGGCTCAACGGCACCAAGCAGTTCATCACCCAAGGGAGCGTGGCCGGGGTCTACGTCGTCATGGCCCGCACCGACCCCCCTCCAAGCCCCGAGCGGAAGCACCAGGGCATCTCCGCCTTCGCCTTCTTCCGCCCCGAGCGGGGGCTAAAGGTGGGGCGGAAGGAGGAGAAGCTTGGCCTCACCGCCTCGGACACGGCGCAGCTAATCCTGGAGGACCTCTTCGTGCCCGAGGAGGCCCTTTTGGGCGAGCGGGGAAAAGGCTTCTACGACGTCTTAAGGGTGCTGGACGGGGGCAGGATCGGCATCGCCGCCATGGCCGTGGGCCTGGGCCAGGCCGCCTTGGACTACGCCCTGGCGTACGCCAAGGGGCGGGAGGCCTTCGGCAGGCCCATCGCCGAGTTTGAGGGGGTCTCCTTCAAGCTCGCGGAGGCGGCCACGGAGCTGGAGGCGGCGAGGCTCCTCTACCTCAAGGCGGCGGAGCTCAAGGACGCGGGAAGGCCCTTTACCCTCGAGGCCGCCCAGGCCAAGCTCTTCGCCAGCGAGGCGGCGGTGAAGGCCTGCGACGAGGCCATCCAGATCCTGGGGGGGTACGGGTACGTCAAGGACTACCCCGTGGAGCGCTATTGGCGGGACGCCCGCCTGACCCGCATCGGCGAGGGGACGAGCGAGATCCTGAAGCTGGTCATCGCCCGGCGCCTCCTGGAAGCGGTGTGAGGGTCAGGGGCCGGGGGACCTTCAGGGCGAGCTGGCCGCAGGCCGCCCCCACGTCCTGGCCCCGGCTCCACCTTATGGAGGTGGGGACGCCGAGGCGCTTTAGCTCCTCGGCGAAGGCCAGGACGCCCGCCCTGGGCGTCCCCACCACCGGGGCCCCTTCCCAGGGGTTGAAGGGGATGAGGTTCACGTGGGCGCTCAGGCCCTTGAGGAGCTTGGCGAGGAGCCTGGCCTGCCAGAGGTGGTCGTTCACCCCTTTGAGGAGGGTGTACTCAAAGGTGACCCGCCGCTTGGTCTTGGCGTGGTAGTGGCGCACGGCCTCCATGATCTCGGCGATGGGGTAGCGGTGGGCGGTGGGGATGATTTTCCTGCGGGTCTCGTCGTCCGGGGCGTGGAGGGAGAGGGCGAGCCGCACCCCGAGGTCTTCCTCGGCGAGGCGGTAGATCCCCTTGGGGATGCCCACGGTGGAGAGGGTGACGCGCCTGGGGCTTAGGGCAAGGGCCTTCTTGTGCAGCATGATCCGGACCGCCTTGAGGACGTTCCTCAGGTTGAGGAGGGGCTCCCCCATCCCCATCAGGACCACGTTCCGGATCTCCCTGGGGGAGAGGCCCTGGTGGTAGGCGATGGTGAGGAGCTGGTCCAGGATCTCCGCCGCGGTGAGGTTCCGCCCGAAGCCCAAAGCCCCGGTGGCGCAGAAGGTGCACCCCGCCGGGCACCCCACCATGGTGGAGAGGCAGACGGTCTTCCGGTTCTCGTAGGGCATGTAGACGGCCTCGGTCTTCTTGCCGTCCAGAAGGGTGAAGAGGTACTTGACGCTTCCGTCTTGGCTCGGGAAGGCCTGGACCAGGCTGAACTCGGAGAGGCGCCACTCCCGCGCCAAGGCCTCCCGCAGGGCCTTGGGCAGGTCGGTCATCTCCGAGAAGTCCCGCGCCCCTTTGGCATAGAGCCAGTGGGCGATCTGGGCCCTGCGGTAGCCCTCGCCGGGAAGCTCCTCGGGGAGAAGCTCCAGGATGGGCTTGAGGGCGTGGGAAGCGGCCATACCCTCCCATTGTAGCCGAGACCCTCCCATTGTAGCCGAGAAGGGTAGTAGAATCCGGGCCATGCGGAAGCTTCTTCCCTTGGCGCTTCTGGGCCTTTCCGCCTTCGCCCAGGTGGACGTGCCCTTCTGGCACGCCATGGACGGCCCGGCGGGGAGGCTCATCGCCGCCTTCGCCCAGGAGTTCAACGCCCGGCAGGACCGCTACCGGGTCCTTCCCCGGTACCAGGGGACCTACGAAGAGGCGGAGACCAAGCTGGTGGCCGCCCTCCGGGCGGGGAGCGGCCCCGTCCTCTTCCAGGCGGAGCTCTCCTTCTTCCCCCGCCTCGTGGCCGAGGGGCAGGCCCTTCCCCTGGAGGCCTACCTGGACCTGGACCCCGGTTTCGTGGCCGACCTCTTCGCGCCCGCCTGGAACTACGGGGTGGTGGGGGGGAGGCGCTTTGGCCTCCCCTTCAACACCTCCACCCCGGTCCTCTTCTACAACCTGGACGTGTTCCGGGCGAAGGGCCTCGAGGCCCCCCGGGACTGGCGGGCCTTTGAAAGGACCGCCCTCGCCCTCACCTCCCGCGCCGCCAAGGGCTTCATCTTCGTCACCGACCCCCATGCCTGGCTCTTTGAGGCCATGGTGACGAGCCGGGGGGGAAGCCTGGTGCAGGACGACCGGCCCAACTTCACCTCCAGGGAGGCCGTGGCCGCCTTGGAGATGCTCTACCGCCTCAAGGAGGCCGGGGCCCTTTCCGTGCGCAGCATGGCCGAGGCCACCTTCGCCCAGCTGGACTTCGTGCGCACCAAGGGGATGATGGTCATGGCCTCCATCGCCAACTGGCCCGCCGCCGAGAACTTCTCCTTCGCCTTCGCCCTGGGGGTGGCCCCCGTGCCCCGGGAGGAGGGAGGGAAGGTGCCCATGGGCGGGGCCCAGCTCGTGGTCCTGAAGGGGGCCTCCGAGGCCCAGGTGCGGGGGGCGGTGGCCTTCTGGAAGTACCTCATGGAGCCGGAGAACGTGGCCCGCTGGGTGGAGGCGAGCTACTACGTGCCCCTGCGCAAAAGCGCCCTCCCCCTCCTCGAGGGCTTCTACCGGGAGAACCCCTTCCGCAAGGTGGCCTTTGAGCAGGTCGCCCACGCCCAGGAGCGCCCCCGTCTTTCCCAGTTCTCCGCCTGGGCCCGCGTCCTCGCCGAGGCCCTGGAGCGGAGCCTCAAGGGCGGGGTTCCCCCGCGAAAGGCCCTGGAGGAGGCCCAGCGGAAGGCGGAGGCGATGCGGTGATGCGGGCCTTTCTCCTCACCGGCCACGGAGGCTTAGACCGCCACCGCTTCGTCACCGGCTGGCCCATCCCCGAGCCCGGCCCCAAAGAGGTCCGCGTCCACGCCTGCGGCCTGAACACCGTGGACGTGAACACCCGGGTGGGCCGGTACGCCCGGGAGGTCCAGGCCCCCACCCAGGGGGAGGGCTTCGGGGTGGAGGTGGGCACCTGGTCCGGCCGGGTCCGCTTCCCCCTCATCCAGGGCTCGGACATCGTGGGGGTGGTGGACCGGGTGGGGGAGGGGGCGGACCCCAGGCTGCTGGGCCGCAGGGTGGTGGTGGACAACTGGATCCGCGACCCCGAGGAGCCCTGGAACCCCATGAAGGCCCGCTACGTGGGCTCCGAGGTGGACGGCGGCTTCGCCGACCACTGCGTGGTGCCCGAGGCGAACGTCGTTCCCGTGGAAAGCCCCCTTCCCAGCGTGGCCCTCGCCACCTTGGCCTGCTCCGGGACCACGGCGGAGGGGATGCTGGAGCGCGCCGGGGTGGGGGTCTTCCTGGTCCAGCTGGCCAAGCTGCGCAAGGCCCGGGTGGTGGCCCTGGCGAGCCCGGAAAAGCACGAGGCCCTGAGGGCTTTGGGGGCGGACGTCTGCCTTCCCCGGAGCCCCGGAAACCTCCCAAAGGCCCTGGAGGCCGCCCCGGGGAGGCCCCACGTGGACGCCGTGGCCGACGTGGTGGGGGGTTCCCTGTTCCCCGCCCTCCTCGAGGCCCTGCGCCCCGGCGGCGCCTACGTGACCTCGGGGGCCATCGCCGGACCCAAGGCGGACCTGGACCTGAGGGACCTCTACCTCCGCAACCTCACCCTTAGGGGCTCCGGCCTCGTCCCTCCCGAGATCCTCCGCCGCCTGGTGCGCTCCGTGGAGGAGGGAAGGCTCTCCCCCGTGGTGGCCGGGGTCTGGCCCTTGGAACGGCTCCCGGAGGCCCAGGCCGCCTTTTTGGAGAAGCGGCACGTGGGCAAGCTCGTGGTCTACCACCTCCCCGAGGCCTTGGAGCCCTATAAGGGGTAGCATGGGAAGGATGCGCCTCGGCTTTACCCCCTTCAACGCGGAGCTGGACTACGAGGCCGCCTTTCCCTTGGCGGCGGAGCTCGGCCTGGACCTGGAGGTGGCCTACGACCTCCACGAAGCCTTTCCCCTTCCGGGGGCGCGGGAGCTTAGGGCCACGGGGGAGGCCTTGGGCGTGGGCTTCACCCTCCACCTCCCCTTCGTGGAGCTGAACCCGGCGAGCCTCATCCCGAGCGTCCGCAAGCTCTCCCAGGAGCGGCTTCTCCGGGCCCTGGAGTTCGGGGAGGCCTTGGGGGCGAAGGTGGGGGTGCTGCACACGGGCCTCATCCCCGTGCGCCACCCCGTGGCGGAGCGGCTTGCCTGGGAGGCCCTGGAGGAGACCCTCGCCCTCCTCCGCGACCCGCCCATCCCCGTGGCCCTGGAGAACCTGGCCCTCTGGGAGCAGGACCTCGTCCGGGGTCCGGAGGAACTCCGCCGCCTTCTGGAGCGCCACCCCCACTTCGGGTTCTGCCTGGACGTGGGGCACGCCCTGGTGGAGCTCGGGCCCAAGGGGCCTTTCCGCTACCTCGAGGCCCTGGGGGACCGGCTTCTCCACCTCCACCTCCACGACAACCACGGGCGGCGGGACGACCACCTCCCCGTGGGCTCGGGGCGCGTCCCCTGGGAGGGGCTTGCCCCCTTCCTCCGGGGGTTTTCCGGCACGGCCGCCTTGGAGGTGGTGGGCGGCCCCGAGGGGGTGCGGCGGAGCGTGGAGCGGCTTGCCGCCCTCCTCGCCCCGTGACGGGACATCTGTCCTTGGCCGAGGGGTCGTATAGTGGTGAGGTGGGGTCTTGCGCCCCTTTTCACGAGAGGGAGGCGAGATGATCGTAGACCGTATTGAAGTCTACCTGGACCAGGGGACGGAGCCTGTCGCCGTGCTGAAAGAGCCCCCCTATCGGTGGAAGCTGGACACCCGGAACCTCCCCGACGGGGAGCACACCCTGAGGGTGGTGACCCACTTCCGCGGCGGAGGCCAGGAGATCCGGGTCATCCCCTTCACCGTCAATAACTACCCCGACGTCCTCGTCCTCGGCGTGGACGAGGGGGGCGAGGTGGCGGGGGAGGTGGAGCTCCGCATGCACGTGGGCGAGCCGGAGCTCCCCGTGGAAACCCCCCGCTTCAACCCCCTCTGGTACGCCGTGGCCGCCGTGGTGGTGCTGGGCGGCATCTGGAGCTACTTCGCCCTCTCTCCGGCCGCGGAGCGGATCGCGGAGGAGGTGGCCCCGCCCGCCCAGGAGGCCCAGGCCCACGGGGGTGGCCAGGAGGCGGCGGCGCCCGCGGGGGTGGACCCCGCCCTCATGGAGAAGGGCAAGGCCATCTACGAGGCGAACTGCGCCGCCTGCCACCAGGCGAACGGCCAGGGCATGCCCCCCGCCTTCCCCGCCCTGGCGGGCAACCCCAACCTCCAGGACGCCCAGATGATCCTTGACATCGTCAAGAACGGCCGTGGGGCCATGCCCGCCGTGGGGGCCAACTTCAGCGAGGAGGAGCTCATCGCCGTGGCCACCTACATCCGCAACAGCTTCGGCAACAGCTTCGGCCCCGTGGAGTAAAGGAGGGAGGATGTACCGCAACGACCCCATCCTGCCCACCTTTGCCCTGATCCTGGCGGCCGGCCTCTTCTACGCCGCCTACCTGGACGGCCGCCACATCGCCCGCCTCCTGGGCCACGTCCCCCAGGAGCTTTCCGTGGGCCAGATCGGGCTCATGGCCTTCGGGGCGGTCCTGCTTCTCTACGGGCTCATGGGCTTGGTCTCCTACTGGCTTGAGGGTATAGAGCTCCGCCCGGGCCGCCACTTTCCCACCCCCTCCACCGCCCCCGTGGCCGCGGGCGTCATCCTGGTCCTCCTCCTCACCGCCCTTTCCGGCTTTTTCGTGCGGCTTCTCGTCTACGCCGCCCAGACCGGGCACAACCCCACCTGGCTCCAGGGCCTCATCTTCGGGTCCATCAGCCTGGTGGTGGCGGCCCTCTTCGGGATCTACCGCCGCTTCTTCGGCCGGGAAGAGGTGATCACCGAGGAGGAGAAGAGCGAGTTTCCCTGGTGAGGTGAAGCATGGACGAGCGCGAAGTCCGCTTGCGCCAATCCCGTAGGCGGCTTTTCCTGAAGACGGTCATCGGCACCGGCATCGGCCTCTCCCTGGTCTCCGCCTTCTACGTGGGGGCAAGCCTCAGGCCCCGGGAGGAGGTGACCCCCGAGAAGGAGCCTTTGAAGCCCGGGGACATCCTGGTCTACGCCCAGGGGGGCGGGGAGCCCAAGCCCATCCGCCTCGAGGAGCTCAAGCCGGGGGACCCCTTCGTCCTCGCCTACCCCATGGACCCCAAGACCAAGGTGGTCAAAAGCGGCGAGGCCAAGAACACCCTCCTGGTGGCCCGCTTTGACCCCGAGGAGCTTGCCCCCGAGGTGGCCCAGCACGCCGCGGAGGGCGTGGTGGCCTACTCCGCCGTCTGCACCCACCTGGGGTGCATCGTGAGCCAGTGGGTGGCGGACGAGGAGGCCGCCCTCTGCCCCTGCCACGGAGGGGTGTACGACCTCAGGCACGGCGCCCAGGTCATCGCCGGACCCCCGCCCAGGCCCGTCCCCCAGCTTCCCGTGCGGGTGGAGGACGGCGTCTTGGTGGCGGCCGGGGAGTTTTTGGGTCCGGTGGGGGTCCAGGCGAGCGCCGGGGCCTACACTTGGAGGGTCTAGGAGGGAAGCATGTACCGGTGGCTTGACGAGCGCTTAGACCTCAGGGGCCTATACCACAAGGTTTTGCGCAAGGCCTTCCCCGTCCACCACTCCTTCTTCCTCGGGGAGATCACCCTCTTCGCCTTCGTGGTCCTGGTCCTCACCGGGGTCTTCCTCACGTTGAACTACGAGCCTTCCATCCGGGAGGTGCGGCTTGCCGACGGGCGCACCGTGCCCGCGGCCTACGCCAGCGTCCTCTACATAGACAGCCTCCCCTTCGGCGCCGTGATCCGGAGCCTCCACCACTGGTCGGCCCACGTGATGATCGCCGCGGCCTTTTTGCACATGCTCCGGATCCTCCTCTCGGGGGCCTACAAGAAGCCCCGGGAGCTCAACTACCTGGTGGGCCTCGGCCTTCTGGGCCTCACCGTGGTCACCGCCTTCACCGGGTACGCCCTGCCCTACGACAACTACGCCGTGACCGCCACCCGCATCGGCTACGGCATCGCCCACTCCATCCCGTGGATCGGGGGCGCCCTGGCCGACCTGATGTTCGCCGGGGAGTTCCCGGGCTCGGAGAAGTCCATCCCTAGGCTTTTTAGCCTCCACGTCCTCTGGCTTCCCCTCGGGCTCATGGCCCTCATCGGGCTCCACCTCGCCATCATGATCAAGCAGAAGCACACCCAGCCCCGCTACGCCGAGCGCGTGGCCCCGGGGAAGATCCTGGGCGTGCCCATGTACCCTCAGCAGATGGTCATGATGCTCATCCTCTTCGCCCTTTACGTGGGCATCCTGACCATCATCGCCGGTGCCTTCCTGGCCCACCCCGTGGAGGCCTTTGGCCCGCCCACGCCCCAGACCCCCCAGGTGAAGCCCGACTGGTACTTCCTCTGGCTCTACGGGCTGCTCCAGATCATCCCCTCCAGCTGGGAGTTCCGCCTCTTCGGGGCCACCATCGGGCCGGAGTTCATCGGGGGCGTCGTGGTCCCCGGGATCCTCGGCCTGGTGGCGGTCCTTCTCCCCTTCGTGGACACCCGCAAGGACAAGATGCGCTACATGGAGCTTCCCTCGGAGCACCCCGTGCGGACCAGCGCCGTCCTGGCCCTCCTCGTCTTCTTCCTCATGGCGAGCCTCGCGGGGTACAAGATTGACTTCCAGCAGCAGGGCTCCATCCTGGGCGAGAACGCCGTCCTCTGGACCCTGGTCCTGGGCGGGCCCCTCCTCACCTTCCTGGTTTCCTACGTGCTCATGCGGGTCTTCTACGGGAAGGCGCGGGAGGGAGAGGCCCTTTAGCCCCTGCCCGCCTTCGCCCCCACCGCGGCCGCGGTGGGGGTTTTGCGCGCCGTTCCGTGCCGGCTTGCGCCCGGTCCCGCGAGGCGGGCTCAGCCCGCCTCGCGGGCCTCTTCCAGGACCCGCGCCGCCACGGCGCCCACGAGGAGGGCGAGGAGGATGAGGTAGAGGCCGAGCAGGGCCAGGACGAAGCCCGCCAAGGGGCCGTAGAGGAGCTCGTACTGGGAGCGGGGGAGGAGCCTGGGGAGCCCGAGGCGGATGCCTTCAAAGAGGAGGGTCGCCACCCCCGCCCCGGCGGCGAGGGGAGGGAGGGTCCTAAGGCCTCCGCTGCCCCGGAGGAGGGCGTAGGTGAGGAGAAAAAGGAGGAAGGCGGTGGATAAGGGAACGAGTTCCTCCAAGGGCCCCAAGAGGCCTTGAAGCCCTTGGGGGAGGAAGCGGGCGAGAAACCCCAGGGCGAGGCCGAGGAGGGCGAGGAGGATGAGGCCTAGGCCCAGAAGGAAGGGCGTGACCAGGGCGAGGAGGCGGCTTCGCACCCCGGGCGGGCGGCCGAAGATCAGGCCCAGGGCGTAGCTCAGGGCGGCGAAAAAGTTGCTTCCCGACCAGAGGAGGAGGAGGCCGCTTCCCAAGGTCAGGGGGAAGGCGCCCCGGGTGAGGAAGTCCAGGAGGCTTTGGGCCATCTCGGGGCGGGCGGGGAAGAGGGCCAGGGTGAGCTCGGTGAGGGCCTGGAAGACCTCGGTCCTTAGGGCGGGGTTTCCCGAGAGAAGGAAGCCGAAGAGGCCCACCAGGAGGAAGAGGAGGGGCATGAGGGAGAGGAGGGCGTAGTAGGCGAGGGCCGCGGCGAAGAAGGGGACGTGGGCCTCCTGGTAGAGGCGGTAAAAGCGCCTAAGCAAGGCCCCCTACCCCTCCGCGCCCTCGGGGTCCCAGGCCCGGGCCACGGAGCCTTCCCGCCTCACGTGCGCTCCTGGCCCTCCCCTAGGGCCACCCACTTGAGGGTGGTGAGCTCCATGGGCCCCATGGGGCCGTAGGCGTGGAGCTTGGAGGTGCTGATGCCGATCTCCGCCCCAAGCCCCAGCTCAAACCCGTCGTTGAAGCGGGTGGAGGCGTTCCAGAGGACCAGGCTCGCGTCCACCTCCTCCAGGAAGCGCCAAGCCGCCTTGGGGTCCTCGGTGCAGATGGCCTCGGTGTGGCGGGAGCCGTAGCGGGCGATGTGGGCGAGGGCCTCTTCCAGCCCCGAGACCACCTTGACCCTGAGGACGAGGTCCAGGTACTCCCGGTCCCACTCGTCCTCCCGGGCGGGGACCGCCTCTTTGAGGAGGGGAAGGGCCCTAGGGCAGGCCCTGAGCTCCACCCCTTTTTCCCGCATGGCCTTTTCCAGCCTGGGGAGGAAGGCCTCCGCCACCTTCTCGTGCACCAGGACGGTCTCGAGGGCGTTGCACACCGCGGGGCGCTGGGTCTTGCCGTTTAGGGCGAGGCGGAGGGCCATGGAGAGGTCCGCCTTCTTGTCCACGTAAAGGTGGTTCACCCCCTTGGCGTGGGCCAAAACGGGAACCCGGGCCTCTCTTTGGACAAGCCTTATAAGCTCCTCCCCTCCCCTCGGGATAAGGAGGTCTAGGAGCTCCAATCGGCACATCTCCAAGACGGCCTCCCGGTCGGTGGTGGGGACGAGGGTGACCGCCTCCTCGGGAAGGCCCGCCTCTCCCAGGGCCTCGTGCCAGAGGGCCACCAGGGCCCGGTTGGAGCGGAAGGCCTCCTTGCCCCCCCTGAGGAGCATGGCGTTCCCCGCCTTCAGGGCCACGGAGACCGCCTCCACCGTGGCCCCGGGCCTCGCCTCGTAGATGAAGCCGATGAGGCCCAGGGGCACCCGCATCCTGCCCACCCTCAGGCCGTTCGGCCGTTTGGCCAGGCCCTCTATCCGCCCCAGGGGGTCGGGGAGGCGGGCGATCTGCCTCAGGCCCTCCGTGAGGGTCTTGAGGTCCTTCTCCTTTAGGGCCAGCCGGTCCAGCTTGGCCTTGGGAAGCCCCGTTCTTTCCGCCTCCTCCAGGTCTTCCCGGTTGGCCCTCAGGACCTCTTCCCAGCGGGCCTCGAGGAGGTCCGCCATGGCGAGAAGGGCCCGGTCCCGGTTCCCCTTCGCGATCTCGGAAAGCCTCTTGCGCGCGCGCTCCGCCAGTTCCCAAAGGCTTGTTGCCGTCATGCCTCCTCCTTCAAGGCGAGGTGGTCCCGGTGGACCACCTCCTCGGTGTAGCGGTAGCCCAGGACGGCCTCAATCTCCGCGCTCCGCCGCCCCTTGATGCGGGCGATCTCCTCCGAGGCGTAGTTGGCGAGCCCCACCCCCACCTCCTCGCCCTCCTCCGAGAGGAGGCGGACCGCCTCGCCCCGGGAGAACCTCCCCCGCACCTCCTTAACCCCGGCGGGAAGCAGGCTCGCTCCCCGCTCCTTTAAGGCCCGCACCGCCCCCCGGTCCAGGACGAGCTCCCCCTTGGGGCGGAGGAGGCCAAAAAGCCAGGCCTTTTCCCCCCGGTAGCGCCGCCGCGCGTGGAAGTAGGTGCCCAGGGGGGCCCCGGAGAGGGCTTGGAGGAGGACCCCTGGCCGCTTCCCGGGGAGAAGCAGGGTGGGGATCCCCACCCTACCGGCGATGCGGGCGGCGAGGAGCTTGCTCTTCATCCCCCCGCTTCCTAGCGGGTTTTCCTCTCCGGCGTGGGCCAAAACCGCCTCCACGGACTCCACCTCGGGGATGGGGCGGGCCTGGGGGTTTTTCTTGGGGTCCTCCTCGTAGAGGGCGTCCACATCGGAGAGGAGGGCGAGGAGGCCCGCCTCCACCAGGGCCGCCACCCGGGCGGAGAGCTGGTCGTTGTCCCCAAAGCGGATCTCCTCAAAGGCCACGGTGTCGTTTTCGTTGATCACGGGTATGGCCCCCAGGTCCAGGAGGGCCCGCAAGGTGGCCTTGGCGTTCAGGTAGCGGCTCCTGGAGGAGAGGTCCTCGGCGGTGAGGAGGACCTGGGCCACGGGAAGGCCGAAGGGGGCGAAGGCCTCTTGCCAGAAGGCCATGAGGAGGGGCTGGCCGAGGGCGGCGAGGGCCTGCTTCTTGGGCATGTCCTTGGGGCGCTCCTTTAGCCCGAGCCGTCGCATTCCCGCCGCCACCGCCCCCGAGGAGACGAGGACCACCTCCCGGCCTTCCTCCCTCAGGGCGGCCACCTGGCGGGCGATCTCGGCCATGGCCTCGAGGTCCAGGCCCCTTTCCCCTGTGAGGACGGCGCTTCCCACCTTGACCACCAGGCGCTTGGCCGAAAGCCCCGGGCGCATTAAGGCCCAGGATAGCACCTCCCTCACCACTTGGCCGAAGACGGCACCCGCACCGCCCTCGGCCTCTGGCACCGGGGTGGGGAGAGCCGCTTCGCCCTGGAGGGGCTTCCCCAGGGCGGAGCCTTTGAGGTCCAGCTCTCGGACGGCCTAGGGGTCCGCACCCTGGTCTTTCCCCGCTAGCCTAAAGCGACCCCCTTGGAAGGCCACCTTCCCCTCCCGCTTCAGCCGCACCAGGAGGGCGAACAGGCGGGCCTTGGTGAGGCCCGGGTGCAGGGGTTTGAGGGCGGCGTGGAGTTCCTCCAAGGTGCGCTCTTGTCCCAGGGCCTGGAGGAGGAGGGCTTCCAGGCGCCTTTCCCGCACGCCTTCCATTATTGACAGGGGCTTTCCGGCATGCTATGGTTGAGGTTGGCTTGGGCCCGTAGCTCAGCTGGATAGAGCGGCTGACTACGGATCAGCAGGTCGGGGGTTCGAATCCTCCCGGGCCCGCCAAAGGCCGAAGCCCCCTGGGAGAACCCCAGGGGGCTTCGCTTTACCCCTAGAATGGGGCCATGAAGATCTACACCAGGACAGGAGACGCGGGGGAGACCGGCCTTTACGGGGCCGAGCGGGTGGTGAAGGCCCATCCCCGGGTGGAGGCCTACGGCACCGTGGACGAGGCCAACAGCGCCATCGGCCTCGCCCGAAGCCTCCTCCCCGGGAAGCACCGGGACCTCCACGACCTCCTGGAGCGCCTTCAAAACGCCCTCTTTGACCTGGGGGCGGACCTCGCGACCCGCATGGGAAGCCCCTACGAGAAGAACATCGCCCGCATGGACGCCGAGGACGTGAGGGCCCTCGAGGAGGCCATTGACCGCTACCAGGAGGAAAGCCCCCCCTTCCAAGGCTTTATCCTCCCGGGAGGGCACCCGGCGGCGGCCGCGCTTCACCTCGCCCGCACCGTGGTGCGCCGCGCCGAGCGCAAGGCGGTGGCCTTGAGCCGGGAGGAGCCGGTGAACCCCGAGGTGATCCGCTACCTGAACCGGCTTTCCGACCTCCTCTTCGTCCTGGCCCGGGTGGTGAACGCCCGGGAGGGGATCAAGGAGGAGGGGTGGCTGGTGAAGAAGCGCCGCTAGGGCCAGGGCTTGCCGTAGACCCGCACCTCGGCCTGGGGGAAGGCGGCCTCGAGGAGCTCCCGCAAAAACCGGGTGGCGGCGGGAAGGAGCCCCCCGCAGGGGCCTTCCATGTAGAGGAAGAGGTAGCGGGGCCTTCTGGGCGACTGGGAAAAGCCCAAGCACCCCTCGTACTCCGGGAAGTACTCGTAGAAAAGCTCCAAGAGGTCCCGGACCAGGGCCTGGGCCTCGGGCAGGGCCTCTATGGAGCTTTTGGGCTTCACCCAGAAGGTCATGGCCTTCACGCCCCCATTATTTGGTAAGCTCGCGCCGTGGTCCAGGCGGAGGGTCTTACCAAGCGCTACCGCAAGGCCGTGGCCGTGGAGGGCCTGACCTTTGGGGTGGGGCCCGGGGAGGTCTACGCCCTCCTCGGTCCCAACGGGGCGGGGAAGACCACCACCTTGCGCCTCCTCTCCACCCTCGTCCGCCCGAGCGCCGGGAGGGCGCTAGTGGCGGGCTTTGACGTGGTGCGGGAGCCCCTCGAGGTGCGCCGCAACCTCGGCCTGGTGAACGGGGGCATGCGGGTCTACGAGCGCCTCACGGGGCGGGAGGTCCTGGAGTTCTTCGCGGGCTTCTACGGCCTCAAAGGGCGGGCCTTTCTCGGGGCCTTGGACTGGGTGGTGGACCTCTTGGAAATGGAGGAGACCCTGGACAAGAAGGTGGGGGAGATGTCCACCGGGATGCGGCAGAAGGTGGTCATCGCCCGGGCCATCCTCCACCGGCCCAAGGTCCTCCTCCTGGACGAGGCCACGGCGGGTCTGGACATCTTCGCCCGCAGGGCCCTCCTGGACTTCGTGAAGGCCTACCGGGACCTGGGCCACGCCGTGATTTACTCCACCCACGTCATGGGTGAGGCCGAGGAGGTGGCGGACCGGGTGGGCTTCCTCCACCGCGGGCGGCTGGTCTACGAGGGCTCCAAGGAGGAGGCCCTGGCCCTGGGGGAAGGGAGCCTGGAAAGGGCTTTTGTGCGCCAGGTAAGGGGGGCTTGATGGAGGCGGTGCTTCGGCTATTCCGCAAGGAGCTAATCCAGGTTTTTCGCGACCGAAAGCTCCTCTTCTCTACCTTGGTTCTGCCCGTCCTGCTGATGCCGGTCTTCATGTTCGGGCCCAGCCTCTTCCTAAGCCGGCTCCTGCAGGGAGCGGCGGAAAGGGTCCAGGAGGTGGCGGTGGCGGGGCTTCCCGAAGAGGCCCTAAAAGCCCTCGAGGCCGCCCGGCTCAAGCCCGTGCCGGTGCCGGACCCCGAAGAGGCGGTGCGGGAAGGCCGTTTCCCGGCAGGGGTGGTGTTCCGGGAAGGAGCCTACCGCGTTTTCGGCCGCCTGGCCTCGGGTTTGGGGGAAAGCCAGGTGGTCGTGGAGAAGGTCAAGGGGGCCCTCCAGGCCCTCAAGGAGGCCCAGGTGGCCGAGGCCCTGGTGCGGGCGGGTCTCCCCAAGGAGATCCTCTCCCCCTTCGCCGTGGAGGTGGTGGACGCCTCCCCCCCGAAGGAGAAGGCCGGAGGGCTTTTGGGCTTCCTCCTCCCCTTTTTTCTGGTGGTCTTCGTCCTCTCCGGAGGCCAGGTGGTGGCGGTGGACGCCACGGCGGGGGAGAAGGAGAAGGGGACCCTCGAGGCCCTTCTGGCCGCCCCAGTCCCCCTGGTCCAGGTGGCCCTGGGCAAGACCCTGGCCACGGTGGCCATGGCCCTCCTCTCGGGGGTGGCGGGGCTTTTGGGGCTCGCCTTGGGCGGGGCCTGGAGCGCCCGCTTTGGCGGAGGCGTCCTCACGGAGAGGGGCGAGACCCTGGCCCTGGGAGGGCAGGTGAGCCTGGATGGGGGAAGCTTCCTCGCCCTCTTCCTCACCGCCTTCCTCCTCGCCCTCTTCATGGGGGCGGTGATGGTGGCCCTGGGGCTTTACGCCAGAAGCTTCAAGGAGGCCCAAAGCTACATGGCGCCCCTACAGCTTTTGTTCCTCCTTCCCTTGCTCTTTTTGCAGTTTAGGGGCTTTCTTGAGATTGAGGCCTGGCATTACCTCCTCCCTCTCTTCAACGTGGCCCTTCTCATGGATGCTCTCCTCAAGGGAAGCGCTACCCCTTTGGAGGTGGGGCTCACCTGGGCCTCCACCCTGGTCTACGCCCTGCTCGCCCTGGGTTTGGCCGTCTGGGTCTTCGGGCGCGAGGACGTGGTGTTCCGCAACTAGGCCCCTTCAGAACTCCTCGTCCCACTCCACGATGGTCTCGCTGGTGAGGGTGGGGGTGGTCTCCCGCCTCGAGGCCTCGGGCTCCCGCTCCCGCAGGAGTCCGAACTGGGCGGCGATGCCCCGGAGGCCCGCCCCGGCCAGGGCCACCACGAGGAAGATGGTGAACCCCCAGGCCAAGTACGGTAAGAGGCCCTGACCGATGGAGAGGTTGCTGAGGAACGCTAGAGCCGGAAGGTTGCCGTAGTCTGCAAGGATGGAGCCGAAATAAGAGAGGGCCTCGGCGAAGATGGGCAAGAGGAGCACGAGGAAAGCCAGCCCGAGGAGGTTCCAGTAGACGTTCCGCCCGCCGAAGGTCAGCCGGAGGAGGTAAAGGGGGAAGAAGCTCAGGGCCCCAGCCAAAAGGAAGAAGACCGCCCGGGGAACGCCTGCGGTCTGGAGCAGGGCGAGCTTGAGGTTAAGCCAGAGGTCCTGCCTTGGACCTTGGAGGAAGCTTTGCCGGAGAGCCTCAACGGCTTCATAGGCCGTAAGCGCGTCCAGGGTGCGGATGCCGGTGGCTTGAGAAAGGAGGTTGAGGGATCGGGAGATCGCCTCTGTGAGGCTGGGGTGGATGTGGACGAAGACGGGTTCCACTTGCATGCGGAACTTGTAGAAGGCCCGTTCCAGGCGGTACCGTCCCTCCTCCGCGTCGCCCCGCCCCAGGGCGGTTACTGCAAGCCCGATCTCGTCCCGCACTTCCTCCACGGCCTCCAGAAGCTGGAAGTCGTAGTTGTAGCCAAGGGTCCTGGCCGCCAACCGCACCGTTTGGGCGGTGCGCTCGTCCATCCACCCCGGGGTGTAGAAGGTTTCTGCTTCTGCGGACGGGGCCTCTGGGCTCGCCTGGGTGCCGGAAGGGGGGGAGGGCGCAGGTTCCGGCGGCCGCGCCTGGGCAGGCGGAGGAACCGGAGTGGAGGGTTGGAGCGAGGAGAGGAGGTCCTGCCGCCAGGCCTGGATCTGGCCGAGGAGCCTCTGGACCTCGGGGCGGAAGGGCTGGCCGGTGGAGACGAGGGCCAGGGCCTGGACGAAGTCCTGGGCCTTGAGGCGGCTTTGGGGGCTGTCCTGGACGATGAGGTAGCGGGCGTAGGCCCGGGCCAGGGCCAGGTAGGCCTGGGGGCGGCTCTGGGCGGCGAGGGCTTGGCCCAGGTCCTCCGCCATGGCCTGGAGGTAGCGGGCCTCCAGGAGCCTCCGGGCCTCCTCGGGGGGGGCGGAGCGGGCCTGGGCCACCAGGGCGGGGGGAAGGCCCGTGGCCCGGGCCAGGCGCTGGCCCAAGGCGGCCTTCTCCTCCCCCTGGGCCTGGAGGAAGGCGTCGTAGAGGGCCTTGCCCACGAGGTGGCGGACCAGGAGGAGGCGGGCCTCGAGGTCCACCGCGCTCTTCTGCGCCACGAACTGGCGGGCCTCCTGCAGGTTGGTGAGGGCGGCGTCCCGCAGGACCGGGGGCAGCGCCCCTTCCTCCCGGAGGAGGCTTTGGGCCCGGTTGAGGGCGTTCACCGCTTGGGCCGGGTTTTCCAGGCGCACCTGGCCCAAGGCGGCCTCCAGGCCGTCGTAAAGCTCGGTGAGGCCCGCGGCCAGGGCCAGGGAAAGGACGAGGGCGAAGGGCAGGACCAGACCTCTTCTCATCCGCTTACCTCCTTGGGGGCCAGGCGCTTGAGCCTGTGCATGAGCTGTCCCACGTTGGCCTCCTCCCGGGCCGTCACGCCCACGAAGCCCCCGCCCACGGGACGGAGGAGGAGGAGCCTCGAGGCGGTGCGCAGGTAAAAGAGGGCGTACCCCTGGCGGCGGAGGAGGAGGTGGGCGGTGTCCAGGGGAACGGGGAAGCCCTCGGGGAGCTCCGCCTTCCCCGAGGGGTGGGCCACCACCACCCCCGTCACCCCCTCGAGGCGGGCGAGGCTCCGGGCGAGGCGGTCCCGCTCTTCGGGGTCGGCCAGGTCCACCGCCTCGAGGGCCGGTGCGGCCTCCGGCACCGCCTCGCCTAGGGGTTTAGGCGGAGGGGGGGTGGCCGCCTTGAGCCGCCGGACGAGGGCCTTAAGCCCGGGGGGCATCTCCCGGAAGGGGAGGATGGCCCGTAGCTCCTCCCAAAGCGGCCCCTCCAAAAGCCGCGCCCAGTCCTGGGGGGTGGTCGGGGTGAGCCGCGCTTTGGCACGGGCGAGGAGGTTGGCGGCCGCTTGCGGGGAAAGGTACTCGCTGAGGATTTCTATGACCTCGCGTTCCATAGGAGGGGCTTGCCAATCCGCCCCTTAGAGTGTACCATAACGACTGCCCGAGGCTTCGGGCGCCCATCGCTGGGGTGTCGTCTAAGGGTAGGACAGCGGACTCTGGATCCGCCGGTCGTGGTTCGAATCCACGCACCCCAGCCAAACTTTGGCCCCATCGACTAGCGGTTAGGTCACCGGCCTTTCAAGCCGGCGGCGGGGGTTCGAGTCCCCCTGGGGTCACCAAAGCCAGCCGAGCCGCGCATGGCCCCATCGTCTAGAGGCCTAGGACACGGCCCTCTCAAGGCCGAGACGGGGGTTCGAATCCCCCTGGGGTCACCAGGAACACCCCTTCGGGGGTGTTTTTTCCGCGGCTCGGTTGGTTTTTTCTTGACACCCTTCCCCCTTACCCCTCAAAATGGGGCGAGGCATACCCCCTATAGGTATGTGAGGGGGTAAACTGGCGTCCAAGGAGGAGGGAAAGAATGGAGTTCAACCTGAGCGCACTAGGGAGCGCCCCCGCCGCGGAGGAAACCTACGATGTGGTCATCATCGGCGGGGGGCCCGCGGGGCTTACCGCCGGGATCTACGCCGGCCGGGCCCAGCTCAAGACGGTCATCGTGGAGAAGGGGCTTCCCGGGGGGCAGATCGCCCAGACGGACGAGGTGGAGAACTACCCGGGCTTCCCCGAGGGCATCTCCGGGCCGGAGCTCGCGAGCCGCATGGTGCGGCAGGCGGAGAAGTTCGGGGCCCGGATCGTCATGGACGAGGTCCTGGGCCTGGAGAAGGCCGAGGGGGGCTACCTGGTCCGGGGCTACGAGCGGAACTACCGCGCCCGGGCGGTGATCGTGGCCACGGGGGCGAACCCGAGGCGGCTTGGGGTCCCCGGGGAGGACAAGTTTTACGGCCGGGGGGTTTCCACCTGCGCCACCTGCGACGGCTTCTTCTACCGGGACAAGGAGGTGGTCGTGGTGGGTGGGGGGGACGCCGCCGTGGAGGAGGGGATCTTCCTCACCAAGTTCGCCCGAAAAGTGACCCTGGTCCACCGCCGGGACGAGCTTAGGGCCAACAAGGTGGCCCAGAAGCGGGCCTTCCAGAACCCCAAGATGCACTTCCTCTTCTCCCACGTGGTCACCGAGATCCTGGGGGAGGACCAGGTGACGGGGGTGCGGCTTAAGAACCTAAAGACGGGGGAGGAGTACGTCTACCCCACGGACGGCGTCTTCGTCTTCATCGGCCACGAGCCCAACACCGCTTTCCTCAAGGGGGTGGTGGAGCTCCGGCCCGACGGGTACATTGCCGTGCGGGACGAGGTCTTCACCTCGGAGCCCGGCATCTTCGCCGCCGGGGACGTGGCCGACCCCATCTACCGCCAGCTCACCACGAGCGTGGGGGCGGGCACCCGCGCCGCCATGATGGCCGAGCGCTACCTGGCGGAGGAGGCGGAAAAGGTCAAGGGCTAGGGCGGGCGTGGCGCGCCTTTGGGCGCTTCTCGTGGCCTGGGGCCTGGGCCTCGCCCAGCTCCTCTACCTTCCCCTGGACGACCGCCCCCCCAACCTCGCCCCCTGCGCCTGGGGGGTGGTCCTCTGTCCGCCCCGGGAGGCCTACCGGGGACCGGAGGGGGCCGACCTCGAGGCCTTGAGGGCCTGGCTCCTCGCCACCCCCGGGCGGGGGCTTGTGGCGAGCCTGGACGCCTTGGCCTACGGGGGGCTTGTGCAAAGCCGCCACCTCCCCCTCGCCCCGGAGGACGCCTTGGCCCGCCTCGCCCCCCTCCTCGCCTGGAAGGCCCGCGGGGGCGGGGCGCTATACCTCTTCGGCGTCGTCCCGAGGTGGGACGCCTCGAGGCGGGAGCGGAACCTCCGGGTCCTCCAGGCCCTCGCCTCCTGGAGGGGCCTTCGGGGGGTCTACCTGGAGGCGGTTTGGGACGACGCCCTGAGGAACTCCCCGGGCCCCCGGGAGGCCCGGGCCCTGGGCTACCCCGCCCGCCCCGGGGCCGACGAGGCGGGCCAGGTCCTGCTTCTTAGGGCCTTTAGGCCCGGCCTCCGGGTGGCCGTGGTCTACGAGGACGAGGCCTTGCGCGCCCGGGTCACCCCCTACGAGGGGCTTCCCCTGGAAAAGACCGTGGCCGGGGTCTTGGCCAGCGCCCGCGCGGTGGCGGTGCCCTTGGCCGAGGGCCCCGACCTCGTCCTCTACGTCTACGGGGGTGGGGACCCGAGAAAGGCCGCCCTGGACCTCCTCCGCCTCATGGCCCGTCACCCCGTGGCCCTGGCCGACCTCGCCCGGGTGAACCGGGGGGACCCCCGCCTCATGGCCTACCTGGAGGGGATGGGCCTCTACGCCCGCCTCGCCGCCTAGGCCGCCTGGGGTACCCCGGCGAACAACCTGGGGAGTGCCTTGGCCCAGGGGGGGCTTTTCCTCGAGGACCGGGAGGGGCGGCTTTCGCGCCTCGCCGAGGCCTACTTCCAGTACTGGTGGGGGGAGGTGGGCAGGCCCTGGGTGCGGGCCCGCTTCCCCGAGCCCCTCCCCGAGGAGGCCCAGGCCGTGGCCGAGGGCTTTCCCCGGGTGGAGCTGGACGGGTTCTGGCTGGACCTCCGGGGCCTCGCCTTCCCCTGGAGGCGGAGCTTTGAGGCCTGGCCCGAGCTCGCCCTGGTGCCCCGCCGGGCGGGCCCCGCCTTGGGCCGGTAGAATGGCGCCGTGGACGCGCCTTTCCGGGTGGTGGTGGGGGTTTCCGGGGCGAGCGGCATGCCCTACGCCCTGGACCTCCTCGAGGCGCTCAAGGACCTCGCCGAAGTCCACCTCGTCCTCTCCCAGGGGGCCAAGCGGGTGCTCTGGGAGGAGATGGGCTTAAGCCCCAAGGACCTCCACGCCCTGGCCCACCGGGTCTACAAGGACCAGGACCTGGGCGCCCCCATCGCCTCGGGCTCCTTCCCCACCCGCGGGATGGTGGTCGTCCCTTGCTCCGCCACCACCCTGGCCAAGGTGGCCACGGGCCTGGCCGACACCCTCCTCACCCGGGCGGCCTACGTCCACCTGAAGGAGCGCCGCCCCCTCGTCCTCGTCCTGAGGGAGACCCCTTTGCCCCTCCCCACCCTAAGGGCCATGGTCCAGGCGGCGGAGGCCGGGGCCACCATCCTCCCGGCAAGCCCCGGTTTCTACCACCGCCCCAAGGAGATCAGGGACCTCCTCGGCTTCGTCACCCAGCGCATCCTGGACCACCTGGGGCTTCCCGGGAAGCGCGCCCCCCGGTGGGGGGAAACGTGACGCTTTTTTGCCGACCTGCGATGTTACGATAGGGAGGATGACCCTCACCCAGGAGCAACGGCTGGTTCTGGACGCGGTGCGCCGGGTGGCCCGGGAGGTCCTCTACCCCCTCGCCCCCGAGTACGACCGGAAGGCCGAGTACCCCTGGCCCCAGCTCAAGGCCCTGGCCGAGCTCGGCCTCCTCGGCATGACCACCCCGGAGGAGTGGGGAGGGGTGGGCCTGGACTCCGTGACCTGGGCCTTGGCCCTGGAGGAGCTCGCCGCCGCCGACCCCAGCGTGGCCGTCATCGTCTCCGTGACCAGCGGCCTTCCCCAGTACATGCTCCTCCGCTTCGGGAGCGAGGCGCAGAAGCGGCGCTACCTCGTGCCCCTGGCCCGGGGGGAGTGGATCGGGGCCTTCTGCCTCACCGAGCCCCAGGCGGGCTCCGACGCCAAAAGCCTCCGCGCCGAGGCGCGGCGGGTCAAGGGCGGGTTCGTGCTGAACGGGGTCAAGAGCTGGATCACCTCCGCTGGCCACGCCCACCTCTACGTGGTCATGGCCCGCACGGAGAAGGGGATCAGCGCCTTCTTGGTGGAGAAGGGTACTCCAGGGCTTTCCTTCGGCCGCCCCGAGGAGAAGATGGGCCTCCACGCGGCCCACACCGCCGAGGTGCGCCTCGAGGAGGTCTTCGTCCCCGAGGAGAACCTTCTCGGGGAGGAGGGGCGGGGCCTGGCCTATGCCCTTGCGGGCCTGGACTCGGGGCGCGTGGGGGTGGCGGCCCAGGCGGTGGGCATCGCCCGCGGGGCCTTTGAGATCGCCAAGGCCTACGCCGAGGAGCGGGAGCAGTTCGGGAAGAAGCTAAAGGAGCACCAGGCCATCGCCTTCAAGATCGCCGACATGCACGTGAAGATCGCCGCCGCCCGCGCCCTGGTCCTCGAGGCCGCGAGGAAGAAGGACCGGGGGGAGAGGTTCACCCTCGAGGCCAGCGCCGCCAAGCTCTTCGCCAGCGCCGCCGCCGTGGAGGTCACCCGGGAGGCGGTCCAGGTCCTGGGGGGGTACGGCTACCACCGGGACTACCGGGTGGAGCGGTACTACCGGGACGCCAAGGTGACGGAGATCTACGAGGGCACCTCGGAGATCCAGCGCCTCGTCATCGCCCGGGAGCTCTACCGCTAGCGCGCCCCGCCCTTCTCCCTTAGGGTGGAAAGGGTATGGTCCGCCGCCTCCTCGCCCTTTCCCGCCCCCTCTACTGGCTTTACGAGAAACGCCTCCTGAGGGAGGTCAAGCGGGGCCCCATGCCCCGGCACCTGGGCCTCATCCTGGACGGAAACCGCCGCTACGCCCGCGCTTTGGGCCTTTCCCCCACCAAGGGGCACGAGTTCGGGGTGCAGAAGGCCTACGAGGTCCTGGAGTGGTGCCTGGAGATGGGCATCAAGACCGTGACCGTCTGGGTCTTCTCCACGGACAACTTCAAGCGCCCCCCGGAGGAGGTGGAGACCCTCATGAACCTCTTCCTGCGGGAGGCCGAGCGGATGGCGGAGGACCACCGGATCCTGGAACACCAGGTGCGGGTGCGCTTCATCGGTAGGCGGGAGGGGTTTTCCCCGGAGGTGGTCCGGGCCATAGAGCGCCTGGAGCGGAGGACGGAGGGGCACCGGGGCATGTTCCTCAACATCGCCATGGGCTACGGGGGGCGGGAGGAGATCGTGGACGCCGTGAAGCGGCTCCTTTTGGAGGCGGAGGCCCGGGGCCTCTCCCCCAAGGAGGTGGCCGAGGGCCTCACCCCGGAGGACATCGCCCGCCACCTCTACACCGCCGGGCTTCCCGACCCCGACTTCATCATCCGCACCTCGGGGGAGATCCGGCTTTCCGGCTTCCTCCTCTGGCAGTCCGCCTACTCCGAGTTCTACTTCGCCGACGTCCTCTGGCCCGAGTTCCGCAAGATTGACTTCCTGCGCGCCCTGAGGAGCTACCAGGCCCGCGAGAGGCGGTTTGGGCGTTGACAACTCGCGGCGTTTCGTATACCCTTACGGGCAAGATGCTGGCCCGCGCGAAAAAACTCGGCCGCCGGGGGGTAGGGTAGCCCTCCAAGGGCTTCTTATCCCCCGGCCCGGGTTCGGGCCGGTTTTCTTTTGGGGAGGGGTGCATGCGGGAGTGGAAGATTATTGACTCCACCTTACGGGAAGGGGAACAGTTTGAAAAGGCGAACTTCTCCACCCAAGACAAGGTGGAGATCGCCAAGGCCCTGGACGAGTTCGGCATTGAGTACATTGAGGTCACCACCCCGGTGGCCTCCCCCCAGTCCCGCAAGGACGCCGAGGTCCTCGCCTCCTTGGGCCTCAAGGCCAAGGTGGTGACCCACATCCAGTGCCGCCTGGACGCGGCCAAGGTGGCGGTGGAGACGGGAGTCCAGGGGATTGACCTCCTCTTCGGCACGAGCAAGTACCTCCGGGCCGCCCATGGGCGGGACATCCCCAGGATCATTGAGGAGGCCAAAGAGGTGATCGCCTACATCCGCGAGGCGGCCCCCCACGTGGAGGTGCGCTTCTCCGCCGAGGACACCTTCCGCTCCGAGGAGCAGGACCTCCTCGCCGTCTACGAGGCCGTGGCCCCCTACGTGGACCGGGTGGGCCTGGCGGACACCGTGGGCGTGGCCACGCCCCGGCAGGTCTACGCCCTGGTGCGGGAGGTGCGGCGGGTGGTGGGGCCCAGGGTGGACATTGAGTTCCACGGCCACAACGACACCGGGTGCGCCATCGCCAACGCGTATGAGGCCATTGAGGCCGGGGCCACCCACGTGGACACCACCATCCTGGGGATCGGGGAGAGGAACGGGATCACGCCTTTGGGGGGGTTCCTCGCCCGCATGTACACCCTCCAGCCTGAGTACGTGCGCAGGAAGTACAAGCTGGAGATGCTCCCCGAGCTGGACCGGATGGTGGCCCGGATGGTGGGGGTGGAGATTCCCTTCAACAACTACATCACCGGGGAGACGGCCTTCAGCCACAAGGCGGGGATGCACCTCAAGGCCATCTACATCAACCCCGAGGCCTACGAGCCCTACCCCCCGGAGGTCTTCGGGGTGAAGCGGAAGCTCATCATCGCCTCGAGGCTCACCGGGCGGCACGCCATCAAGGCGCGGGCGGAGGAGCTCGGCCTCCACTACGGGGAGGAGGAGCTCCACCGGGTCACCCAGCACATCAAGGCCCTGGCCGACCGGGGCCAGCTCACCCTGGAGGAGCTGGACCGGATCCTCCGGGAGTGGATCACGGCGTGAGGCTAGAGGTTATGGAACTCCTCCTCGGTGAGCCCGGCATCGCGCAGGATGCGCTTGAAGGTGCCCTTGGGGAGTTCCCCGCTGTGGAAGGGCACCACCACGATGCGGCCGTCGGGGTGGGTGTAGAGCCGGTGTCCCCCCTTGGCCATGCGTTCCACGAACCCGAGGCGGCGGAGCTTCCGGGCCACCTCCTCCGGTCTAGGCGGCATCCACACCTACCTCTACCGCTTGTACGTCCTGGGGAAGGGGGCGCCCCTCGGTTTTCAGATAGGCCAGGACGAGCTCCAGGGCTTCTTTGGCCCGCGCCAAGGCTTCCTCGGGGCTTTGGCCGAAGGAGTGGGCTTGGGGCACCGCGGGAAACTCGGCGATCCAGACCCCTGGGGTCTCCGGGTCCGGGTAGAGGAGGGCGGTGTACTTGAGCATACCCTCAGTATAGGAGGTGTCCGTGGGACAGACGCTAGCGGAAAAGATCCTCTCCCACAAGGTGGGAAGGCCCGTGCGGGCGGGGGAGCTCGTGGTGGTGGAGGTGGACCAGGTGATGGTGGTGGACTCCATCGCCGGGAGCTTCTTCAAGCGCCTGGAGTACCTGGAGGCCACCCCCCGCTACCCGGAAAGGGTCTCCATCGTGATAGACCACGTGGCCCCGGCGGCGAACCTGGAGGTGGCCAAGGCGCAGAAGGAGATCCGGGAGTGGGGCAAGCGGCACGGCATCCGGGTCTTTGACGTGGGAAGGGGGGTGTGCCACCAGGTCCTCATAGAGGAGGGCCTGGCCCAGCCGGGATGGGTGGTGGTGGGCTCGGACAGCCACTCCACCACCTACGGGGCGGTGGGGGCCTTCGGCACGGGGATGGGGGCCACGGACATCGCCTTGGCGGCGGCGAGCGGGCGCACCTGGCTTAGGGTGCCCGAGAGCGTCAAGGTGGTCTTCCGGGGAAGGCTCCCCAAGGGGGTCACGGCCAAGGACGCCGCCCTGGAGATGGTCCGCCTCCTCACCGCCGAAGGGGCCACCTACATGGCGGTGGAGATCCACCTCTTAGACGGGGCGGAGGCCCTCACGCGGGGCGAGCGCATGACCCTCGCCAACCTCACCGTGGAGGCGGGGGCCAAGGCGGGGCTCGTGGTGCCGAGTGGGGAGATCCTGGAGATGTACCGGGTGCCCGACTGGCTCTATCCCGACCCCGACGCCCGCTACGCCAAGGAGGTGGAGATAGACCTTTCCGCCCTCACCCCCAGGGTCTCCGTGCCCTTCTACGTGGACAACGTCCACGAGGTGGCCCAGGTCAAGGGCAAGCGGGTGGACCAGGTCTTCATCGGCACCTGCACCAACGGGCGCATTGAGGACTTGAGGGCGGCGGCGGAGGTGCTAAAGGGGAGGAAGGTGGCCCCTTGGGTGCGGCTTTTGGTGGTCCCGGCGAGCTCCCAGGTCCTGGAGGAGGCGGCCAGGGACGGCACCCTCCTCACCCTCCTCGAGGCCGGGGCCACCATTGGCACCCCGGGGTGCGGCCCCTGCATGGGGCGGCACATGGGGGTCTTGGCCCCGGGGGAGGTGTGCGTCTCCACCTCCAACCGCAACTTCCGGGGGCGCATGGGGGCCCCGGACGCCGAGATCTACCTGGCGAGCCCCCGCGTGGCCGCGGCGAGCGCCGTGGCGGGCTACCTCACCACCCCAGAGGAGCTGGAAGAGGAGGAGGTCCATGCCTAGGGTCTGGAAGTTCGGCGACCAGATCAACACCGACGACATCCTTCCCGGAAAGTACGCCCCCTTCATGGTGGGGGAGGACCGGTTTCACCTCTACGCCTTCGCCCACTTGAGGCCCGAGTTCGCCAAGGAGGTGCGCCCCGGGGACATCCTCGTCTTCGGGCGGAACGCGGGGCTCGGCTCTAGCCGCGAGTACGCCCCCGAGGCCCTGAAGCGCCTCGGCATCCGGGCCATCATCGCCAAAAGCTACGCCCGCATCTTCTTCCGCAACCTGGTGAACCTGGGGATCGTCCCCTTTGAGTCGGAGGAGGTGGTGGATGCGCTAAAAGACGGCGACGAGGTGGAGTTGGACCTGGAAAGCGGGGTGCTCACCCGGGGGGAGGAGCGCTTCCTCCTCCGTCCCCCGCCCCCCTTCCTCCTGGAGGCGCTCAAGGAGGGCTCCCTCCTGGACTACTACAAGAAGCACGGGCGCTTCCCGGGGGAGTAGACTCTAGTCATGGAGGACCTAGAGATCGTCTGTCCGGTGTGCGGCGAGGCCAGCCTGGTGCTGGCGGAGGACCTCGAGGACCTCGAGGTCGGGGACGTGCTGGAATGCGAGGCCTGCGGGGCCTTCCTGGAGGTGGTCTCCCTGGACCCCCTGGAGGTGGAGGTCACGGAGGAGGGCCTGGAGGGGTTCTTCGTGGACTGCCCCCGCTGCGGCTACACCTTTGAGCTCTCCGAGGAGGACCAGGGCCGGGAGGTGGAGTGCCCCGAGTGCGGCTTCCGCTTTGTCCCCGACTGGAGCGACCTAGAGGAGGACGAGGAATGGTAGGAACCTGCCCTGAGTGCGGTGCGGAACTGCGGCTGGAGAACCCGGAGCTTGGCGAGCTTGTGGTCTGCGAGGACTGCGGCGCGGAGCTTGAGGTGGTGGGGCTTGACCCCTTGAGGCTCGAGCCCGCCCCGGAGGAGGCGGAAGACTGGGGCGAGTGATCCCACCCCACGCCGGCCTAGGCCGGCGTGGGGGCCCCGGCGGCGCCACCCCATGCCGGCCTGCGCCCCTGGCAGGGCCTGGCGCCCTCTTTCCCGGAGGCTAGATGCTGGCCATCCTCTACGACCGCATCCGCCCCGACGAGCGGATGCTCTTTGAGCGGGCGGAGGCCCTGGGCCTCCCCTACAAGAAGGTCTACGTCCCCGCCCTCCCCATGGTCCTGGGGGAAAGGCCCAAGGAACTGGAAGGGGTTACGGTGGCCCTGGAGCGGTGCGTGAGCCAGAGCCGGGGCCTCGCCGCCGCCCGCTACCTCACCGCCCTCGGCATCCCCGTGGTGAACCGCCCCGAGGTCATAGAGGCCTGCGGGGACAAGTGGGCCACGAGCGTGGCCTTGGCCAAGGCGGGCCTTCCCCAGCCCAAGACCGCCTTGGCCACGGACCGGGAGGAGGCTTTAAGGCTCATGGAGGCCTTCGGCTACCCCGTGGTGCTGAAGCCCGTGATCGGGAGCTGGGGCCGCCTCCTCGCCAAGGTCACGGACCGGGCCGCGGCGGAGGCCCTTCTTGAGCACAAGGAGGTCCTGGGGGGGTTTCAGCACCAGCTTTTTTACATCCAGGAGTACGTGGAGAAGCCCGGGCGGGACATCCGGGTCTTCGTGGTGGGGGAAAGGGCCATCGCCGCCATCTACCGCAGAAGCGCCCACTGGATCACCAACACCGCCCGGGGCGGGCAGGCGGAGAACTGCCCCCTCACCGAGGAGGTCGCCCGGCTTTCCGTGAAGGCGGCGGAGGCCGTTGGGGGCGGGGTGGTGGCCGTGGACCTCTTTGAGTCGGAGCGGGGGCTTTTGGTCAACGAGGTGAACCACACCATGGAGTTCAAGAACTCCGTGCACACCACCGGGGTGGACATCCCGGGGGAAATTCTGAAGTACGCGTGGAGCCTAGCCTCATGACCTTGCGGGAAGCGGTGGAGCGTTTGGTGGCGGCCTTGGCGCCCGAGGAGGTCTGGCTCTTCGGCTCTTGGGCCCGGGGGGAGGCCGGGCCGGACTCGGACGTGGACCTCCTGGTGGTGGTGCCCTACGAAGGGGACCCTAAGGAGCTCGCCCTTCGCGGGTACAGGGCCCTGAGGGGGCGGGGCTTTCCCCTGGACCTCTTGGTCTACCCCCGTGCCCTCGTGGAGCAGAGGCTCGGGGAGGGGAGCCTTCTTCTCCGGGAGATTTTCCGGGAAGGGCGGTGCCTCTATGCGCGGGGAAGCGGAAAGGTGGCTTAGGCGGGCCCTCGAGGACCTTGACGCGGCCTTCTCCCTGGAGGCCTCCCGCCACCCCGATGTCCTGGCCTTTCTGGCGCAACAGGCGGTGGAAAAGGCGCTGAAGGCCGTCTGGGTGCAGCTTGGCCTCCTTCCGCCCCGCACCCACGACCTGGCCTACCTTTGGGAAGAGGTGGAGGATAAGGTGAAGGCGTCCTTGAACCCCGACCATCTGGACTTTCTGACCCGCTTTGGCGTGCAGGCCCGCTACCCTGACCTGGAAGTTCTGCCGGAAGAGGCCCGGGAAGCCCTTTCCCTGGCCCAAGTCCTGGTGGCGGAGCTTAGGAGGTGGCTCCATGACCGGTAAGAAAACCCTTTCCATCGTGGGGGCCTCGGGGTACGCCGGGGGAGAGTTCCTGAGGCTCGCCCTTTCCCACCCCTATCTGGAAGTGAAGCAGGTGACCTCGAGGCGCTTCGCGGGCGAGCCCGTCCACTTCGTCCACCCCAACCTCCGAGGACGCACGAACCTCAAGTTCGTCCCCCCGGAGAAGCTGGAGCCCGCGGACATCCTGGTCCTGGCCCTGCCCCACGGGGTCTTCGCCCGGGAGTTTGACCGCTACAGCGCCCTGGCCCCCGTCCTCGTGGACCTCTCCGCGGACTTCCGCCTGAAGGACCCGGAGCTTTACCGCAGGTACTACGGGGAGCACCCGAGGCCAGACCTCCTTGGCCGCTTCGTCTACGCCGTGCCCGAGCTCTACCGGGAGGCCCTGAAGGGGGCGGACTGGATCGCCGGGGCCGGGTGCAACGCCACGGCCACCCTTCTCGGCCTCTACCCCCTCCTCAAGGCCGGGGTCCTGAAGCCCACCCCCATCTTCGTCACCCTCCTCATCTCCACCTCGGCAGGGGGGGCCGAGGCGAGCCCGGCGAGCCACCACCCCGAAAGGGCCGGGTCCATCCGGGTCTACAAGCCCACGGGCCACCGCCACACCGCCGAGGTGGTGGAAAACCTCCCCGGCCGCCCCGAGGTCCACCTCACCGCCATCGCCACCGACCGGGTGCGGGGGATCCTCATGACCGCCCAGTGCTTCGTCCAGGACGGCTGGAGCGAAAGGGACGTCTGGCAGGCCTACCGGGAGGCCTACGCCGGGGAGCCCTTCATCCGCCTCGTCAAGCAGAAGAAGGGGGTCCACCGCTACCCCGACCCCCGTTTCGTCCAGGGCACCAACTACGCCGACATCGGCTTTGAGCTGGAGGAGGACACGGGGAGGCTCGTGGTCATGACGGCCATTGACAACCTGGTGAAGGGCACCGCGGGCCACGCCCTCCAGGCCCTAAACGTCCGCATGGGCTGGCCCGAGACCCTGGGCCTGGACTTCCCGGGGCTTCACCCCTAAGGCCAACCGCTTGGCAGGGGAGGTGAGCTTGTGATCGTGGTCAAGGTGGGAGGCGCCGAGGGGATCAACTACGAGGCCGTGGCCAAGGACGCCGCCTCCTTGTGGAAGGAGGGGGTAAAGCTCCTTCTCGTCCACGGGGGGAGCGCCGAGACCAACAAGGTGGCGGAGGCCCTGGGCCACCCGCCCCGCTTCCTCACCCACCCCGGGGGGCAGGTGAGCCGCCTCACCGACCGGAAGACCCTGGAGATCTTTGAGATGGTCTACTGCGGCCTGGTCAACAAGCGTCTGGTGGAGCTTTTGCAGAAGGAGGGGGCGAACGCCATCGGCCTTTCCGGCTTGGACGGAAGGCTTTTTGTGGGCCGCAGGAAGACGGCGGTCAAGTACGTGGAAAACGGCAAGGTGAAGGTCCACCGCGGGGACTACACCGGGACGGTGGAGGAGGTGAACAAGGCCCTTTTGGACCTCCTCCTTCAGGCGGGCTACCTCCCCGTCCTCACCCCCCCCGCCCTAAGCTACGAGAACGAGGCCATCAACACCGATGGGGACCAGATCGCCGCCCTCCTCGCCACCCTCTACGGGGCCGAGGCCCTGGTCTACCTCTCCAACGTCCCCGGCCTCCTCGCCCGCTACCCCGACGAGGCCTCCTTGGTGCGGGAGATCCCCGTGGAGAGGATAGAGGACCCGGAGTACCTGGCCTTAGCCCAGGGCAGGATGAAGCGGAAGGTCATGGGGGCGGTGGAGGCGGTGAAGGGCGGGGTCAAGCGGGTGGTCTTCGCCGATGGTCGGGTGGAAAACCCCATAAGGCGGGCCCTTTCCGGGGAAGGCACCGTGGTACGCTAGGACCATGGCGCGCTTCGCCCTGGTCCTCCACGCCCACCTCCCCTACGTGCGGGCCCACGGGATGTGGCCCTTCGGGGAGGAGACCCTCTACGAGGCCATGGCCGAGACCTACCTCCCCCTCATCCGGGTCTTGGAGCGGCTTCGCGCCGAGGGGGTGGAAGCCCCCTTCACCCTGGGGATCACCCCGATCCTGGCGGAGCAGCTCGCCGATGCCCGGATCAAGGAGGGGTTCTGGGCCTACGCCAAGGACCGCCTGGAGAGGGCCCAGGGCGACTACCAACGCTACCGGGGCACGGCCCTCGAGGCCAGCGCCCGGCACCAGGTGGCCTTCTGGGAGCTCACCCTGGACCACTTCCAGAGGCTTTCCGGGGATCTCGTCGCCGCCTTCCGCAAGGCCGAGGAGGGGGGGCAGGTGGAGCTCATCACCTCCAACGCCACCCACGGCTACTCCCCTCTCCTCGGCTACGACGAGGCCCTCTGGGCCCAGATCAAGACCGGGGTCAGCACCTACCGCCGCCACTTCGCCAAGGACCCCACGGGCTTCTGGCTCCCGGAGATGGCCTACCGGCCCAAAGGGCCCTGGAAGCCCCCCGTGGAAGGCCCCCCGGAGGGGGTGAGGCCCGGGGTGGACGAGCTTTTGATGCGGGCCGGGATCCGCTACACCTTTGTGGACGCCCACCTGGTCCAGGGGGGCGAGCCCCTCTCCCCTTACGGGGAGGCCGCCTTGGGCCCCGTGGAGAGCCAGGAGGCCACCTACCACGTCCACGAGCTGGAGTCGGGCCTTAGGGTCCTCGCCCGCAACCCGGAGACCACCCTCCAGGTGTGGAGCGCCGACTATGGCTACCCGGGGGAGGGGCTTTACCGGGAGTTCCACCGCAAGGACCCCCTCTCCGGCCTCCACCACTGGCGGGTGACCCACCGCAAGGCCGACCTCGCGGAGAAGGCCCCCTACGACCCGGAGGCGGCCTTCGCCAAGACGGAAGAGCACGCCCGCCACTTCGTGGGCCTCCTGGAGCGCCTCGCCGGGCGGCACCCCGAGGGGGTTATCCTCTCCCCTTACGACGCCGAGCTTTTCGGCCACTGGTGGTACGAGGGGGTGGCCTGGCTCGAGGCCGTCCTGAGGCTTCTCGCCCAGAACCCCAAGGTCCGGCCCGTGACCGCCCGGGAGGCGGTGCAGGGCCCCGCGGTGCGGACCGCCCTCCCCGAGGGCTCCTGGGGCCGGGGCGGGGACCACCGGGTCTGGCTCAACGAGAAGACCCTGGACTACTGGGAAAAGGTCTATCGGGCGGAGGGGGCCATGCGGGAGGCGGCGCGCCGGGGTGTCCTCCCCGAGGGGGTGTTGCGCCAGGCCATGCGCGAGCTTTTGCTCCTCGAGGCCTCCGACTGGCCCTTCCTCATGGAAACGGGGCAGGCGGAGGCCTACGCGCGGGAGCGGTACGAGGAGCACGCCCGGGCCTTCTTCCACCTCCTCAAGGGGGCCTCCCCCGAGGAGCTTAGGGCCTTGGAGGAGCGGGACAATCCCTTCCCGGAGGCCGACCCCCGCCTCTACCTTTTCCGGGAGGCGTGATGGGAGAGGTGCGCCACGCCGTCCTCCAGTTCCGCCCCGAGAAGAGCCGGCTTAGGGAGAGCCTGGCCCGGCTTAGGGCCCGCCTCGAGGCCCTCCGCCCCCACGCCCCCCAGGTGGTGGTCCTGCCCGAGGCCGCCCTCACCGGCTACTTCCTCCAGGGGGGGGTAAGGGAGCTCGCCCTCACCCGCCACGAGCTATTGGAGCTCCTGGTGGGCGTTTACGAGAAGGTGGGGTGGGAAGGGGTTCTGGACGTGGTGGTGGGCTTCTACGAGCGGGACGAGGGGGCCTACTACAACAGCGCCGCCTACCTGGAGCTTCCCCACCGCGTGGTCCACGTCCACCGCAAGGTCTTCCTCCCCACCTACGGGGTCTTTGACGAGGAGCGCTACCTGGCCCGGGGGAGGCGGGTGGAGGCCTTTAGGACCCGGTTCGGCCGGGCGGCCCTTCTCATCTGCGAGGACTTCTGGCACTCCATCACCGCCACCATCGCCGCCCTGGACGGGGCCGAGGTGATCTATGTCCCTTCGGCGAGCCCGGCCCGGGGCTTCCAGGGGGGGTATCCCGAGAACGTGGCCCGCTGGCGCACCCTCGCCCAGGCGGTGGCGGCGGAGCACGGGCTATATGTGGTGGTGGCGAGCCTGGTGGGGTTTGAGGGGGGGAAGGGGATGAGCGGGGGAAGCCTGGTGGTGGGGCCGGACGGGCGGGTCCTGGCCGAGGCCCCCCTCTTTGAGGAGGCGGCCCTTCTCTTCGCCTTGGACCGGGAGCGGATCCCCCCGGTGCGCTACGACAGCCCCCTCCTCTCCGACCTCGAGGCGGGCCTGCCCCTGCTTCTTTCCGACCTGCAAAGGGTCTTAGGGAGGCGGGATGCGGATACTTGAAGCGCCCAAAGCCCAGGAGGTCCTGGAACTCAACTGGCCCCTGGTGGCGGACTTCCTCACCCGGTTTATCCGGGAGGAGCTTTCCTGGCGGGGCTACGAGAAGGCCATCGTGGCCGTCTCCGGCGGGGTGGACTCGGCCACCACCCTGGCCTTGGCGGTGCGGGCCTTGGGGGCGGAGAGGGTCCACGCCCTCTTCCTGCCCCACCGGGAGAGTAGCCCCACCTCCCGGGAGCACGCCTACCTGGTGGCCGAGACCTTCGGCGTCGCCCTGGAGGAGGTGGACATCACCCCCATGGTGGAGGGCTACGCCGCCCTCACCCCGGACCTCACCCCCCACCGCAAGGGAAACGTCATGGCCCGGGCGCGGATGATCGTCCTCTTTGACAAGTCCGAGGCCTACAGGGCCCTCCCCTTGGGCACGGGCAACAAGACGGAAAGGCTTTTCGGCTACTTCACCTGGCACGGGGACGACACGCCCCCCGTGAACCCCCTGGGAGACCTCTACAAGACCCAGGTCTGGCGGCTCGCCGAGCACCTCGGGGTGCCGGAGGAGGTGGTGAGGAAGCCCCCCACCGCCGACCTCATCCCCGGGCAGACGGACGAGGCCGATTTGGGGTTGCGCTACCTCCGGGCCGACGTGATCCTGGAGCACTACCTGAAGGGCTATTCCGACCAGTACATCCTGGGCCTGGGCTTCACCGAGGAGGAGCTTAGGCGGGTGAAGGAGCGGGTGAACCGCACCCACTGGAAGAGGGCCCTGCCCACGGTGGCCCTACTTTCTTCCACCGCCATCGGGGAGTTCTACCTGAGGCCCTTGGACTACCGGCCATGAACGACCAGGAACTCAGAGCTTATCTGAGCCAGGCCAAGACCATCGCCGTCCTCGGGGCCCACAAGGACCCTTCCCGCCCCGCCCACTACGTGCCCAGATACCTCCGGGAACAGGGCTACCGCGTCCTCCCCGTGAACCCCAGGTTCCAGGGGGAGGAGCTTTTCGGGGAGGAGGCGGTGGCGAGCCTCTTGGACCTGAAGGAGCCCGTGGACATCCTGGACGTCTTCCGTCCCCCTTCCGCCCTCATGGACCACCTTCCGGAGGTCCTCGCCCTGAGGCCCGGTTTGGTCTGGCTCCAGTCGGGGATCCGCCACCCGGAGTTTGAAAAGGCCCTGAAGGAGGCGGGCATCCCCGTGGTGGCCGACCGCTGCCTCATGGTGGAGCACAAGCGCCTCTTCCGGGGGCCCCTTCCCCTCTAGCCGTGGAGGCCTGGCGGAAAGCCCTCCTCGCCTGGTACCGGGAAAACGCCCGCCCCCTCCCCTGGCGGGGGGAGAAGGACCCTTACCGCGTCCTGGTCTCCGAGGTCCTTCTGCAGCAGACCCGGGTGGAGCAGGCCCTCCCCTATTACCGCCGCTTTCTGGAGCGCTTTCCCACCCTGAAGGCCCTGGCCGCGGCTTCCCTGGAAGAGGTCCTTAGGGTCTGGCAGGGGGCGGGCTACTACCGGCGGGCGGAACACCTCCACCGCCTGGCCCGAAGCGTGGAGGAGCTTCCCCCGAGCTTCGCCGAGCTTCGGGGGCTTCCTGGTCTCGGGCCTTACACCGCGGCGGCGGTGGCCTCCATCGCCTTCGGGGAGCGGGTGGCGGCGGTGGACGGGAACGTCCGGAGGGTCCTCTCCCGCCTCTTCGCCCGGGAAAGCCCCAAGGAGAAGGAGCTTTTCGCCCTCGCCCAGGGCCTCCTCCCCGAGGGCGTGGACCCGGGGGTGTGGAACCAGGCCCTCATGGAGCTCGGGGCCACGGTCTGCCTGCCGAAACGGCCCCGTTGCGGGGCCTGCCCCCTAGGGGCCTTCTGCCGGGGGAAGGAGGCCCCCGGGCGCTACCCCGCGCCCAGGAAGCGCCGGGCGAAGGAGGAGCGCCTCGTCGCCCTCGTCCTCCTCGGGCGGAAGGGGGTGCACCTGGAAAGGCTTGAGGGGCGCTTCCAGGGCCTCTACGGCGTCCCCCTCTTTCCCCCTGAGGAGCTTCCCGGGCGGGAGGCGGCCTTCGGGGTGAGGTCTAGGCCCCTAGGCGAGGTGCGCCACGCCCTCACCCACCGGAGGCTTCGCGTGGAGGTGCGGGGGGCCCTTTGGGAAGGGGAGGGGGAGGACCCCTGGAAGAGGCCCCTACCCAAGCTCATGGAGAAGGTGCTCCGCAAGGCGCTTCCCCTCCTCGCTCATGCGGGCGTAGTCCCCCTCCCGGACGCATAGGCCCACGGCGTATAGCCCTTCCAGGCGCTTGAGGCGGAAGGTCTTTTCCTCCCACTCCTCGGGGTGGAAGGCCAGGTAGCGCACCCGGTAGCCGGGGGTGGAGGGGGTTTCCGGAACCTCCCCCTCCCGTTCCACGAAGCGGAAGCCCAAGCGCGAAAGGTCCTCCAGGAGGTCGGGGTAGCTCGCCTCGGAAAGCCTTCCCGCCTCCTCCACCACCCCGCCCAGGAAAAGCCTCGCCCCGAGGAAGCTCCCCACCGCGAGCACCACCTTCTCCCCCCGGGCCGGGGGGCCCTCCCAGGTCCTGACCCCCACCACCCGGTTTCCCTCCAGGAGAAGCCCCGTGGCCGTGGCCTGGAAGAGGTGGAGGGGCCTAAGCCCTTCCAGGAGGTACTTGGCCCGGGCGTGGAAGGCCCAGACCCGCTCGTCCTTGGGGTCGTAAGCCCTTTCCAGAAGGCTTCCCGGGGGAAAGGGGGGCTTGGGGGGCAGGAAGGGCATCATCACCGCGTCCAGGCTTTGGGTGAGGAGGCCCACCCGCACCCCCTTTTGCGCGAGCCAGAAGGCGGTCTCGGCCCCCGAGAACCCTGCCCCCACGATGAGGACCTGGTACGCCGCCATACGCTAAAAGCCTAACCCCTGGGCCCTTGGGGCCCAGGGGAAAGCCTGGCGGGCCGTGAAGGACTCGAACCTCCAACCCCCGGTTTTGGAGACCGGTGCTCTGCCAGTTGAGCTAACGGCCCCCGCCAAGGGGGATCATAGCACACCCCCGGCGGGAAGGCCAAGCCTCACTCCACGGTCACGCTCTTGGCCAGGTTGCGGGGCTGGTCCACGTCCCGCCCCAGGAGCACGGCGATCTCGTAGGCGAGGAGCTGGAGGGGGACCACGCTCACGATGGGGGCGAGGAGGGGGTGGACCTCGGGGACGTAGATCACGTCCTGGGCGAGCCTCGGGATCTCCTCGTCCCCCTCGGTGGCGATGGCGATCACCTTCCCGCCCCGGGCCCGCACCTCCTGGATGTTGGAGAGGGTCTTCTCGTAGAGGGGGCCTTTGGTGGCGAGGACGACCACGGGGAGGTGCTCGTCAATGAGGGCGATGGGCCCGTGCTTCATCTCCCCGGCGGGGTAGGCCTCGGCGTGGATGTAGCTGATCTCCTTGAGCTTCAGCGCCCCCTCGTAGGCGGTGGGGGCCTGGACGTGCCGCCCCAGGAAGAGGAAGTCCCGGGCCTGGTGGTACTTCTCGGCCACGTGGGCCACGAGGGGCCTTTTCTCCAAGACCTCCTCCACGAGCCTGGGGAGGCGGCGCATCTCCCGGAGGAGGCGTTGGGCCTCCTCGAGGGCGAGGGCGCCCCGGCCCCGGCCGAACCAGACGGCGAGGAGGGCCATGGCCGCGAGCATGGCCGTGTAGGCCTTGGTGGAGGCCACCCCGATCTCCGGCCCGGCGTGGATGTAGAGGACGTCCTCCACCTCCCGCGTCAGGGTGCTCCCCTTGGCGTTGATGACCCCGAGGGAGCGGGCCCCCTTGCGCTTGGCCTCCCTCAGGCCCTCCAGGGTGTCTATGGTCTCCCCCGACTGGCTGATGGCGAGGGCGAGGGTCCTCGAGTCCACCACGGGGTCGCGGTAGCGGTACTCGCTGGCCACGTCCCACTCGGTGGGGAGGCGGGCCAGGGTCTCCAGGAGGTACTTCCCGTAAAGCCCGGCGTAGCTCGCCGTTCCGCAGGCGATGACGTGGACCCGGTCCACCTCCCGTGGGTCCAGGGCGAGGCCGAGCTCCACGGTCCCCTCCTCCTCCCTCAGGCGCCCGCCCAGGGTGTTCTCCAGGACCCAGGGTTGCTCGTAGATCTCCTTCAGCATGTAGTGGGGGAAGCCCCCCTTCTCGGCGGCCTCCAGGGTCCAGTCCACCTCCACCGCCTCCCTCTGGACCGGCCTGCCCTCCAGGTCGGTGATCTCCACCCCCTCCCGGGTGAGGCGCACCACGTCCCCGTCGTGCAGGAAGAGGACCCGGCGGGTGTAGGGGAGGAGGGCGGGCACGTCCGAGGCCAGGAAGTTCTCCCCCTCCCCCAGGCCCACCACCAGGGGGCTCACCGTGCGGGCGGCCACGATCTCCTCGTGGTCCTCGTGGGCCACCACCACGGCGTAGGCCCCGCGCACCGCCTTGAGGGCCTCCCGCAGGGCCTCAAGGAGGTCGCCTCGGTAGGTTTCCTCCAGGAGGTGGGCGAGGACCTCGGTGTCCGTCTCCGACCGGAAGCGGTGCCCCCGGGCCTCCAGGGCCTCCTTGAGCTCCAGGTAGTTCTCAAAGATGCCGTTGTGGATGAGGGCGATCCTCCCGTCCTCCGTGGTGTGGGGGTGGGCGTTCGGGTCCGTGGGGGCCCCGTGGGTGGCCCAGCGGGTGTGGCCGATGCCCAAGGCCCCCTGGAGGGGCGTCTTCCCCACGGCCTCTGCCAGGGCGGAGAGCTTCCCCGAGCGCTTCACCACCTTGAGGCCCTCCGGGGTCCGCACCGCAATGCCGGCGGAGTCGTACCCCCTATACTCCAGGCGCCGGAGCCCGTCCAAAAGCACGTCCGTCGCGTTCCTAAAACCTACGTAGCCTACGATCCCGCACATATGGCCTCAAAAGGCCACCGGGAAGGGGCCGAAGCCCCCAAGGGCTGCGCCTTCTTCCCGGCGGTTTCCCTCTGGATACGCCCTGCCCCTCGGTTGTCCGCCCCTCGCGGGGCCGGCTTTCCCTCGGGGCTTTTCGCAGGCGGGCGGGGCGGGCACACCCCGGGCGGCATCCGCGGATTCCTCGATCTTTCCCGGCCGAAGCCGGTTATCCCCTTCGCGGGGTCCGCCACCTCGTGAGGCCAATGGCCCCCTGCGCTTCCCGCCTTCCACCGACGCGTCTTTCCGCCTCCCACCTCCCTCCCGGGGGGAGTATAACAGAAACCTTAAGGCCCGACCGCTGGGCTTGCCTAGTAAATCGCCTTGTACCCCGGAGGGGGCGGGAGAAGGGAGAGAAGAACCCTAAGGCCGTAGGCGATGAGCTCCAAAAGCGCCCGCGCCATGGCCGTCCAAGGCTTCCGCTCCCAAAGGTACCCCCCACCCAGCC
>Ga0181557_1000629_pt1 | contig 43687 bp, 38 predicted proteins | sample 011ome_23_FD_148632 | JGI IMG/M metagenome (GOLD analysis project Ga0181557, IMG submission 148632) | Coastal salt marsh microbial communities from the Groves Creek Marsh, Skidaway Island, Georgia - 011506CT metaG (spades assembly) | ecosystem: Environmental > Aquatic > Marine > Intertidal zone...
CGCACCGCCACCGCTCTTCCAGTTTGATCGTGGACCGCGGCCGCCGCCACCTCCACCGCCGCCCACCAGGAGGTAGCTGAGACTCGAAACACCCTCGGGCGAACGCCAGCCGCCTGCGGCGGTGAGGTAGGAGCGGGGGAAGGTGACGACGGTGTTGTTGCCGTTGCTGGTGGTCTGCTTGACGTCGGTGTAGGTGGGGCTGTTGACGGTGCGCAGATTTGTTCCGGCAGCTGCGTTTGTGGCTCGGTTGTAGACGGTGCCGGTGCCGGTGGTGCCGGCGGGGCCTTCGTTGAAGTCGTAGTAGGCGAGCAAGCCGGCCGCATTCGTAGGCCCATACTCGTGCATATTGCTGGCGATGTTCGCACTTTGGTCGGACCCGAAGAGCCGGACCTCATCAATGGAACCCTGGAATCCGCCGCCAATGACGGTAGGAAGACCGTGTGCGGCCCAGTTGGGAGTCCCTGCGGTTTCCTTCGCCACGACTCCGTTCATCCAGAAGGAAGCCAGTCCCCCTGAGCTTTTCGTAACGGCAACGTGCTGCCATTCGTTGGCGCGCACCGCCACAGAGGTGTCAACAATGGTCCAATAACTGTCCACGGCCCCGGTCTTGTAGGCATAACGCCACGTTCCGGACTCGCACATCAGCGCATAGCTGCCCTCCTGACGAATGACGAACTGCCCGACTGTGCAAGTCGTCGTCGGATAGAGCCAGGCTTCCATGGTCAAGGTGGTCGAGAGAGCGATCGTTTGGTCCGTTGTCGCATTGCTCGACCCGTTGAAGGTCATGGCGTAGTCCTGGTCGCCGCTGGCAACGCTTTGGATCTGCGCGAGCGTGAGGATGCCGGTGCCGCAGGAGTAGTCGGGGTTCGCGTCGCAGGTGGGAGTGGCGAAGTCCTTGACGTAGTCACTGCCGGTCAGGGTCCGGTAGGCGGTGTCGGGGGTCAGGTCAGGGTCCTCAGAGGCGAGGATCGCGGCAGCGGCGGAGACGTGGGCCGCGGAGACCGACGTGCCGAAGTCACTGCCGGTACCCGGCTGGTCGGGGGTGGTCGTGCCGGTGTTGGAGACGGTCGCGACGGGGGTGGTGGCGTCGCCACCGGGGGCGGCCAGGTCGACGACGGGCCCGTGGTTGGAGTAGTCCGCGCGGGTGCCGTCGGCATTGGTCGCGGCGACGGTGATCACACCGTCACAGTTGCCCGGAGCGAACTTGCCGGCATCGTCGTTGGCGTTGCCCGCCGCGGCGATCAGGACCGCCCCGCGGTCGCGGGCACCGTCGATCGCGTCCTGCAACGCGACCGGGCAGATCGTCTCGACGGCGAACGACATGTTGATGACATCACTGGGGTTCTCATTGACCGGAACCCCATCGACCGAGCCGCCGGAGGCCCAGGTGATGCCCGCGGCAATGTCACTGAGCAGGCCGCCGCGCCAGGACAGGGCCCGGACCGGCTGGATGCTCGCGCCCGGGGCGACGCTGGCCACGACACCGGCGATCTGGGTGCCGTGCCAGGACGAGGTGCGGGTGGGGGTGACGTCGCGCCAGTCACCCGGATCGGTCGGGTCCGCGTCCCGGCCAATCACCCCATAACTGGCCTCGTCGACATAGTCGCCGTCGAACGCCACCGGAGGAGCATTCGGCTGACGGGATGCCATCAGCTGCTCCGGGCTGGACACGAAGTCGAAGCCACGGACCAGACGCTCATCCAAGTCCGGATGGGCGGTGATGCCGGTGTCGATCACCGCGACCGTCGCCCCTTCGCCCGCCGTGGGATCCGAGGCCGCGTCCACGCCGTAGGCGCCTGCCAGGTTCCAGCCCTGCCCCGGCTCACCCGCGGTCGAGGTGAAGAAGAACTCATCCGGCTCCGCCCACGCCACCGCCGGATCAGCAGCCAGGTCCGCCGCGATCTGCTCCGCCGTCACCGCATCGACCGGCTCGGACAGCTCGACCAGCACCGCATCGTCGGTGACCTTCTCCGCCACCGTCAGGTCCACCTGACCCACCCGATCCTCACCGGGAACGTCAGTCTCACCCTGCACCTGCTCGCTGCCCGGCTCGAACTCCACGATCAGGCCCGCAACCACACCCTCCATACCCGTGGACGGCATCGCAGTCACCGGCTCGCTGCCCGCACTCCGGCCACCGGCCGTGACCGCGAACACCTCAAACGCGTACTCCACGCCATTACGCAGGCCCGACACCACCGCACTGGGATCCGCCACCTCGACCAGACGGTTCGTCTCCGGGCCAATGATCCGAACGACGAACCCATCCGCATCCGCGAACGGCTGCACCCCAGACTCTTCGGCCGCGGGCACCTCACCCGGTGACCACGACACCCGAGCCTCGTTCACGCCCGCCGTCGCCCGCACCCCCGCAACCGGCACCGGACACAACACCACGGGCTCGGCCTCGTCCTCCGGATTCGCAGACGCACTCTGACTCGGGCTCGGCGATGCACTCGGTTCCGTCAGCGGTACCTCAGTCACCTCGGGCATCGTTGATGCAGTCGATTCGGAACGAGGTGACGACGTCGACTCCAGCTCGGGTGAAGCGCTCGGCGACATCGACGGGTCAGTGGGTGTGGTTGCGGCCACCGTCGCGATTGCGTCTGCCTTGTCCCCATCCCCCGTACGCAGTTCAACCGACGCACTGGCAGAAGGAGAAGGAGACTCTGTCGCAGCCGGAGTCGGCGAGGGCGCTGCTGAAGCATCGTCCCGTGGTGACGGCGACGCTGACTCCGACGATTCCCGAGTGGGTTCCTCCGACGGGGTCTGGGAGGGCTTCGGTGACGCCGAGTCCCGGGATTCGGCTGCCGGCTCAGGCGCTGGAGTGACTTCCAGACCGGCCGCCAGCGCGCTCCGCACGGCGTCGACATCGCACAACGGCGGAAGCACACCTGACGGCATCGTTCCCGGCTCCGCAGCCACCGCGGGAACCTGCGCCTGAGCCAGCAAGCCCAGGATCAGGGCCGCGGCCCCGACTCCGGACGCCAGACGACGCACGCTCACTCCCGACTGACGATTATCTACCGATTAAGGGTGCAACCACGTCACGTTAGATGGGCATCCAACGGCCGCCAAACCGAGATTCATCTCCGCTAATGACTGAGGGGTATACCGATTTCAGTATGTTCGGTTAACCGAATACCTGTCTTCAGACAAGTCGAGGCTTCACGCCGGGAGGCGCAACACCAGACGGGAACCAGTCGCCCCTGCAGCCACGCGCTCCCACCGGCCACGAGCATGCGCATCGAGCATTCGAGTGCCCAGACCGGGTTGACCCCCGACGAAAGGCGCACCGTCGTCCTCGAGAACCACCATCGTTTCGCCGGCAGAACCGGTCACCGTCACGTCAATACGAGTAGCTCCACCATGGCCCACCGCATTGCTGATGCCCTCGGTCACCACATCGACCACCGCCTGAGTGGCCTCCGACGAAGCCTGCAGGCGCGGGTCGATCGTCATCGATATCTCCACCAGGCCGAACCACTGGTCGGCGAGGGATGTCAGCGCACCGACAAGATCAGCATCCTCGCGCAAGAGGAGCGTATGCAGGTCGACATCCAATAGTCGCCGACTCTCCGCCAGGGCCTCGGCGGAAGCCGTCACGTCACCGTCGTCGATCGCCTTGCGCAGACGCATCGTGGCCGCCGTGAGATTCGCTCCGACGGTGCCATGCAACGCAATGGCAATCTCCTGGCGCAGCCGGCCTTCCTGCTGGGCCAGAGCCTCGCGACGCACTTCGGCGGCTGTGATGGACTCCCGCAGGACGTCAAGACTGCGGTCACCTGCAACGCCCACGGCATGCGCCAATCCGGCCATCGGCACGGCCACCACGACGGTGACGCTTGCCAGGATGGACACCTGAACGACCTCTCGTGTTGATTCCCCAGAGGGCACGAGCCAGGTCATGGTCACGTAGGTCACACCGCCAACCCCGCCCAACAGCACGACGGCCGCGGCATAGGAAAGGAAGATCGAGCCGGTTGCACGGGGCACCAGAGCATTCGCCCCGATGATGACTGTGGCGAGGAAGACAGCCGAAGCGACAACCGCAGCACTCACCACACTCACATCGAAGGTGCGCGCAGCAGCTACAGCCCAGAACGGGGCCAGAAACGCAATGATCCATAGCTGGAATGGCTTCGTAGCCGCCGCGACACCGACTACCTGGCCAACACTCACGCGGGACGCCTTGCGACCCTCCTGCCACGTCTCACGTGACACTTGTCGAATGGCATCACGCGAGACTCGTTCCATTGCATCGATGGCGTCCTGCGGCATGGACGCGGACGACAGGTCGAGGTCATCGACATCGCTGCGTGCCTGGCTGAGGGACGCGGACACCTGATCGACGAGTCCCGCGCGCATGGCTTCGACATACGCTGCCTGCCGGTCGACAGATACCCGCTCTTCGACGAGCCTCGTCAGGGCCTCGTCTCGTCGATCCCGAAACTCCGCGAGACCGTCGAGGATCCAAGCCATGACGGGAACCACGACCGCACCCAGGACGAAACCGAACACCAGGCGCTGCACCGGAGACGCCGACGACGGCAGCCCAGCCCACTCGATCGACCAGGCGAACACGGCGCTGCGGAGGGCCCATGCCACCCCAGCAACACCCATGACCACGATCAGTGGCGCCGCCCGCTCACGCCTGTGCCGCAGCAGCGTCACGGATGCGAGCCAGAGCACTGCCCCGGTGGCGCCATACCCGATCAGACTGACCGCGATGCCGAAAGCGAGGTTCTCAATCGCATGAAACGCCGGGATGGTCGTGACACCGAAGACGACGGAGAGCGGAAGCAGGATCAGATAGCCCTGCAAGGAGACCGCCCAGCGCCCTCCGATTCGCTCCCGCAGGGGCCGGCCGCGAATGTCAGCGGCCACCCGCACCACCTGCGAGGGCGTAATAGGCCTGTGCCAGGAGCACACGCGGATTCTCACCCGCATCCGGCTGAATTTCCAGTGCCTTCGCTACGCGGGCGAGCGCCGTCTCCACTGACCGTTCGCTGACCACGCGTCGCTTGGCGATCTCGCTGTTCGTCAGGCCGTCTGCCACCATCCGGAGAAGTTCGACCTGAAGGTCTGTGAGCGCGACACGTCCAGCTATGCCGATCACGGGGCCATCGGCATCACCGCATGCACGATCGATCAGATCCCGTAATTGGGCTGTGGTTCGCACATCGTCCTTGACTGCATAGACGGACCTCGGCGGCAGCGGGCGAGGCGAGGAAGACAGCAGGCGCGGATCGCTGAAGGACGTGAGGATCACGATTCCGATGCTCGCGTCGTGCTGCCGCAGGCCGTGCGCCACATCGATGCCGGTCGGCCCCGAGCCAAGGTGGAGATCGATGATCGCGCAGTCCACGTCAAGGCCCTCAACGGCGAGCATCGCCTCCTTGGAGGTCGCGACAGACGCAACAACATCGCACGCCTCCTCCCTTAGAGAGGCGGCCACCGTCGACCGGGTGAAGTCGTTGTCCTCGACCAGCATCACCTTCACACGTCGCATGCGAGCATTGTGTCAGCGAGGAAGCCTCGAGTCAGGAGTCGACGTGCTCGAAACGATGGCGCGTGACCGAATGTCCACGACCTAGGAGGAAGGCGACCAACGAGTCGCAGTGCTCGGGACCCCTGGTCTCGACGTGCACGACGATCTCGACTTCATCGAAGGCCAGGCCCGCATCGTCGCGATGGTGCTCGATGTCAACCACGTTCGCGTGACGAGAACCGATCTCGTCGAGCAGGCCTGCAAGAGAACCAGGACGATCCGGGATACGGATCGCCATCGTCAGGTATCGACCCGCCGATACGAGGCCATGACGAATGATCCGCAGCATGACGAGCGGGTCGACGTTGCCACCCGAGAGCACGACGGCGACCGGTCCGGGAAAGGACTGCGGGTCCGCGAGAACGGCGGCAGTCGCAGCAGCGCCCGCAGGCTCGACCACAAGCTTCGAGCGCTCGAGAAGGAGCAGCACCGCTCGGGAGATCTCCTCCTCGGTGACCGTCCGAATCTCGTCGACGAGGTCGCCGATTACTCCGAAGGGGACGTCACCCGGGAGTCCGACCGCGATGCCGTCAGCCATCGTCGACATGGCCGGCAGGCGGAGCGGCCGTCCCGCCTGGAGTGAAGGCGGATAGGACGCCGCGCCCTGGGCCTGGACGCCCACGACGCGGATCGTGGGATCCACCGACTTGACGGCGATCGCAACACCCGCGAGGAGCCCCCCTCCCCCGGTGCAGACGACCACGGTCCGAACGCCGGGCATCTTCGCGAGGATCTCCCTGCCGAGCGTGCCCTGCCCCGCGACCACGTCCTCGTTGTCGAAGGGATGAATGACGACGGCCCCTGATTCACGAGAGAAGGAGAGAGCTGCCTCGAGCGCGTCCTCGATGGTTGCCCCCGTGAGCACCACCTCGGCGCCGTAGCCGCGAGTGGCGGCGACCTTGGGGATGCTTGCCCCTTCAGGCATGAAGACCGTCGCATGGACCCCGAGGTACTGCGCCGCGAGCGCGACCCCCTGAGCATGGTTGCCGGCACTCGCCGCCACCACACCCCGCGTCTTCTCCTCATCGCTGAGTTGCGCAATGCGGTTGAAGGCACCGCGGATCTTGAACGATCCGGCCCGCTGCAGGTTCTCGGTGACGAGACGGACTTCTCCGCCGGTGAGATCCTCCAGCCATCGCGCTCCTGCCAGGGGCAGGTCGCGAACGACATCGCTCAAACGTTCAGCGGCAGCCTCGATGTCGGCGGGGGTCACGGGCTGGGTCATCCCCAGATCCTGTCAGTCTCGACCGGAATCAGGCATATTCATGGCTCAGTTCCCGTCGAGCTCTCGCTTGCCGCCGACTCCCTCTGCTTCGCCCAGCCGAGCCCGGGACGCAGCCCACCTTCCCGCCTGCGCTGCCGATCCGTGGGAGTCACGGACCGCGCCCCTGTAGCCGCCCCAGCTGCCGCGAGCCTGGGACGTCTGCCGATGAAAGGCCGTGACCTCGGAGGCCTTCTCCTTCAAGGCCACGTCGACCGACACCGAGCCCCTGCTGGGCTGCTGCCGCGGAACGTCGAGCAGAGTGCGCTCCCGTGCCTCCTTGAGCCGCTCGTCGATCCGAGCGGTGTAGGCCCGGTAGAACGCCACTCGAGCGGTCTGAGCGGTGTGCTGCTTCACCTTGCGTCTGCGGTCGACGATGGCAACGTACGTCTCGCCGAGCCACTGTCGGCTCGTCACGTACTGCTGGCTCGCCTGCACCATATGGACCGACAGCGAGCCGAACATCGTCTCGATGACATCGAGATCAGACGGCATTCCGTAGGCGATGACATAGGTGGAGTTCGCAGCGATGTCGACCTGTGCGTCATTCGCATGCGAGATGACGACGTAGAGCGTGATGAGGTGTCGATTCGCGCGCCTGCCCTTCTCCCCGATCGTCGTCGTACGGGATTCAGGTTGCTGACGCTGCTCCGTCTTCAGCGTGCTCGACCGCGCAACGGCCAGGTCGATGCTCGCCATCGTCGCGAGCTGTTGAGCCTTCATCAGATAGGCATCTGCCTCCGCCTCGTTGTCCGTCCGCTCGGCCTTGACGAGCAGAGCTGCGATGCGTTCTATCGTCACCGCCATCAGCGCACCCCCGCAGAGTCATAGCCAGCGCGGAGGAGCAGAGCCGCTGCCTCACCCAGCATCTGCGTCACGACGACATTCATGGCGGCGCGGAACTCGACGCCGTGCCATCGCCCCGACGCGCGCTCCGGAGGGATGCCCTGACTGCAGGCCAGATGGTGTGCCACCTCATGCAGAATGACGGACTCTCGCCCCGCCCACAGCTCCGAGGGCAGTTCGATCACCCGGGAGTCGGGGAGGTAGCGGGCACGAGTTCGGCTGCGACTGGGCCGCACCGTCACGGCGTCAGCCCGCGGGTAGGCACCCGCAACCACGCCGCGAGCCATGACCTGGTCGACGTACACCTGCACCGACGAGACATCGGCAAACCGCAACTGCGTCGGGACATCGAGCCGGGAGCCGAAGAAGTCGACGATGCCGCCGCGATCCAGCACGGCGGACCACTGGTCCTCAGCGGAGTAGACGGCGGAAGCAGGCATTCCCGAAGGATAGGGTGACGCGGTGATGCAGCAGGTGTGCGAGACGACCCTTGGGGACGTTCGCCGCACCCTGTGGATATGAGTCCGGTCCGCCGCCTCGGCGGAGCCATTCGCCGCACCCCCCTGCTTGCCGGGCTGCCTCGCGAGGTCGCCGTTCTCACCGCCGTCGCGTTCTGCGTCGCCCTGGGCTTCGGAATTCTCATCCCCGTCCTCCCCGTCTTTGCGCGATCCTTCGACGTCAGCGCACTGGAGGCGAGCGCGGTCATTTCGGTCTTCGCTCTCGTGCGATTCATCACCTCGCCCTTCGCGGGCGGCCTCGTTGACCGTCTCGGGGAGCGCAAGGTCATGACGAGCGGCCTTCTCATCGTCGCAGTCTCCAGCTTCGCCGCAGGCTTCTCTCAGACGTACGTCCAACTTCTTGCCCTTCGCGGTGTGGGCGGCCTCGGATCAAGCATGTTCACGGTCTCCGCATTGGCCCTGCTTCTGCGGGTTGTCGACACCGAGCAGCGGGGTCGGGCATCGGGCGCCTTCCAAGGTGGCTTCATCATCGGCGGCGTCGCCGGACCGGCAGTCGGTGGACTCGTCGTCGCATGGTCGATCCGCGCACCGTTCTTCGTCTACGCCGGAACCCTCCTCATCGCCGCCGTCGTCGCCATGGTCTTCCTGGCACGCACCCGCCTGCACGACCTCGAGTCAAAGGTCGCGCACGGTGCGGAGAACAGGCTCGAGCAACTTCGCACAGCCCTCAAGGACCGCGCCTACCAGGCCGCCATCACGACGAACCTCGTTACCGGCTTCGTCGTCTTCGGCCTTCGGTCCTCGGCCGTTCCCCTCTTCGTCGTCGAGGGACTGGGCGAGAGCGCGACGATCTCAGGCGTCGGATTCCTGATAGCTGCAGGGATCCAGGCCCTGCTGCTGCTGCCCGCCGGCCGGATGGCAGACACGGACGGTCGCCGCAAGGCCCTGCTGTGGGGCACGATCGGCACGTCCATCGGCATGCTGGTGCTCACGGGTGCCGACGTTGCCGCAAACGGCTGGGGCACACCAGCAGTCGCCGCGACGGCGCTCTTCTTCATAGCCATGGCCATCCAGGGTGCCTCCGGCGCGTTCCTCGGCTCCGCACCCGCAGCCGTGGTCGGCGACATCATGGGAGGCAAGCGCGGCGGTATCGTCGTCGCGGCCTTCCAGATGATGTCCGATCTCGGCGCCATCATCGGCCCGCTCGCTGCTGGCCTGCTGATCGACTCATTCGACTTCGACTGGGCCTTCGCGGTCGGTGCCTCCCTGTGCGTCATCGCGATCGTGTTCGTCCTGCGGATGCCGGAGACCCTGCGCCGATCGGCCTCGGGCGACGGTGGTTCGGATGCTGATGGCGCGGACGCTCGTGGCACTGGTGCTGATGGCGCGGACGCTGATTTCGCCGCAGACGTTGACACCTCTGACGACAAGGCGTAGGCTTCGAACACTTGTTCGATACTGACGATACTGCTGGCCTCGCCCACGGCGAGTTGACGGTGAGACTCCCACTCGGTCTGCCCTCCGTCACGCATGCCCAAGGCAGGTTCAATGGTCAGCACAACAACCGCGTCCCGCATACCGACGGGGCGCCACGGCTCGGACCTCGATGGGCCGAGCGGCGCTGATGCACTGCTCGCCGGCTCACCTGGCGCCGATGCACTCCTGGCCATTGATCCACGGCAGTTGACGCCCACCCTTCGACGCCAGCACCTACACCTCCTCCAGGTTCTCGCCGCGCAGGTGGAGGCTGCGCACCTCGCCTCCCTCGTGGCCGAGTGCGGAGGCACCCCTCGCACCCGCACAGTCACCGTGGATGCACCCACCGACTCAGCTGCCGAGCGCGAGGCCCACCGCTTCGGCGGCGGGCAGGGCGTGCACATCGCTCGTCAGAGCAACGGCACCCGCGACCTCACGTTCACCGACGAGGTGGTGGATCAGATCGCCCCGATTCTTCATCGCACGCCTGGCTCCGTCCTGCGCGACCTTCACGTGGCCCGCCTCATGCAGGGCCCCCTCTCACGCGTCGGGGAATCACTGTCGGCCGGTCGTATCACCGGGGCGCATGCGCGCGCGATGTGCCGGCAGGCTGCTCGGATGCAGCGTGCGACGTTCGGCTCGGACCCCGCCGCGGATGCCGCCTTCTCCGACCAGTGCGCAGCGTTCCAGCGGCGCATCCTCCCGATCGCAGAGTCGTCGACACCCGGTCGCACCGAGGCCCAGGCCGAGAAGCTGATCGCCCTTCTCGATGCAGCCGCGGAGCGTCAGCGCCGCGAGCGTGCCAAGGCACGCATGGGTGTCTGGGCACAATCCGAGGGTGACGGCCTGATGTCGATCACCGCCATTCTCGCTTCCGTCGACGCGGCACGGGTCATGGCAGCGGTGGATGCACGGGCAGAGGAGTCTCGGGCTGCGGCCTCGGCTCGCCACGTCGGCACCGAGGTCGGCAACAACGGCGGCGGCGGTCTCTCGAGTCCCACGGGTCGCCTGACCGTGGGCCAGCATCGCGCGCACGCCCTCGTCTCCCTGATGGGACTGCGAACCGACTCACACCACGAGTCCGCAGCACCGCACCCTGGCGAGAGAGTGCACGTCAGCGCCGAGGTCCAGGTGGTCGTGGATGCCCGATCCCTCCTGGCGCTGGATCCCGATTCCGCTGATGCGCCGGCCTGGATCCGCGTCGGGTCCCATGCTCCCGGGGCCGTGGATCGAGATGACCTGATGGCGCTGCTCAGTGATCCGACCATCCCGATCACTTTGAGGCGATTCCTCACGGACCCCGTGACCGGATTCCTTGTCGACCGGGGCGCGCGCAGCTACGCCCCGAACGCCGACCTCGTCGCTTGGCTTGCCGCCCGAGACGGCGGCTGCCGATTTCCCGGTTGCGCCGCTCGCGCAACCCTCTGCGACGTCGATCACGCCGAAGACTTCGCCGATGGCGGCGACACCGCCCTGGCGAATACGGGCTTGCTATGCCGAAGGCACCACAACCGCAAGACCCACGGAGGATGGCGTATCGAGGGGTCTGCTCGTGATGGCTCCTGCGTCTTCGTAGCGCCAGATGGCACCCGTCATCACCATCGCCCACCACCACTGATCGAACGCGAGGAATGACCGATCGCGGCACCCGATAGTTCGATCTACTCTTGCGTCATGAGCATCTTCGGCAGGAAGTCGTCCATGGTCGATCCCGCGAGCGCCTTGCCCGGACGGGAATCACCCCTGCTTCCTACCCCCAGACCCCATACCGTGCTGGGAACTTCCCTGGTCGGCCCATGGCCCGAGGGCACAGAGGTCATCTACCTCGCCATGGGCTGCTTCTGGGGAGCCGAGGAGATCTACTGGCGAATGCCGGGCGTGGTGGCCACGAGCGTCGGCTACATGGGCGGATACACCCCAAACGCCACCTATGAGGAGGTGTGCAGCGGGCGCACGGGCCATACCGAGACCGTCATGGTCGCCTACGATCCGGCCGTGCTGTCCACCTACGACGTCCTCAAGACGTTCTGGGAGAACCATGACCCGACTCAGGGAAACCGTCAGGGCAACGACATGGGGACTCAGTACCGCAGTGCCATCTTCACGACGAATGACGATCAGGCCGATCTCGTGCAGCGCACCCGCGACGCATACGCCCAGACCGTGGCTGCGCGAGGCTACCCGGACATCACCACGGAGATCGCCCCAGCGGACATGCCCTACTACCTGGCCGAGGACTACCACCAGCAGTACCTCGACAAGAACCCGCACGGCTACCGCTGCCACGCCAATACCGGACTGGCGCTCCCAGCCCTGTAGGTCCACCCGTCAGGGGCGCTGCAGACTGGCGTGCTCTCACCTCTTACACAACACTGACGTCCCCCAGACGAGCATCGCCACTCGACCTGCGAGAGTCTGGTTCCATGAGGCGTCGTGTCCTATGGATCAACATCGGCCTGGCTGTCCTGCTTGTCGCTGTCGTCGGGGCCGGGCTGGCACTCCTGGCACCGAGGCCCGCTGAGCAGACGGGCCGCACCATCGCCGCCCAGCGCGGTGCTGTCAGCGAGACGGTCACGGCAACAGGAACCGTCGAGACCGCCGGGCTCATCGACATCGCATTCGACGCGTCGGGAACTGTCGACAGCGTGGACGTGGCCGAGGGTGATCTCGTCAGCGCCGAGCAGGCCCTCGCCTTCCTCGACGACACCACGCAACGCCAGGCTCTGGCGAACGCCAAGAGCACCTATGTCCAGGCGATGACGAACGCCGACCAGTCCGGACTCTCCCTGTCCGCCGCACGGCAGAACCTGACCGATGCCGAGCGCAACCAGGCGCTGAACAGGAAGAGCTACGCGCAGAGCGTGAACGTCGCCCGGCAGGCACTGGCCGACGCCCAGTCCTCTTGGTCCGAGGCCTGCCTCATTCCGGAGGCCACGTGCCCAGATGACAGCGTCTGGGCGCAGCTGCGTTCCGCAGAGGCCGCAGTCGTCAGCGCTCAGACCGCCTATGACCAGGCCGTGCAGACTGCCACCAAGACCGCTGAGACGAATCAGGTGAAGCTGAGCCAGGCCCAGGTCAACGTCGACGCCGCACACGCCACCCAGATCAGCCAGTGCAACACGTACGGGTCGGACTCCACCCAGTGCACCAGCGCCGTGAACTCCGAGCGCAGCGCGGAGCAGGCCTACGCCCTTCAGGTCAAGGCCAACGAGGCAGCCGACATCGCCGCCCAGCAGTCACTGGTCAACACGAACGCAAAGGTGACGGACGCCAACGTCGCCCTGCGCAGGCTCCAGTCGACGCTCAGGTCTGCGGCGTCAGACGCCACGACAGCAGCCCAGAACTCCCTCGACTCAGCGCTCCTGAGCCAGAAGAAGGGCCTTGAGGCCGACCGTCAACTGGTTGAGTCCGCCAAGGAGGCTCTCGCTCAGCAGTCCGCCGCCGCGCAGTCCGTCACCGTCGGCAAGGAGTCGATCACACCCTCGCAAGCGACCATCGACGTGGCCAAGGCGAGCCTGACCGTGGCGCGCCAGTCCCTCGCCCAGACAGTCCTGCGCTCACCGATCGACGGCGTGGTCGGCTCCGTCGGCATCAGCGACGGAGATCTCGTCACACCCGGTACCTCGGTCATGACCGTGATCCCGGATGCACCGTTCGAGATCGTCGCGGAGTTCTCGGAGGCGGACGCACTCAAACTCGAACCCGGGCAGCCAGCCACCGTCAGCTTCGACGCCCAGCCAGGCACCAGCGCAACTGGGACGGTCTCGTCCGTGGCACTGCTGCCGACGTCCTCCTCCAGCACAGGTGGTCTGTCGACCAGCAGTGGAGTCACCACCTACAGCGCAACCATCACCTTGGACAGCACTCCCGAGTCCGTGCGCGAGGGCATGAGCGTCAGCGTCGTCGTCACGACGCAGGAGGTCACAGATGTCGTCTGGGCCCCGACCGCGGCGATCACCACCGTCGGCGGACGCAGCACCGTGACCATTCGCCAAGGTGAGATCGACACCGTCGTCGACGTGACCGTGGGGCTGGCCGGCGACTCCGGCACGGAGATCACCAGCGGCGTCAATGAGGGCGACCAGCTCGTGATCGAGGTCGGGGAGTCGAGTGGCTTCGCGGGCTTCGGTGGCCGAAACGGTGGAGGTTTCGGTGGCGGGGCGCCTCCGGCGAGGGGCAACTAGCCGTGACTCCCGTCATCCACCTACAAGGCATCACGAAGACCTATGGCATGGGCGACACTGAGGTTCACGCTCTCCGTGGCATCGATCTCACCATCGAGCGCGGCGACTACGTGGCCATCATGGGGACCTCCGGCTCCGGCAAGTCCACGCTCATGAACATCGTGGGTGCTCTGGACGCAGCAACTGCCGGTCATTACGAACTCGATGGCATCAACATCGAGAGTCTCGACGAGTCAGCCCTGTCGATAGTGCGCAACCGGAAGATCGGATTCATCTTCCAGTCGTTCAACCTCATACCCCGAACCACGGCGCTGTCCAACGTCGAGCTCCCACTGGTCTACCGCGGAGTGGGACGCAAGGCGAGGCGTGAGCGAGCCATGGCAGCACTGTCCGCTGTGGGTCTCGCTGACCGCATGCACCATCAGCCGAATGAACTGTCAGGTGGGCAGCAGCAGCGCGTCGCCGTCGCGCGCGCACTCGTCGCGGAGCCTTCACTGCTGCTCGCTGACGAACCGACCGGCAACCTCGACAGTCGCTCCACGCGTGACGTTCTGGACCTGATGGGTCAACTGCACGACCAGGGCCGCACCATCGTCATGATCACGCATGAGGACGAGGTGGCCGCCAATGCTGGACGTGTGGTCACCCTCGTCGACGGGCAGATCTCCGAAGACCGGAGGAATCAGCCATGAACGTCCTCGAGACGATCCGCATCGGACTCCAGGGGATCGCGGCCAACAAGCTGCGGTCCGGCCTGACGATGCTCGGCATCCTCATCGGTGTGGCATCCGTCATCGTCCTCATGGCCATCGGCAATGGAGCATCCGTAGCCGTGACCTCCAGCATCGAGAGCCTGGGCACCAACACACTGACGGTGCGCCATGGCACCTTCGGTGGATCCGGCGACACTGGGCGCACGCAGTTCAAGGACCTCACCGTCGATGACGCCATGGCTCTGGTCGACGACGTCCTCGCGCCAGACGTCATCAGTGCCACGCCAGTCGTCACCGCCTCAGCCGCCTGCACCTTCGAGGGCTCCAGCTACGACACGTCCGTGACCGGCACCTGGCCTTCCTATTTCGGGGCATCGAACAGCTCGATCGCGACGGGCACCCCACTGACCGGCGACGACGTCATCAACAGTCGACGATCGATAGTGCTCGGACAGACGGTCATCGACGAGCTCTTCGGCGACGCTGATCCGCTCGACAAGGTCGTCACATGCGCCGGTGTCCCCTTCACCGTCGTCGGCACCATTGAGGACAAGGGAAGCAGTGGCTTCCTCGACGCCGACGACGTCGCGATCGCTCCGCTCAGTACCGTCCAGAGCAAGATCACCGGCTACGGAGGCCTCGACACGATCCTCGTCCAGGCAGCCTCGTCCGACGTGAGCACGGCCGCCGAGTCCGAGGTGACCTCAATCCTCGACCAGCGCCACGGGGTCACCAGCACCGACACCCGCGACTACCAGATCCTCAACCAGGCGGCCCTGATCTCCACGGTCCAGGACACCATCGGCATTTTCACGGTGCTCCTCGGCGCAGTGGCGGCCATCAGCCTGCTCGTGGGTGGGATCGGCATCACGAACATCATGCTGGTCACGGTCACCGAGCGAACCCGCGAGATCGGGATCCGCAAGGCGATCGGCGCGCGCAAGTCCGCCATCATGACGCAGTTCCTGATCGAGGCGATGGTCCTGTCCGTCATCGGTGGAGGCATCGGCGTGGTGCTCGCACTCCTGGCGACTCGGATCACTGTCGCGGGAGTCACGCCCGTCATAGTTCCCTCGTCCGTGATCGGCGCCTTCGTGGTGTCCGTGTCGATCGGGCTCTTCTTCGGCAGCTACCCCGCCAACCGTGCCGCATCCCTACGACCGATTGAGGCGTTGAGACATGAGTGAGAATCACATCCCTGGAGATGTCGTTGACCCGGATTCGGTCACCGAATCAGACGATGAAGATCTCAAGACCCTGCTCGCCAAGCGTCAGCACGCCAAGCCCAACAAGTGGACGTGGATCCTGATCGCCCTCCTCGCTGTTGCGCTGGGGTTTGCCGCCGGGGCATTCATGCAGAAGCAGGTCTCGACGATGACCGACCGGACGGCTCCCTCCTCATTTCCCGGGGCTCCCGATGGAGATCAGCCGTCCGCCCCGTCTTCGAGAGCGGATGCGGGGACCGGTGACCCTTCAGGGGCTGGCGCAGGGCAGGGGTTCGCGCCACGCGGCGACCTCACCGTGGGAACAGTGGAGAGCATCGACGGCAGCACGATGACGGTCGCCACACGGGATGGCCGGATGGTCACCGTCGAGGTACCAGAGGGCACATCGGTCACCAGCCAGGTGGAGGTGGCGCTGTCGGACCTTCCTGACGGCGCATCGGTCGTCGTCCGAGGCGACGTCGGCGACGACGGCTCCGTCACTGCCACGTCCGTGTCCGAGGGCGCGGGCGGCTTCCCCGTGGGCGGTCGCGCTGCAGGGCCGGGGGCCAACTGACGCATCGGTCGAATCCGCGACACCCTACGCTCGAGACATGCCTACCGAGGAGATCGAGCCGGACGATGTCCGCTTCGGCACCGAGCGTGAGCTGACCCGAGTCGTCGATCGCCTCAACTCCATGGCACTGAACAGGGCCGAAGGAGCGACGTCCGACGTCGTCACCTGCGCTGAGCGGCTCGTGACCGCGGGGCGCGCGCTGGGCGTTCCGATCCCTGCCGATGCGGTGCTGCCGGCGTTGGCGCCCCAAGGATTCGGGTCGATGATCGCGGTCCTCGCCGGCGACTGCATGGCGGCCGCCGGATCCGATGACGACCTGCGTCCCGTCCTCGAAGCCTTGACCGTCCTGAGGCGCGCACTGCCCTAGAGCGCCGAGACCTGCAGTTTCCGTCGCAAGATGCGCGCGGAGTGACCGAAAGTGCAGGTTTCGAGGGGAATCAGGAGGAGCCGTAGGAGCGCAACACCTCGGCCACTGCCTTCCACGCCCGCGCCGACATCCTCGGCCCAGTGCGAGACCGGGATCCTGCGGCGAGTCATCGAATGCTCGTGAAGATGACAGCGACGGTCATAGCAACCCTTGGACTCCGGCGACGGCGGCGACGCCACCGAGGGCCATCAGCATCGCCCCCGATGCACGGTTGACGATGAGCATGGTCCGACTGCTGATCGCGTGCCGAGCAGCCCAGACGACGGTACTGAGACCCAGCCACCAGCTCAGTGACCCGAGCGCCACGCCCATCGTCACGACGACGGAACTGCCCACACCAGCCTGCGCGACGAGGCCGGCGCTGGCGAAGACCGCAGCGAACGCCATGATCGTGAGCGGATTCGTCAGGGTCAGCCCCACCGCGCTCGTGTAGAGGACGCCCATCCGAGTCGAGTCGACAGCCTCTGCGGCGTCGGTCGCCGGGGTCGACCGGACGGCCCTCCATCCCAGCCCGACGAGCACCGCACCACCCAGGATGCGCAGCGGATCCTGATAGGAGACGAGGAACTGCGACACAACCGTCACCCCGAAAGCAGCAAAGGCCGCGTAGATGGCGTCGGCCGTGGCAATGCCTCCCCCGGTCGCAAGACCCCCTCGCCATCCGTGTTCCACAACGCGCTGGATGCACAGGATCCCCATGGCTCCGACGGGAGCTGCCACGACGATGCCGATGACGAACATCCGCACGAACAGGTCCACTCGCGAAGGCTAACGACTCGTCAGGCCTCCCCTATGGGTCTCATGCCGGAGAGAAGAGTGGAAGGAGAAGCGGAAGAGGGACCGACCGAAGTCGATCCCTCTTCCGGGCAAACCATGTCGCTGTGCCAGAGCACTAGTTCCGGCTGAGCAGGGCCAGCACCCGGAGGAACTCCAGGTACAGCCACACGAGAGTGACAAGCAGGCCGAAGGCCATGCGCCACGACTCACTCTCCGGCGCACCCAGCTTGATGCCCTGACTGATCGCCTCGAAGTCGAGAAGCAGGAAGAACGCCGCCAGCAGCACACCGACTACGGCGATGACCAGACCAATGCCGTCGATGCCGTAGAAGCCCCAGCCGCCGCCCACACCGAACATCGCGGCGATGAGGGAGGCAACGCCCAGGACGAGGTAGGAGACGAGCGCCACCATCATCACGCTCTGGAACTTCTTCGTCACCTTGACGACACCCGTCAGGTACAGGGTAAGCATGACGCCGAACGTCGTCATCGTGGCGACGACCGCCTGGAGAACGATGCCCTCGTACTCGTTGGAGAGTGCCAACGTGTTGTAGAAGTTGCTGATGGATCCGAGCAGGATGCCCTGGAACACCGCGTACAGCAGGATGAGTGGCGGGGAGACGCTCTTCTTCAGAGCGTTGACGAAGCCGAGCCCCATGCCGCCGATCAGGCCGACCCACAGAAGCCACGGCATCGACTCCACGAGGTTCCAGCCGACGACCGCGAAGATCACGGTGACGACGAAGACGGCGAAGGTCTTGACGATCACGTCATTGATCGTCAGTCGCGCACCACCCGAAGCGGTGACCTGCCGGAAAGCGGTGTCCACATCAGCGGAACCGGATCCACCGGCCGCTGCGGACTGGTAGGCCGAGACGCCTTCGTCGTAGGCGTAGCCGGCCTTGCCTTCCTTGGGCTCATAACGGGACAGAACTGGGTTGGATGACTGCATGCATTCATGGTAAGCCATGCCTTACCCGAGCGCCGCACATCGGGGCCACTCCGCACGCTACGTACAGCCGTCCGTGCCCCCGATGGGATTCGAACCCATACTGTGCCGGGTTTAAGCCGGGTGTCTCTGCCAGTTGGACTACAGGGGCGCGGGACCAGAGTAGGGGTCACGAGCGAGATCCCGGGCTCGCCCGAGAACGTCATCGAGCATCGGCTCCGTCAGCCGTCCGGTGAAGGTGTTCTGCTGACTGGGGTGGTACGAGCCGAGGATAGTGACCGCACGACCTCCAGGGGTGCGAGCGACCGCAGTGGCTCCATGACCGAAGCGCGTGCCCTCCACCGTCCAGCCGCCCTCGCGCAGCGCCGCTGCCGTCGCCGTCCAGGCGATTCCGCCCAGGGGAACGATCACCCGGACGCACGGCTCGATGATCCGAAGCTCCTGCTGCAGCCAGTGTGAGCAGGCACGCCTCTCCTCCGTCGTCGGCTTGTTCGCCGGCGGAGCGCAGTGCACGGCGGCGGTGATGCGCAGATCCACCACTCGCTGACCGTCGTTGCGGGAGGTGGACTCGGGCTGGGAGGCGAGGCCCACCCGGTGCAGGGAACCGAAGAGCCAGTCTCCCGACCGGTCCCCCGTGAACATCCGGCCCGTGCGATTCGCCCCATGCGCCGCCGGCGCCAGGCCGACGATCCAGATTCGGGGGCTCGTCCCCAGACCCGGCACTGGCCCGCCCCAGTAGTCCTCTTCGCGATAGGCGGCCCGCTTCGTCCGAGCGACGTCCTCGCACCACTCGACAAGGCGTGGGCAGCGTCGGCACGCCACGATCTCGTCATCGAGAGCGGACAGTTGGCGGGCGACGTTTCGAGGTGACGTCACAGATCAGCTCGCGCAACGGCGCATGAACGCCAGGGTCCGCTGCCATGCAAGGCTCGCGTTGTCAGCCTGGAACACCTCCGGGCGATCGTCGTTGAAGAAGGCGTGAACGCTGCCGGGATAGTCGAAGGCCTCTACCGTGCCACCAGCCGCGGAGATGCTCGCCGCATACTCGCCGATGATCGGGCCATTGCCAGGCTCGTCCGACTCCGCCTTGTGCACCATGGCCGACCTGCCTGCATAACGGGACCAGTCCGGGGCGTAGTCCGGCCAGGGCATCGCCGGGTAGAACGCCGTCGCGCAGGTTATGCGAGGGGCGACCGTCGGGCCGAGGAGGGCAAGGCCCCCGTCCATGCAGAAGCCGACCACGCTGACCGTGTCGCTGGTGACCTCAGGACGACTGACGAGGTCTTCCGAGGCTGCACCCAGATCGTCGCCCACCTGGGCGATGCTCAGCCCGAGCATCAGCTTCTTCGCCTCGTCCGGCTCCGTCGTGTCGACGCCCCGGTAATGGTCGACAGCCATGGCCACGAAGCCCTCCGCGGCGAGACGCTGCGTCACGTCAACGATGTGAGGGACGAGTCCCCACCATTCCTGAATAACGATGACGGCCGGACCGGATCCCGATGCTGGGACGGAGATGTATGCCGGGACGTCCTCGTCCCCTACCCGGACAGTGGTGTTCTGCATGACAGCAGTCTGTCGCACGCGACCGTCAGCCGTCGATCGCTCCGAGCGTGAGTCCGCGGGCAAAGTGCCGCTGCAGTGCGAAGAACACCACCACCGGGACGATGATCGCAACGAACGCACCGGCCGTCAGGAGATGCTCATGCAGCCCGAATCCTCCGGAGAGCTTGGCCAGGTAGGGGGTCACCGGTGCTACATCGGCGGAACTTCCAGCGAAGGTCAGCGCGACGATGTAGTCGTTCCACACCCATAGGAACTGGAAGATCGCAAAGGCCGCAATCGCTGGCATCGCCAGCGGCAGGACCATCCGACGGAAGATCAGGTAATGACTGGCCCCGTCAATTCGCGCCGCATCCATGATCTCCTTAGGCAGCCGGGAGATGAAGTTGTGCAGCAGGAAGACGGCCAGCGGGAGCGCGACGGCCGTGTGGACGAGCCACAGCGGGACGAAGGTTCCCATCAACAGCGACCGTCCCGTCTCGGGATTGTCGAGGTTCGGGAAGATGGGAATGGCGCCCACGCTCCACCCGTTGCTGAACATCGCCAGCAGGGGAAGCAGCGTCATCTGGATGGGAAGGACCTGCAGGGCGACGATGCCCACGAAGAGGATGTTCGCTCCGCGGAAGGGAATCCAGGCGATCGCATAGGCAACCATGCACGCGAGAAGGATCGGCACCACCGTCGCCGGAATGACGATGGCCACGGTGTTCGCCAGGTAGGGGGTGATGCCGTCGGGGAGAATCTCTCCACCCGTGAGCACCTGCGCATAGTTGTCCAATGTGACGGTGCGATCGGTGAAGATGCCCCACCAGCCGGAGCGCTTGGTCTGCCAGACCGGACGAACAGAGGTGACGAACAGCCCGACGGTGGGAATGGTCCAGAGGATCGTGATCGCAATGACGACCGTCGTGGCGAGGGGGCTGCTGAGTCGGCGTCGGGTCGCCGAAGGTTCCGTGGTCGGCCTCGGAACGATGACGACCTCATGCGCCTCGACGCTCATGCAGGTGCCGGGGTCGACATGGAGTCAGGCACCTGTGCGCGAGGCGAGCACTCCTCGGTACCAGTGGGCGCTGTCCTTGGGTGTGCGGTTTCCGGACGCCGGGTCGACCCGGACCATTCCGAACTTCTTCGTCCACCCGGATGCCCACTCGAGGTTGTCCATCAGGCTCCACGCGTAGTAGCCGCGCACGTCGAAACCGCGGTCGCACGAACGGAGCAGCGACCGGAGGTGATCGTGGATGTACTGGGTTCTAACGGGATCGTGGATGCCATCGGCGTCGGTGGTCTCCTCGACGGCAGCGCCGTTCTCGCAGATCCAGAGTGGCACACCGGGGAGATGATCCGTGGCCTTGCGCAGCGCCAGCTCGAGACCATCGGGATAGATCTCCCAGCCCATGTCGGTGAATGGCGGCCGCGGAGCGAAGCGGAGCGGTGGACACGCCGGAAATGCAGCGGTGTCCTGCCCGATGGCTTCGGCAGCGGCACCATCGGGACTGGCGACGCGCATGAGCGAGTAGTAGTTCTCACCCAGCCAGTCGATCGGTGCAGACAGGACGGTGTCGTCCTCGGGCCGAACGAAGGACCAGTCCGTGACGGACCCACAGGACTCGCGCAGGTCAGACGGCACACCTCGCCCTGCGAGGAGGTCCAGGAAGAGTCGGTTCTGCAGGCCGTCGACATGCTGAACAGCAGCATCCATCCGGGAGTCGTCGGTCACCACGGGAATGAGGTTCAGCACGATCCCCACATTGCGTGCGCCCACCTCCCGTAGCCGTTCGACCGCGAGACCGTGCCCGAGGATCAGGTGGTACGCCGCCGCGAGCGAGGCACCCGGCTCCGTCCGCCCCGGAGCGAAGTAGCCGGATGAATAGCCCAGGAAGGCCGAGCACCACGGCTCGTTGAGGGTCGCCCAGCGATCAACACGATCCGCGAAGCGCTCGCCCACCGCGTGTGCGTAGTCGGCGAAGTGAAAGGCGGTGTCGCGCTCCGGCCAGCCGCCGCGAGCCTCAAGGGCGCTGGGCAGGTCCCAGTGGAAGAGCGTGCCGACAGGACGTATGCCCCGCTCCAGAAGACCGTCGATCAGGCGGTCGTAGAAGCCCAGTCCCTCAGCTGACAGCGATCCCGTGCCCTCGGGCATGACGCGCGACCAGCTGAAGGAGAAACGGTAGGCGTCGACCCCCATCCAGTCGAGGAGATCGAGGTCCTCCTCAAGTCGATGAACATGGTCACAGGCAGGCTCGCCGGTTGCTCCATCGACGATCGCACCCGGAACCTCGGCGAAGTCATCCCAATTGCAGCGGCCGCGGCCCTCGACATCGCCTTCGATCTGCCACGCCGAGGTGGCGACACCGAGTTCGAAGCCAGGTGGGAACTCCAAGCCCATCGATCAGCCCTTCACGGAACCGGCGAGCAGTCCTCGAACGAAGAAGCGCTGCAGCGAGAAGAACACGATGAGCGGGACGACGATCGCAATGAATGCGCCGGCCGTGATCAGGTGCAGCTGCGCCCCGTAGGTGCCCTTGATATTGGCCAGATAGGCCGTGATGGGCGCTACGTCGGGAGTTCCGCCAGCGAACGTCAGGGCCACGAGCAGGTCGTTCCATACCCATAGGAACTGGAAGATCGCGAATGATGCGATGGCCGGCACCGTCAGCGGAAGGACCAGCTTGCGGAAGATCAGGAAGTGACTTGCTCCGTCCACCCGTGCCGCCTCGAAGAGCTCGCGAGGCAGTTGCTTGATGAAGTTGTGCAGCAGGAACACCGCGAGCGGCAGCGCGAACATCGTGTGCGCAATCCACAACGGAATGTAGGTGCCGTAGAAGACCGATTGATTCGACCCAGGCTGGTTCAGGTCCGGGAAGATGGGAATCGGGCCGATGCTCCAGCCGAGGTTGAACATCTGCAGCAATGGCAGCAGGGACATCTGAAGCGGGATGACCTGCAGGGCGAAGATGAAGAAGAAGATCATCGTCGCACCCTTGAAGGGAATCCATGCGATGGCGTAAGCAGCCATCGTGGCGATGACCAGCGGGAAGATAGCCGCAGGCAGCGCGATAGCGAACGAGTTGAAGAAGTAGGGCGTGATGCCGCCCGGGATTGTCGCGCCTCCGGTCAGCACCTCCTGATAGTTCGACAGAGTGAAGATGGGTTCGGCAAACGCTGTCCACCAGCCTGAACTCTGGGCCTGTTCCTTGGGACGCAGTGAGGTCACAAGCAGGCCGAAAGTGGGAACGGTCCACAGGATGGTGATCAGGATGACGAGTCCAGAGGCCCAAGGACTGCTCAGCTTGCGCCGCGCAGCCTGGGGGATCGACTCCTCCTTCGCGGCAGGGATGACAACGATCTCGTGTGCCTCGACGCTCATCGGATAGCCTTTTCCTTCCTGAGCTGAACCACGTTGTAGACGATCAGGGGAATCACCGCCACGAAGAGCACGACAGCGAGCGCGCTGCCGCGACCCACGTCGAATGACACGAACGCCTGCGCATACATCTCGTTCGCCACGACCTGCGTTCCGAAGTTTCCGTTGGTCATCGTGCGAACGATGTCGAAGATCTTGAGGACCGCGATCATGATCGTGGTGAGTACCACGATGAGAGTTCCGCGGATCATCGGAATGGTCACCTTGCTGAAGAGTCGGAAGCCGCTGGCTCCATCGAGCTCAGCCGCCTCCACGACATCCGACGGGATCGCCTTGATGGCAGCCGACAGGACGACCATGGCGAAGCCGACCTGGATCCAGATCATGATGATCATCAGCAGGAAGTTGTTGAACGGCTGCCAGAGCAGCCAGTTGGGCGGATCTTCCACGCCAAGCCACATGACGACCTGGCTCAGCAGGCCGACCTGCGGCTTAGACGGATCGCGGTACTCGTAGATCAGGCCCCAGATGATGCCTGCACCGACGAAGGAGATCGCCATCGGCATGAAGATGAGGGACTTCGAGATCGACTCCCGGCGCATTCGATCCAGAAGGAGTGCCAGAGTCAGGCCCAGGGCAGTCGACATGACTGGGGCGATGATCAGCCACAGGACCGTGTTGATGAGGAAGGTTGAATTGCCTTCAGCCGTGAAGATCCACACATAGTTGGAGAGTCCGACCCAGTCGTTGCCACCGGCATCCTGGAAACTGCCCACGGTGGTCCGGAACGCGGGGACGATCAGTCCGTACGCCAGCAGCAGGATGGCCGGTCCGAGGAACACGACGATCGCCACGGGGCTCTGCAGCCTGCCCTTGGCTCGTGAACCGATGAAGAAGATCAGGAGCAGCAGCCCGAGGACGATGGCGACGGCGGCAACTCCAGTGCCCACCTTCGCCAAGCCTGCCGAAAGCTCTTCCACTGCCCCTCCTCCAGGGATGCCCTGCTCGTGACACGCTGCCGGCTACCGACCAGCGGATTGGTGTTTCTCCCCCGAATGCACCGAGGTCCGCACGATGTGTTTTTACACCCTGCGGACCCCGGCGGTCATGCATTCAGCCAAGTGGCCTCAGATCAGGACGCCGGCCAGGCAGCGTCGATGGCCTTGAGGACCTCGTCGGTCGGCTTGTCCTCGGCGAACCAAGCGGTCATCTGCTCCCACTCAGCACCGGCGCCGACGGCGGCGGGCATGAGGTCGGAGGCATCGAACCGGAAGGTGCCGTTCGGGTCGGTGAGGTACTCAGCCGACAGCCGATCGATCGGGTTGGCGTACGTGTCGAGCGAGACACCGCTGTTGGCGGAGACCCACGTGCCCAGGGACGCCTTGGAGGTGGCGAACTCGGGTGAGGACAGGTACGTCTGGACCGCGGCAACCTCGGGACGGTCAGCGAAGGCCGTCACGAACTCGCCGCCGCCGACGACCGGGTTCGGCGCGATGGCGTCGTCAACCGCAGGCAGGTAGAAGGCGAACACGTCGCCGTCCTCAGCGATGGTGGCTCCGGGCTGGAAGTTCTCCCAGAAGTTCGCGTAGAAGGACGCCTGCTGAAGCATGGCGCACTCGCCCGCGAGGATCGGGCCGCCGGCATCCTGGAACGCCGTGGTGGCGATCGTCTGGACGTTGCCGAAGCCGCCGTTGACGTAGTCGGGGTTCTTCATCCAGCCAGCGAGGGTGTCCATGGACTCCTTGATCTGCGGGGAGTCGAACAGAACCTCGTGGGAGACCCACTGGTCGTAGACGTCGCCACCGTGCTGGCGGAGAACGATCTGCTCCAGCCAGTCAGTCGCGGGCCAGCCCGTGGCTCCACCGGACTCGATGCCGCCGCAGAAGGGCTTCACGCCGGCTGCTGCAATGGCATCAGCGGCGGCGAACATCTCGTCCCACGTGGTCGGGACGGCGATGCCCCACTCGGCAAACTTCTTGGGCGAGTACCACACGAAGGACTTCATGTTCGAGCCCAGCGGCGCTGCGTAGAAGGTGCCGTCGACGGTGCCGTAGGACTTCCATGCCGGGTTCCAGTAGGAGTCGACGTTCGCCACGACCGACTCGGGAGCGGCCACGGGGCCGCCCGACTCGACGAGCTTGGCCAGCAGGCCCGGCTGCGGGATGAATGCGATGTCAGGAGCATTGCCACCAGCGATGCGGGTGGGCAGCTGCGCCTCGAACTGATCGCTGCCCTCGTACACGACATCGATACCGGTGCACTGCTCGAAGTCGGCCCAGGCCTGCTCGAAGAGCTGCTGCTCGGGAGGAAGGATGGAGGTGAAGAGGGTCACGGAGCTGCCCTCATTGCCCATGTAGGCCGCGTAGGCCTCGCAGCCAGCGGCGACGTCGCCGCCCGCGGCCTCGGTGGCCTCGGAGGTCGCTGCCTCGGTTGCCTCGGTCGTAGCAGCCTCGCTGCCGGTGTCCTCGGAGGAGCCCCCGCATGCGGCGAGCAGCAGGGTTGCTGCGACACCGCCCACGATGAGGGCTGCTCCACGTCGCCGCTTCATTGCGGTCATGGAATCTCCTTGCGTGCTCATCCGCGCGGGGAGGATCCCCGCCGGCCGTTGGCGTCAGTTGACGTAAACGCTGTCATCGTGGCGCCTCGCAAGGCCTGATGCAACCCCACGCGATGCAGAAAAGGCAACAAAGTCATCACGATTTGGTATCGCTCCATGTCGAATTGCGGTGTAACCCGTTACATCCGCAAGAGCAACGCGCCCCGTTCCGGGTCGCGATATTGTGGCGCTGCGTCCATCCGGGCGCACCTTCCACTCGGATCGTCCGGCACGTTCCTGCCGGTTGAAGGAGAAGAACATGACCAAGCGCGTCACCTACGAGGACGTCTCACTCGTCTACCCCGGCAGCACGACCCCGGCGGTAAGCCATCTGAATCTGGCCATCGGAGAGGGCGAGTTCCTCGTCCTGGTCGGTCCGTCAGGCTGCGGAAAGTCCACCTCGCTGCGCATGCTCGCTGGCCTTGAGCCCATCTCGTCCGGTCGCATCCTGATCGGTGACCGTGACGTGACCGGTGTGCCCGCGAAGGACCGCGACATCGCAATGGTGTTCCAGAACTACGCCCTGTACCCGCACATGTCGGTCGCCGAGAACATGGCCTTCGCCCTGAAGATCCAGAAGGTCAGCAAGTCCGAGATCGAGCGTCGGGTCAAGGAGGCCGCTGCGATCCTCGACCTCACCGAGTACCTCGAGCGCAAGCCCAAGGCACTCTCGGGCGGACAGCGTCAGCGCGTCGCCATGGGTCGCGCGATCGTTCGCGAGCCTGAGGTGTTCCTGATGGACGAGCCGCTGTCGAACCTCGACGCCAAGCTGCGTGTCCAGACGCGTTCCCAGATCGCAGCTCTCCAACGCCGCCTCGGAACCACCACCGTCTACGTCACTCACGACCAGGTCGAGGCGATGACGATGGGCGACCGAGTGGCCGTGCTCAAGGCGGGACTCCTGCAGCAGTGCGCGAGCCCGCGCGAGCTCTACGACGAGCCGGACAACGCCTTCGTCGCCACATTCATCGGATCTCCGTCGATGAACATCGCCACCGCAGCCATCGTGGATGGCGGCGCGACCATGAGCGGCTACACCGTCCCCGTCGAGCGGGCGCTGCTCGACCAGGCGACCACGTCGAACGTCCTCATCGGCATCCGTCCCGAGGACCTGCATCTGGCCGACGAAGGCATAGAGATGACCGTCACCGTGGTGGAGGAGCTCGGAGCCGACACCTTCGTCTACGGCGTGGCCACCGCAGCCGACGGATCCATCGTCGACCTGATCGCCCGCGACCGAGGGTTCACGGCACCGCGCATCGGAACCACCGTGCACGTTCGGCCCGAGCGTGTGTACGTCTTCGACACTGAGGGCGACCAGAAGCGCCTGCACTAGTGCGAACGGGTCAGGTCTGAATCCAGACTCCCGTGGAGGGCGGCAGCTCAATGCTGTCGCCCTCTGCCACGACCGAGGAGTCACTCGCGACCAGGATCCTGCCCGGCACCGGTGACGTGCGCGGCATCGAGCCGCAGTTGACGACGCAGGCAAAGCCATCGCCGCGCCGGATCAGGAGCAGCCCGCCCTGCGGTTCAGTCATCTCCCACGCTTCCGACCTCAGTCCGGGATGGGCGCGGCGCAGTCGCAGCATCGCGCGGTACTGCCACAGGGTGCTCGACGGATCGCTCTCCTCGGCGGCGACTGTGAAGGGGGCCCAGTCCTGCGGCTGCGGCAGCCACAGGACATCGGCATCGGCATCGGCATCGGCATCGGTCGAGCGGAAGCCGTAGGGCGGCACGTCACCGCTCCAGGGCAGCGGCACGCGCGCTCCATCACGGCCCTTCTGCTCGCCGTTCGTCCGGAACCAGACGGGATCCTGACGAGCATCATCGGGAAGCTCCACGTCCGCCAGCCCGAGTTCCTCACCTTGGAAGACGTAGACCGATCCCGGCAGGCAGTGGGCCACGAGCGCGAGTGCTCGGGCTCGACGCCGACCCTCCGATCCACCGCCGAGCCGGCTCACGACCCGCGGGGTGTCGTGATTGCTGAGAGCCCAGGTCGGAGGTGCCAGCACAGTCTCCAGTTCGCGCATGGTCTTCTCCACCACAGCGAGGATCCGATCGGCGTCCCACGGCACTGACATGAAGTCGAAGTTGAAGATCTGATGCAGCGTGTCGGGCGCCACGTAGCGTGCGGCTCGCTCCGGTGGCACCCACGCCTCGGCGACAGCCATGCGATCGCCCGGATAGGAGTTCAGCAGACTGCGCCAGTCACGGTAGATTTCCTGGACTTCGTCTCGATCGAGAATGGCCGAGTTGGCCACGCGCCGACGCCGAGCCCTCGACTCCTCCGAGCCATCATCGAGATCCATCCGCAGCGCCAGGATCAGCCCCTCGGCATCGTCGATGTCCGGGTACGTCATGTCCTTCGCGAGACCCAGGGCAACATCGACCCGGAAGCCATCGGCTCCCAGATCGAGCCAGAACCGCAACGTCTCGAGACCATCGGCTCTGACGTCCGGGTTGGTCCAGTTCAGGTCGGGCTGGGAGGCGTCGAACAGGTGCAGGTACCACTGTCCGGGCGTGCCGTCGGGCTCGGTGATCCGCGTCCACGCCGAGCCGCCGAACATGCTCTGCCAGTTCGTCGGCGGAGTGCCGCCGCCCGGGCCTCGCCCGTCGAGGAAGTGGTAGCGAGAACGCTCAGCACTCCCCGGCAGCGACGCCAGCGCCTCCTGGAACCACTCGCGTTCGAACGACGAGTGGTTGGGAACCACGTCGACGAGGACCCGCATCCCGCGCGCATGCGCCTGCTCGATCAGCTCCCGTGCATCGTCGAGGGTCCCGTACATCGGATCGACGGAGCGAGGATCCGCGACGTCGTACCCGGAATCGTGCTGTGGCGAGCGATAGAAAGGCGACAGCCAGATCGCATCGACTCCCAGGGCAGCGACATAGGCGAGCTCGTCGATGATCCCGCGCAGATCACCCGTTCCGTCGCCGTTCGCATCGCGAAACGACCGTGGGTAGATCTGGTAAACCGCAGCTCCATGCCACCACGGCGTGGTCACGACGAGAACGGACGCGTCGACCCGCGGACGATAAGCCTCGTCGGCAGGTGAATGTCCTCCCGCGGTGTCTCTGCCTGTGGGGCTCGGAGTGCGAGCAGGAGCGCCTCGGCTGCGATCCGACCGAGATCCTGAACGGGTTGGGCCACGGTCGTCAGATCCAGGAGTTCGGACATGTCGTGCCCATCCACGCCCACGATGGAGATGTCGACACCCGCTTGCAGACCATGGCTGCGCATCGCCCTGATCGCCCCGTAGGCCATCTCGTCGGACATCGCGAAGACTGCACTGGGAGGGGTGCGCTGGGTCAGCAGCGCCGTCATCGCCTGCTCGCCCCCCTCGATCGTGAAGTATCCGTAGGACTCCAGCATCGGGTCGATGGGCAGGCGGGCATCTGCCATAGCCGCCTCGAAGCCCTTGTAGCGGTCGTTCTCCGCCGTGAAAGGTGAGCCCACCGGGGCGCCTGTGATGACCCCGATGCGCTCATGGCCGAGATTGATCAGGTGCTGGGTCGCCATGCGACCGGCGGCAACGTCATCGATGGTGACGCTTGGCACGCCAGGCATCGTCAGCCCGATGAGGCTCGTGGGCAGGTCGAGGTCGAGCACCTCTCGCAACTGCGGGTCGTCGGGGCTCAGGGCGATGATGAGTACGCCGTCGACCCGACGGCGCAGGCGCGGCGCAGGCGGAAGGCGGCGATGGCCCTCCGGCGTGCTCACGCTCATGAGGAGCAGATCGATCCCCCCACTCTGCAGCACGGACTCGACTCCGGAGAGAACCGTGCTGAAGTACCAGCGAGCGATGTAGGGGGTGATGACCGCGATGCTGCCGGTGCGGCCGCTGGCCAGTCTCGAGGCGCTGGGAGAGATCACGTAATCGAGGTCATCGGCGATCCTCTGGATGCGCTCACGTGTGGACGCGTCCACATTGGCCAGGCCGCGCAGGGCCCGTGAGACTGTCGCCGTCGAGACGCCGGCGGCATCGGCAACGTCCTTGATGGTGATGGCCACGGGACCTCCAGGTCAGCGAATCTAGGCATAGTGCCACAGATTGACAACCGGTTACATGAGAGATCTCAGCGAGAACGCGAGCGATTAGGTCACAATGCTGTAAACGATGCCATCCAGAATGTCTGTCTCGGACACGACCACCTCAGGCGCTCCGGTGGCTGCGAGGATCTCGTCGAGCACCATGGCCCCGCCCGCGATCACATCCACCCGACCCGGATGCATGTAGGGGAGTTCCGTCCGTTCTGCACGCGTCATCGCCGTCAGTCGTCGCGCTGCTTCGGCCACCTCCTCGGCCGTGATGACGGAACCGTGGAGGACCTTCTCGTCGTACTCCGGCAGGTTCAGGGCCATGGCCGCCACGGTCGTCACTGAGCCGGCAAGGCCCACCAGGGTACGGGCCCGGTCGAAGGGAACGACCTCGCCGGCGAGGCGGATCGCCTCACGAATATCCGCCCGCGTCGCCGCCACCTGCTCTGAGGTCGGCGGGTCCGAGACAAGATGACGCTCGGTCATGCGCACACACCCGATGTTCACGCTGGTGGCGATGTCAGGAGTCGTATCCCCCAGGACGAACTCGGTCGATCCACCACCGATGTCGACGATGAGCGCCGGCGACGTCACCCGGCCCGGAGGCAATCCACGGATGGCACCGACGAAGGACAGGGCCGCCTCCTCCGTGCCAGGGATGACCTCCGGTTCGACACCCACCCGTTCGAGCACGCCGCGTACGAATTCATTTCGGTTGCGGGCATCCCGACTCGCCGATGTGGCGACGAAGCGGGTCCGCACCACGCCGTTGACGGCCATCAGTCCAGCGAACTCATCCAGGGCGGCGAACAGGCGCAGCAGCGCGTCCCGGGAGAACTCGCCCGTGCGGTCGATGCCCTCCCCCAGTCGCACGATGCGCATCACCCGGAGGTGCTCGCGCAGGACACCATCCTCTTCGACATCCGCGATCAGCAGTCGAACGGAGTTGGTACCGCAGTCGATGGCGGCGACGCTCACGCAGGGTCCCCGTCCGGTGAACCTTCATGGTCAGCATCTGCGCAGGAGGTCGGACGCCACCATTCGGGGAGCAGCGCGAGGGCCTCGTCTCCCAGCGGATTTACACCGGGCCCGGCGGCCAGGGCATGACCGATGAGTACGTGCAGGCACTTCACGCGAGTGGGCATGCCTCCCGCGCTGATTCCGTCGATCTCCGGCACCTCGCCCAGATCGGCTCGCATGGCCAGATAGCTCTCATGCGCCGAGTGATAGTCCGATGCGAGATCCGGATCGGCGGCGAGCCGGGCCTCCATCTCACGCATGAGACCACTGCTCTCCAGGGTGCCGATCGCCGCGGCAGCACGTGGACAGGTGAGGTAGTAGAGGGTGGGGAAGGGTGTTCCGTCGGGCAGCCGCGGCTCCGTCATGACGACATCGGGCTCACCGCACGGGCATCGATGAGCCACGTCAACAGCCCCACGCGGCACCCGGCCGAGCTGCCGTGCGATCGCAGCCGTGTCGTCGGCACTCAGACCGCGGGCCTTGTCATCCGGTGACGGCATCGCTGGCCTTGTCGGTCGTCCTGTTGTCGGTCGTCTTCGTTTCGGACGTCTTGTCGGCCTTCGTCGTCGTCTTCGCGTCGGACGTCTTCGCGTCGGACGTCTTCGCGTCGGACGTCTTCGTGTTCGCCTCGTCCGCGGACCGGACAGCACCCCACAGCGCGCCGAACCACGGTTCATCGGCAGCTGCCAGTGCGGCGATCTCCTCCTCGGTCGCATCGGCTCCCAGGGTCACGTAGCCGATCTCCCCAGGAAGGACGAAGTGCAGTCGGCGCCGCGCCTCCGCGGCTACGAACGCCGGATCATCCCAGCGCAGCTTCTCCAGCTGCAGTGCCGCGACCCGATCGCGCGCGCCCTCGACGTCGGCGCGCAACTGCGCGATCTCCGCGCGCTGCGCGAACCAGGTGCGCACGGGTACCGCCAGGGCGAGGAAGAGGGTGACGGCCACGACCGCCAGGATGAGAGCTCGACCCGTGAAGGAGCTCCTCGGCCGGTTGGGCCCGCGAGGTCCCTCACCGACCGACGAATCGGCACGCGGGGAGGTCACGGGGGTACTCACGCTCCGATGGTGTCACGGACGGCCCTCACGCCAGCGAACCGCCACGGTTCAACGCGACGGGGACGCTCCCCCAAGGGAGCGTCCCCGTCGATGACTGATGAAGGCTGCTACCCGGCGAAGCGGGGGAAGGCCCGACGACCCGCGTAACGAGCGGCCTCGGCCAACTCCTCCTCGATGCGGAGCAGCTGGTTGTACTTCGCCACCCGCTCCGAGCGCGCGGGTGCTCCGGTCTTGATCTGTCCGCAGTCGGTCGCGACGGCGAGGTCGGCGATCGTGGTGTCCTCGGTCTCACCGGAACGATGGGACATCATGCTGCGGTAGCCGTTGCTCGTGGCAAGCGCGACGGCATCCAGGGTCTCGGTGAGGGTGCCGATCTGGTTCACCTTGACGAGCAGGGCATTCGCCGCACCCTCGTCGATCCCGCGCTGGAGACGAGTCGGGTTGGTCACGAAGAGGTCGTCGCCCACGATCTGCACCTTGTCGCCCAGCGCGTCGGTGAGGTGGACGTACCCGGCCCAGTCGTCCTCGGCCAGCGGATCCTCGATGGAGACCAGCGGGAAGTCGGCAACCAGGCTCTCGTAGTAGCCGGTCATCCACTCAGCGGAGCGCTCCGCACCCTCGAACGTGTACGAGCCATTTGCGAAGAACTCGGTCGACGCGACGTCAAGCGCGAGGGCGATGTCCGTGCCCACTTTCAGCCCGGTGGACTCGATGGCCGTGGAGATCAGCTCGAGAGCCGCCCGGTTGCTGGACAGCGATGGGGCGAAACCGCCCTCGTCGCCCAGGCCCGTGGCCAGTCCCTCCTTCTTCAGCACGCTCTTGAGGGAGTGGTAGACCTCGGTGCCCTGACGCAGCGCCTCGGTGAACGTCGTCGCACCGATCGGAGCGATCATGAACTCCTGAATGTCGACGTTCGAGTCTGCGTGCGCGCCACCGTTGAGAATGTTCATCATCGGCACCGGCAGCACGTGTGCGTTCGGGCCGCCGACATAGCGGAACAGCGGCAGTTCAGCGGAGAAGGCCGCGGCCTTGGCCACGGCTAGTGAGACGCCGAGGATCGCGTTGGCGCCGAGTCGGGACTTGTTGGGCGTGCCGTCGAGATCGATCATCACCTGGTCGATGAGACGCTGCTCGGTGGCGTCCAGGCCGATGATCTCGGCAGCAATCTCCTCCTCAGCCGCAGCGACGGCCTCCAGGACACCCTTGCCGTTGTAGCGGTCGCCGCCATCGCGGCGTTCGGACGCCTCGAAGGCTCCGGTGGAGGCTCCGGACGGGACAGCGGCGCGAGCCACCGTGTCGTCTTCGAGGAGCACCTCGACCTCAACCGTGGGATTGCCACGGGAGTCGAGGATTTCGCGGGCAATGATCGCATCGATGGCAGCCATGGACCTGAGCCTAGAGCGTGCCGCTCTCGTCGCCGAATTCGGAGGACGTCCTCAGATTACTCTCACGACAAAGGCTGGGGTCCGCCGTATGGCGGACCCCAGCCTCGTTGCCCTGGAGAACTACGAGTTGACCGAGGACGGTGCTTCCTTGATCTCCTGCGTCGCGAACGCCTCGTCGTCGGCGAAGCTCTTCTCGCGGGCGATCTTGTAGATCAGCAGGCCGAAGAGACACTTCGCGAGAACGTCGGCGACCGAGTACCCGACCTGGCGCCACACGAAAGCATCGGCGCTCTCGATGCCCAGCTGCGGCAGCAGGTAGGCAATGGGGTAGACGCCCCAGGTGGCGAGAAGCAGCAGCCGGAGCCCGTTGAGGTCCTTGCGCACCTGGTTCGGCTGGGTCTTCATCGACTTGCTGAGCTCCACCCACAGGATGTACAGGATGTACAGGAACGGGATGGTGGACAGGGCGCCCCAGATGCCGCGAGCGAGGTTGTCTGTCGCGATCTCCCCGGGGTAGCCCAGGACGATCATCAGCACGGATGCCGGGATCAGCTTGAGCATCAGGTTCTTGCGGACGCTGCGAGCCAGTGCAAGCACGGCAATCGTTTCGAAGAGCAGCAGCGGGACGGTCAGCAGCCAGTCGACGTAGCGGTAGCCCTCGTTGAATCCTTCGCCGTTGACCAGCATGTACGAGACCGTCGCCGTGGCCGGCTCGCCCGCTCCAGTGGCGATGTACGCCTCGGTGAAGGAGTTGAAGATCCGGTAGTAGTGGTAGGCCGCGATGAGACAGACCATCGCTGAGACGACGAGCGCCTGGCGATAGCGCGGCAGCACCCGTCCCTGGACGACGAGAAGAAAGACGAAGGTCGCCAGCATTGACGCCAGCGCGAACGACAGACCGTTGAACACTGTCTGATACTGCGAATAGGACAACTCAAGTACGCCCGGCATGGGCCCTCCTCCTGTTATGGGGATCACGCATTTCGTGGCCTTTCCCAGAAACATGCATGTCGAAGGATCCTCCGCTTCATACGTTGTGCAACCGGAATATCGTTATGTCCCAAATTTAGTTAATATGCTGATCACAAGGCCTTTGTCCCACCAGGCCGCCGCACTTGCCTACAGGCCGGTCGAACCGCCGATCAGTCCTCGGTCCCCAGCCCCTCGGCACTTCTGACCTGCGTGATCCGGCGCCGTGACGCCATTCGCAGCGCCGTCTCAGCGTCCAGACCCCGCTCCCGGCCAGCAGCAACAAGGGCAAGCAGCAGGTCGCCGAACGCCGCATCGTCGTCGACATCGACCATCGTCCGCGCAGCCACGGCGTGTGCCGCGAGGGCAGGCAGCCCGTCCACCGAGGCACTGCGCGACAGCACCTTCCCTGCGTGCGTCATTGCCGGGAGCGCGGACGGGATGCCATCGGTGACCGACTCCCGACCCTTCTCCTGCGCCTTGATGGCGTGCCAGTTCGCCTCGACCTGAGCGGCGGTGTCCGCCGTGACATCAGAGAACACATGGGGGTGCCGACGGATCAGCTTGGCGATGATGCCGTCCGCAACGTCGTCGACGGTCCATGGATCGTCCGCATCCTCCTGCGCGATGCGGGCATGGAACACGACCTGGAGGAGAAGGTCACCGAGCTCCTCGCGAAGGAGGCTGCGGTCACCTTCCTCGATCGCCTCGACCGTCTCATAGGACTCCTCGATGAGGTACTCCACGAGCGACTCGTGAGTCTGACGCGCATCCCATGGGCAACCCCCGGGGGAGCGCAGTCGATCCATCACCGCGACCAGCTCGAGCATTCGCTCGCCCAGCCGACCAGCCTGGGTCCCCGGCTGAGGCTTCGGCGAGACGTCCGTCATGCCCTACTCGATGACCGGCGGTGTTGACAGATCGTTCGGGACAGCGCCGAGGGACAGGGAGATCGGATCCCACGTTCCGAATCGCGGGCTGACAGTCGTGTCGAGGTCGGTGCTCAGAGCGCTGACGGCTTCGAAGACGGCCATGCCCTGCTCCTCGGCGGACCCGCGCGGGTTGAGAGCGATGCCCAGCTCCTGAGCCTGGATCTGGAGCAGCAGCAGCGCCTCCAGCTGAGATGGGGCGACGTTCTCCTGCAGGAACGCCTGCTGGAGGGCCTCCGAGCCGCCGACCTGAGCCTCGAGGCGCACGCGCATCTCGTCGAGGTCACCCTGGGTGACAGCGAGACCCTGCTCCTCGGCCAGTCGATCGACGAGCACCATGGTGATCATGCGCCCCAGCGTCTGCTGCACGAGCCCAGCGTCGGGAGTCGACGTGGACTGCCCCTTCGCCTCCAGCACTGCCATGACCTGGTCGGTGAGCTGGGCCTCCGTGATGCGACTGTCGCTGAAGGTCGCAGCGGACCCGGGCTCCTGATTCGCGCAACCTGACAGCACGAGTGCTGCCGACGTGGCGAATGCGGCGGCCGCGAGGGTGAGCCGGCGGGCTGACGTCATGAGTTCTGCTCCATCGGTGGTGCGGGTGGTGGCGGGGCCAGGACAGCGGTGATGAGTTCCGTCGCCCAGTCCAGCAGTTCGGTGCCTCGAAGTGGCTGCCCACCCACGGGGGCGGTTGCCGGACGGGGCACCATGATCGTACGGACCGCTGGCTTGACGAGCGTGCGCGGGTACAGCCGACCCAGTCGCATCTGGCCCGATTCGGGAAGCTCCACGGGGTGGAACTTCACGTTCGAGCCCTGCAGGACGATCTCGGTGAGACCCGCCGACCGCGCCACCACCCGGAATCGCGCCACGCTCAGCAGCGACTCCACCGGCTCCGGCAGCGGGCCGTAGCGGTCGAGAAGCTCCGCGGCCACCTCGTCGACCTCCGCATTTGTCGAGGCGTCAGCGAGGCGCTTGTAGGCCTCGAGCCTCAGTCGCTCATGCGGGACGTACTCCATCGGGATGTGCGCGTCGATCGGGAGCTCCACCCGCACCTCACCGATGACGGCGGCGTCCTCATTGCGATGCTCCGCGAGCGCCTCCCCCACCAGACGGACGTAGAGATCGAAGCCGACATCGGCGATGTGACCACTCTGCTCGCCGCCGAGCAGGTTTCCGGCTCCACGGATCTCCAGGTCCTTCATGGCGATGTGCATTCCCGATCCAAGGTCGGTGTGCTGGGCGATCGTCGCGAGGCGCTCATGCGCCGTCTCCGTCAACGGAGTCTCAGGCGAGTAGAGGAAGTAGGCGTAGGCCCGCTCGCGACCGCGTCCCACCCGCCCACGAAGCTGGTGCAGCTGCGAGAGGCCGAACGTGTCGGCCCGATCGACGATCAACGTGTTGGCGTTCGCGATGTCGATGCCGGACTCCACGATGGTCGTGGTGACCAGCACATCGATATCGCCGTTCCAGAAGTCGACGATGACCTGCTCCAGCGCGCTCTCACCCATCTGGCCGTGCGCGACGGCGACCCGGGCATCCGGAACGAGCTCCTGGATGCGCGCGGCCGCCCGGTCGATCGACTTCACCCGGTTGTGGACGAAGAAGACCTGACCCTCACGCATGAGCTCGCGGTTGATGGCGGCGCTGATCTGCCTGTCGTCGTAGGGACCGACGAACGTCAGGACCGGGTGACGCTCCTCCGGAGGTGTCTGGATGACCGACATCTCCCGGATCCCGGTGACCGCCATCTCGAGCGTGCGCGGGATGGGAGTGGCCGACATCGCAAGGACGTCGACGTTGGTGCGCAACGCCTTCAGGTGCTCCTTGTGCTCCACGCCGAAGCGCTGCTCCTCGTCGACGATGACGAGCCCCAGGTCCTTGAACCGGACGGACGACGTGAGAAGTCGATGCGTTCCGATGACGACATCGACGGTCCCGTCGGCGACTCCCTCGATGATCTCCTTCGCCTCAGCGTCGGAGCTGAAGCGGGACAGCGCCCCGACCTTGACCGGGAACGAGGCAAAGCGCTCGGCGAATGTGGAGTAGTGCTGCTGCACCAGCAGGGTGGTGGGCACCAGGACGACGACCTGCTTTCCCTCCTGGACCGCCTTGAAGGCCGCTCGGACAGCGATCTCCGTCTTGCCGTATCCGACGTCTCCGCAGATCAGTCGATCCATCGGGACCGTCCGCTCCATGTCTGCCTTCACCTCATCGATGCAGGCCAGCTGATCCGGCGTCTCCTGATACGGGAATGCGTCCTCGAGCTCCCGCTGCCAGGGAGTGTCGACGCTGAACGCATGGCCCTTGCTCGCCTGCCGCGCGGCGTAGAGGCGAATGAGCTCCCCCGCGATCTGCTTGACGGCCTTGCGCGCCCGCCCCTTGGCCTTCTGCCAGTCCGCTCCACCCAGGCGATGCACGGCTGGCGCCTCACCACCCACGTACTTGGTGATCAGGTCGAGCTGGTCCGTCGGTACGAAGAGACGATCCGGTGGCTGTCCGCGCTTGCTCGCCGCGTACTCCAGCACCAGATACTCGCGCTCAGCGCCACCGACCGTGCGCTGCACCATGTCGACGTACTTGCCCACTCCGTGCTGCTCGTGCACGACGTAGTCTCCCGGGGTCAGGGTCAACGGGTCGATCGTGCGGCGGCGTCGCGAAGGAAGTCGACGCATGTCGCGCGTGGACGATCGCTGTCCGACGATGTCCGTCTCCGTCAGCACGGTGAGATCCGCGTCGTCGACCACGAAGCCGTGCAGCAGACGCCCCTGGGTCACCGCGACGATTCCCGGCTCCGGCGGCTCAGGCAATGCGTCGAGCGACCGGACCGGCACGCCTGCATCGGCGAGTTCCTCCACGAGTCGCTGCACGGACCCGTGACCCTCGGCCAGGAGGACCACTCGCCCACCTGCGGTCGCCCAGGTGCGCAGGTCCTCGACGGCTCGTGCGGACGCTCCACGGTAGGACTCGAGCTCACGTCCGGGAATGCGGATGGCCGAGGGTGCGGCTCCATCAAGCTCTTCGTCGCTCGCCAGGGGCGTCAGCCGCCACCAGGCATCCTCGCGAGCTGTTGCGAGATCACGGACATCGGAGAGTTCTCGATAGGACGCGGCCGCGAGGTCGATGGGCGTCTCATTGCCGACCGAGGCGTTGTGCCACGACGCCATCAGGAACTCCTCGGCCGTGCGCACGACATCGTGGGCTCGACGTCGGATGCGCTCCGGCTCGAGCAGCACGACCGTGGCACTGCCGTCGATCAGCTCCAGTGGGACGACGAGCTCGTCCGTCAGCACGGGTGCCAGCGACTCCATGCCCTCGACGGCGATGCCCTGGGCCAGCTTGTCGCACATGTCGAGGAGGTGCGGCTGGGTGCGTCCGAGATCGGCGGCTCGAGCCCGGACCTCCGGAGTGAGGAGCAGCTCACGGACGGCCGGTGCCCAGAGCCCCTGCTCGGCCACTTCCAGCGAGCGCTGATCTGCCACGGAGAAAGTGCGGATTTCCTCAACTGTGTCGCCCCACATCTCCACGCGCAGCGGGTGCTCCTCCGTGGGAGGGAAGACGTCGAGAATGCCACCGCGCACCGCCACCTGGCCGCGTCGCTCGACGAGGTCGACGCGCTCGTAGCCCAGCGCAACCAGGGACTCGACCAGCTCGTCCAACGGCGCTTCGTCGTCGACGGCGAGACGGATGGGTCGGACGTCCGCCACCTCGCGGACGACGGGCTGGAGGAACGCCCGGACCGACGTCACCAGGATGTCGATGGGCAGACCCAGCGGATCGCTGGCATCCGGGTGTGCGAGGCGGTGCAGGATCGCGACGCGTCGTCCGACGGTGTCCGAGGATGGCGAGAGCCGCTCATGCGGCAGCGTCTCCCACGAGGGAAACACCGCGACCTGCGCCCCCGGCACGAGTTCGGGAATGGCAGCTGCGACGTCCTCGGCCTCACGCCCTGTTGCCGTCACCACGATGACCGGGGTGCCTGTGGGTCGTCGAAGTGCGATCTCCGCCACGACGAGCGGATGGAGCGCCGCGGGGGATTCCACGGTGGCACCTGATCCGGTCGCCGCGAGGTCTCCGACCGCCGTGAATGCGGTGCCCTGCCCCGTGCCCTCGCCCAGGGCTGTCAGCAGCCCGGCAAGATTCACGATTCGGAAGCTGCCTTCACTGCCGCCCGCAGAGCATCGACTATCGCCGGGTGGCTGACCATCAGGTCAGTGACGTAGGGAGGCATCTGGTTGAAGATCACCGGCTCGCCGTTGACGTGCGACGGAACGAGGCCGTACCTCATGGCCACACCGTAGGGCGCTGCAACATCCCACTCGTAGAACCCGGTGTCGTGGACATAGGCCTCGGCGCGTCCGGAGATGATCTCGTTGACCTTGGCCCCTACCGAGCCGACATCGACGATCTCGACACCCCGATCGCTGATCCCCTCGCGCGCCAGAGTGTCGGCCAGGAGCTCGACGGTACGTGGCAGGGTGGCCGGCGGACGGCTCCGCGACGCGACGATACGGATCGGGCGATCCATCGGCAGGGCCGGCGGCGCATCGACGTCGTCGAGCACCGAGCGGGTCAGGCCCTGGGCGGGCAGGTCCACCGTTGCGGCCGACAGGATGCGCGTGGCCGGCTCCCAGAGAGCGATGTGCACGGCGAAGTCAGGGCGACCCTGACCGTACTCGTAGGTGCCGTCCAGCGGATCGACGATCCAGACGCGCTCGGCGTCGAGCCGGGAGGCGTTGTCCTTGCCCTCCTCGCTCAGGATCGCGTCGTTCGGGCGAGCGCTGGAGAGCCTGTCCATGATGAGCAGGTGAGCCTCACGGTCACCCCGCTTGCGCAGTTCGTTCGCGGCGTCCTTGTCATCGATGGGGCCGAAGCCAGCCCGCAGCTCGAGCAGGAGCTGACCGGCCTCCTGGGACACCTCACGCGAGAGCTCTGCATCTGTCGTCATGGTTCTACTTTCCTCCACGGGATCGAGGTCGACGCCATCGGGTCATCCTGACGGCGTCTACCCATGATCAGTCGTTGTAGCGGTTCTGGGTGCGCTCCAGGCCGTCCGTCACCAGGGACTCAACGGCATCCGCGCACCTGTCGATGAACTCCGGGAGATCTCGGCGCTCGCTGGACGCGAACGCCTTGAGCACGAAGGCGGCAGCGTCCTGTCGACCAGGAGGCCGTCCGATACCGGCCCTCACGCGAAGGAAGTCTCCGGTGCCGATCGAGCGCCGGATGCTCTTGAGTCCGTTGTGGCCGTTGTCGCCGCCACCGTTCTTCACCCGCAGTGCCGCGAACGGCAGGTCGAGTTCGTCGTGGACGACGATGAGCCGGTCCGGCGCCACGCCATAGAAGGACATGAGCGCCGAGATCGGCCCACCGGACTCGTTCATGAACGACAGCGGCTCGGCGACCACAAGTCGATGCATCGACCCGGGGGTGCCGATCTTCACCTCTGCCGCGAGCGCATGCGCCCGCTTGTGGCGAGCGAGGCGCACGCCTCCACGATCAGCGAGGGCGTCGACCACCATGAAGCCGATGTTGTGCCGCGTTGCGGCGTACTCCGGTCCAGGGTTGCCGAGCCCGGCGATGAGCCACGGGGCGGACGACACGGGTGCGGACTACTCCGTGGCTTCGGTGCCCTCGGCCGCTGTCGCGGCGTCAGCTGCCTCGACGCTCGCCTCGTGCTGAGCAGCCTCGGCGTACGCCTCAGCCTGATGCTCGGCGTCGGCAACGGCGTGCTTGGCTGCCGCGGTGGGATCCTCGCCGGCAGCGACAGCAACCTCGAGGGCCTGGATGGCCACGGACGCGTCCATGCCGGCCTCTTCCGCAGCGACCGTGGCGGCCTTGATGGCGTCGGCCATGTCGGAGCGGACCCGGGCCTCAGCCTCGGTGATCACCACGAGGTCGAGGTGCTCGAGGGAGCGCTTGACGGGATCGCGCTGAATGTCGCGCGGCTTGGTCAGGATGGTGGTGCCGTCGACGTCGATGGACAGCACGACGCGCGGGCGGCGCAGGGCCAGGCCGAGCTCGTGGGTGTTCAGTGCGATGTGCAGCAGATCGATGTCACCGCCGTAGATCACGGCGGGGGTGTTGCCCTCGCGGCGGGTGCGACGAGCGGCACCCTTGCCGAAATCGGAACGGGAAACGGCGGTCAGGGCCACGGTGGTCACGTCTGTTACTCCTCGATCATCGTCGGTCACCTCGGCAACGCCGGTGGGCGCCGACCACGTCGATCACGGTGCTGGTCCGAAGCGCGGTCAGCACTTCATCTCAACACCCTCGCCGAGGGCTTGGGAAGTCTACCCCGTGCGACCGGGTGCTCCGGACCACACCCCAACCGAACTCTCGATTTGCACCGCTTCCCGGTTCAGTTCTGAAGAACTGAACCGGTTTCCCGCAGGAACTTGCGATGTGAACCGCCTGCCGAAGCAGACGAACGGGCCGTCAACGACTTCGCCAGCAGGGCGGTTCAGTTCTGAAGAAAGCACCGCTTCCCGGTTCAGTTCTTCAGAACTGAACCGGGAAGCGGTGCAAATCGCAAGATCAGTGGGAGGAGGCCTCTGGGCCGACCGGATCGTCCTCGAACATGCTCGTGACGGAGCCGTCCGTGAACACCTCGGTGATGGCCTTCGCGAGAATCGGCGCGATCGACAGGATCGTCAGCTTGTCGAACGTGCGATCCTCGGCGATCGGGAGCGTGTTCGTGACGATGACCTCTGAGATCCGCGACTCCTGCAGGCGCTCGCGCGCCGGGTCGCTCAGGATTCCGTGAGTGGCCGCCACGATGACATCCTTCGCTCCGTTGTCGAAGAGGGTCTCCGCCGCCTTCACGATGGTGCCGCCGGTGTCGATCATGTCGTCGACGAGGACGCACGTGCGTCCGGCGACATCGCCGACGACCTCGAAGACCTTCACCTGATTGGGAACGTCGGGGTCGCGGCGCTTGTGAATGATCGCCAGCGGAGCACCGAGCACGTCAGTCCAGCGTTCAGCCACCCGGACGCGACCGGCATCCGGGGACACCACGGTGATCTCCTCGCGCGGCACCCGGGACGCCACATGCTTGGCAAGGATCGGCATCGCGAACAGGTGATCGACGGGTCCGTCGAAGAAGCCCTGGATCTGCGAGGTGTGAAGGTCGACCGTCATCAGCCGGTCGGCGCCAGCTGTCTTGAACAGGTCGGCGATGAGTCGCGCCGAGATCGGCTCGCGACCACGATGCTTCTTGTCCTGACGGGCGTAGCCGTAGAAGGGGACGATCACGGTGATGCGCTTGGCGGACGCCCGCTTCAGAGCGTCGATCATGATCAGCTGCTCCATGATCCACTTGTTGATCGGAGTGGTGTGGCTCTGCAGGACGAACGCATCCGTGCCACGCACCGACTCCTGGAAGCGAACGAAGATCTCACCGTTCGCGAAGTCGTAGGCCATCGTCGGGGAGAGCGGCACTCCCAGGTTCTCCGCCACCTCCTCGGCCAGCTCGGGATACGAACGGCCGGCCAGGAAGATCAGCCGCTTCTCGGTGGGTACCGACAGATGGGTCACCGGGTCTCCTCGCCAGCAGTGTGGGGGTGGTCGCTGGCTCCATCCTGCCGCGCCCGCTCCGCCGCGTCAGCAGCGGGTGAGCCAGAGCGACGTCGCTCGACCCAGCCCTCCACGTTGCGTTGACGTGCACGTCCCACCGCCATGGCGCCCGGGGGGACATCGTCGGTGATGACAGACCCGGCAGCCGTGTAGGCGCCGTCCCCGATCGTGACCGGGGCCACCAGCATGGAGTCGCTGCCGATTCGCACATGATCACCGATGACCGTGCGGTGCTTCGCGACTCCGTCGTAGTTGACGGTGACCGTCGCCGCGCCGATGTTGGAGCCCTCGCCTATCTCCGCGTCTCCGACATAGGACAGGTGCGGCACCTTCGACCCGTCACCGAGAGTCGAGTTCTTGATCTCGACGTAGGCGCCAGCCTTGGTGCCCCGACCGAGAATGGTGCCGGGCCGCAGGTACGTGAATGGACCGACCGTGGCATCGGCTCCGATCACCGCGAGCTCTGCCCACGTGTGGATCACCTCGGCACCCGATCCCACCTCACAGGAGATCAGGGTCGTGCCCGGTCCCACGATCGCACCGGTGGCAATGGACGTCGGTCCACGCAGCGTCACCTGGGGTCTGACGAGAACATCCCGCTCCAGTTCGACATCAACGTCGAGCCAGGTGCTCGCCGGATCCGCGATCGTCACACCTTCACGCATCCAGCCGGCGTTGATGCGATCGCGCATGAGGCCGGCCGCCTCGGCGAGCTGGACCCGGTCGTTGACTCCGAGGATCTCGTGCGGATCCACGCAGACGGACGCGGAAACGGA
>Ga0181557_1000638_pt1 | contig 43182 bp, 38 predicted proteins | sample 011ome_23_FD_148632 | JGI IMG/M metagenome (GOLD analysis project Ga0181557, IMG submission 148632) | Coastal salt marsh microbial communities from the Groves Creek Marsh, Skidaway Island, Georgia - 011506CT metaG (spades assembly) | ecosystem: Environmental > Aquatic > Marine > Intertidal zone...
CTAGTTGCTGCACTCAGAGTTTCAGTAAGAGCCTTGAAACCATCAAGGCTGACGCGTCCATAAGTCTCCTGGTCTATCATGATATTGGGAGAGCATGCACAGTTGCCCAGGCAATAAACCGGCTCCAGGGTGAAGTCGCCAGAAGCCGTGGTTTCATGGAAATCCACGCCAAGAAAAGACTTTATATCTTCAGTCAGTTTGACCGAGCCCATCGCCTGACAGGCTTCAGCCTGACAAACTTTTACCGTGTATTTTCCCGGCTTGCTGGTTTTGTAATCATGGTAGAAGCTTGTAACTCCGTGTATTTCGGCTCGACTGAGATTAAATACTTTGCCCAGCATAGCCATGGCGCTGGGATCAATATAGCCAAATAATTGCTGGATTCGATGAAGTGCAAGCATGACGCCGCCGGTGCGTCCCCTGAATTCCTGAACGGCCATTTTGGCCGCATCCAGGTTCCATTCCTGATATTTGATAGGTCCTGATAACTGCTGCATGCTTAAAAAATCCTGCTATTGAGAGTCGAGTTGAAAACCTGGCTTGCTGATAAAGGGCTGAATAAAACCAAATATAATATCCAGAATTTTCAGGCTGATAAATCGGGTTAGCGGTCTGGTTCAGAGGGCGAATTCTACCATGAGAGCTTGAGACCAGCAATTTTCGATTATCGAAAATTTTTAAAAACAGGAAGGTTAATTCCTTGAAAAACATGGGGCTTTTACAGCAGCTTTGTAATAACAAAGTCTCAAGTTGCAACTTGTGACTTGTAACTTGTAACTATCGTTATCAGGGAGCTTGATCAAGAATCCACTGCATCATAAGCAGGGCTTGCTCTTCGCTGACGCGTTGATTGGGCACCATTGGCACGAGTCCCCAATTACCGCCGCCACCGCGAATTATTTTTCCGGCCAGAACCTGTGTTACCTGATCCTTGCGATCAGCATGCCGGGCGGCAATTGCCCGCCAGGACGGCCCTATGGAGGCACTGTCCAGCTGATGACAGGCATAACACATTTTGTCGCTGATAAGGGTCTCGGTCTGCTCTTGAGCATGAGCAGAAAATGAGATTATAAATACATATAAAACAGCAAGATAAGATATATATCTAGAAATAACTTTAATCATAAATTCTGCTTCCTGCTTATTCGGCTGGCGTAGGAGCGCTGGCATTTTCGGTTGAAAAACTGGCTGCATAGGCACCATCTCCGGGCTCAATGATCAGCGCCATACGCGGGCCATTAACGTTTTCCACAATATTGGCATAAGAGCTCACCAGCACACCGGTTGCCGGGTCAATATCAATCATGCGCAGAAAACTTTGTTCGCGGGGCAGGGGAAGTACTCCATAGGTCCGCGTTGCTGGATTAAAGCGGTAAATCACATCTGCGTTGGCAGTAGCGACCCAGACTACCCGACGCACGCTATCCCAGGTTACCGAATAGGGGGCAGCGCCAGTGTCGGGCAAATCATGAATAGCGATCATTTCGCGCTTTTTGATATCAAATTCTGCGATCTGGCCGGTGCCATAGAGTGCCAGATACATAATATCGTCATCACTAATAGTGATGCGGCGCGGTCCTGTGTTGGGATCTGGCAGAACAAAAGGGCCAATAAACTCTTCTGTTTCGATATTGAAGCCACCAAAAACGCCGTTACCCAGCTGGGAGTACCAGACTTCCTTGCGGTCACTGGTCATCACCAGACCGTATACTGATACAGTGCCATAGAGGGCGCTATCAGTGGCCCGACTTTCGGCAACCGGGGTATTCCAGATTCGGGTTTCACCGCCTTCAGGATCAAAAAAGCCTACAGCCCTGTTACCGATGTCCGAGAACCAGATTCTTCCCGCTGCATCGCTCAGTAACTCGTGTTCCGCGCTGAAACTAAGGTCGTGAATGCCAACCCCGCCGCCTGTAGTTGTCTTGAGACGCCAGGTTTGCCACTCCCCCGACTGCGGATTCAGTTTGGCCACCGTATCATTGAAAAGCGGGGTTACCCATAATTCTCCATTCGAGCTGCGATGCAATGAATGGGGGGCGATCAGGTAATCAGTGGGAACCTCGAAGTTTTGCTGCCGTCCGCTCCTGACATCGATGCCGACAATGCGGTTGGCGTTAACATCGGCGGCCAGTAGCATGGCGGGATCCCCCAGCATGACGGCTTCGCGAATGGCATTGGGTTGCGGGACTTCATATTCCCATATTGCCGTGTCGCTTGTGGCGATTAAGGGGGCTCCCCGATCATATCCTTCTATATAGTCCATGCGATCATTAAAATATGTGCTGAGTACATCGATGACCTCAGCGGAATTCTCAACGGCATAGACCGCCTGGGCATCAATTTCCGCCCCTTCAGCGCGGCCACCACGACTGAATTCCCAGGCTGACAGAAAATTCATGTACTTGACGATGGAGTCCCAGCTTTGCCTGCGCGCCAGCTCGGGCTGGGCAGCATGAATATCATCAATTGCGCGGGCATACGCTCTGACTTCTGAATCCGGGACCTGATGGCAGTCGATGCAGTTCATAACAAAGTCAGCTTTCTCCTGCCGGTCTTCTATCCGTCCAAGCCACGCAGAAGCTGGTGCCACGTCAATCTGGTTGGTGACAGACTGCATAACGAAAGTAAGTTGAGCTGATCGGCGATCAGCATCGACAATCCTGTCAATCTGCTGGTAACCCAGCCCGCGGGCAACGATATTGGAATCGTTATTTATGCGTTCAGCAAATGTTTCAGGAAAACTGTAGCTGCCATCAGCAGCACTGAAAACGGTAACAACGCTTGCGCCTTTTGCACCAGAATCGCGGGTGTAAATGACCTGTATGCCGGTCAAGGCATTACCATTGGGATCCAGCACCTGGCCAGCGATGGAGCCAGCGTTTGTATTCTGGCTGAAGAAAAGCCCTGCGAGCAGGACAGGAAGGGTAAACGTAGGGCCAACACGAAGAGTTAACAGCATTTTCCAGCGCGCTCCTGTAAAGGGTAATGATTGCTTGAAGCCTTGCATGAAAATTGCTCCTGAAAGTGGCTGGATGTTAGTCAAAGCCGTCCTTATCAAGAGCTATAGTAGTGAAAACAGGGCAACAAAAAAAGCCGGCGCTAGGCCGGCTTTTTTCATGCTGTTAAATCAGCAGTGATCAGGGATTAACCAGAGCCGGGTCCCAGTGCTCGTCTGCCTTGCCATCAACAAAACGCCAGGTATCAAACCAGGTGGTGTAGTACATTTCGCCTTCTTTATGAGGATGCGGATAAGTGCGTGGCATCATCACCGTCACGTAATCATCTTCCGCAGTAACTGAAACCACTGCAGTGGTAAGAGGGCCGCAGTCTTCAATAGCCGGACGGCTCATTACCTCGGTAAAGAAATAAATCACGCCAGCCAGACCGGAAGCGGCATTGGGGTTATGCTGAATATAGGCATCTGTCAGCCATTCGCCGGCACGGTCCCATTGATTGCATTGCAGAAGTTCACGCATGATATGCAGTGCTGCCTGTTTGTTGCGATGAAGTGCTGGATCATCATCAACAAAGAGAGATTCTGGGTCATCCACGCCAATAACAGGATCCTGCGCAGAAACGCCGAAACTCGTCAGAAGCAAAAGTAAACTGGTTATGGTGGTCAGGGTCTTCATATTATTTTCCTCTTTTATAAACCCGTTGAAAAAACTGAAAGGTCACGATCAGCCAGTATCGTATAGCAACATTTGAAAGTAAATCGAACATCATATTAGCAGAGTATGTTTAGCAATCATTTTTATTATTATTTCATTCGCTAGTAAAAACCAGCAGGACATTACCGGTAGCGCCATTTTTCACGCCGATATAGCCTGATGTGACGAGTAGCATGCCGTCTTCCACTACCTGACCCACAGCGCCCATGGAGCCGCCATTCGCCTTTACACCATTAACGGTTTCAAAATCTCGCGCGGTATTAAAGGCCCAAAGGGTTTCACCATCGGTAGTGGAAAGTGCCCGCAGCATGCCATCCCAGCTGCCGGAAAAGAGTACATCATGGCTGATGGTAACAGGTCCTTCCAGACCTGGATGGCTTTCCATGCCATTTGCCGGTGCAATCGTTCTGGACCATATGACTTCACCATCATCCAATCGCACTGCAGCAATTTCATTAGTGCCCATTCCCCAGTAACTGTTTTCAGAATCGGCAGCGCCACCCCAGACAATCTTGCCACCAAATTCCCCGGTATTTTTCACTAGCGCTGTTTGCCACAGGACTTCACCGCTTTCCCTTTGGTGAGCTCGGACAATGCCGCTTTTTTGACCACTTACAAGGAAGGAGTTGTGTTGTTGTGATACCAGTATTGCCGGAGATCCGAAATCCTGATCGGGCCCGCATTCAGGAAAGGCATTCGGGGTCATGCAGGCCACGGTCCAGATGTCATCTGCTGTGCCCTGATAACGCCAGAGGATTTCTCCGCTAACAAGGTTCATGCCGATAACCGCATCGGTGGCGATATCTGCGGGCGTGCTGTAAGCGTCCCCGGTAGTGACATAAAGCTGATTAAGTGAAGTGTCTATAGTAGGAGCGCTCCAGATGGCCGCACCGGAAGGTCCAAACTTTCCCTCAGCGGTTTCACGGGGAGAGTCTTTAATCATCCGGGTTTTCCAGAGGGTTTTTCCGGACAGAGCATCAAGGCTGACAACGCTGCCCTGAAAGGTGCAGCAGGGATAGACAGGCACGGCATCCAGTCCCTCTTCATTGGAGGAGACTGGCACAATTATACGATGGGGGGAGATTTCATTTTCAAGGGCAATATATTGCGGGGCTCCGGTGAGGATGGCAGCCTGGTGATTGTCGACTTTTACTTTCCATAGCTGACTTCCTGTTAGCGCATCTACGGCATAAAAATTAGCGTTACGATCCCCAAAAAAAACCAGCCAGCGGCCGTCAATTTCTTCAATGAGCGGCATGGTGCGCACACCGTTGTCTGCCTGGAATATCCAGTCTTCGCAGCCGCTATCACGGTCCAGTGAATAAACTTTGCCATTTTCATCGCCAATAAAAATCCGGTTGCCAGACAATGCCGGATTGCCAATTACCGAGCGCACGTCTTTAAAACCATAGGCCCATTTCAGCGTGAGCCGGGGCAGGGTAGCACTGCTTATTGGGTTGGTCAGTTCAGAATTGAATCGCGTGTTGCCATGACTGCCGCCCCAGCCTTGCCAGGTATCATTACCTGGCTCAAAACCAGACCCTGCCGGGCAAGCAGTAGCCAGCACTTTTGTCGAAATGGTGAAAAACAGGCAAAGCAGTAAACGGGTCTTTCGCATGAGGCATCGCCGCTGAATAATTTAAGGGGATTGTAGTTCAGCAGGAGGAGAATAATAAGGGGTTCGGGATTCTCCATCACCGAAAATAAAAAACCCGGCTGCGTTACCACAGCCGGGTTTGGAAGGTTGGTTTAAAACATGGACTTAAAAGTTCATATTCAGGCCAATCACGTAGCGTCGACCGATAGCATCGTACAGACCGTTGATACCGGAAGTACCGCCGAGGAAGCCGACACCATCGCCTGGTGTCTGAGGTGGCTCTTCATCGAACAGGTTGTTCACCGTCAGGAAGACGTTGTAGGTACTGCCTCCTTCACCGGTAAAGTCATACCCGAGGGTGAGGTCGGTAATGAACACGGAATCAATCGTGTTGTTATCCTTTTCACCCGGGGGGCTGAACCTGTCCTGGGTCCAACTGTCAATGTACTGGCCGTTCAGGAAGGCCCTGAAGTCGTTGCGCCTGTAGGTCAGGTTGGTCAGGAAGCGGTTGGTGGGATCGGAACGGTCCAGGAAATCCCTTGGTGCACCTGGGACCAGCTGCGATCTCTCATCGATGTTATTGCCGAGCAAGCGCCAGCTAAGGCTCTCGTCACCGCCAAAGAAGCTGACATCCGTGGTGTAGCGCATTTCCAGGTCGAAGCCCTTCAGGCGCAGCTCATCAAGGTTGAAGTAGATCGTGGTGATCCTCGTGATCTGGCCGGTTTCCGGGCTGCGTTCGATCAGATCACACAGTTCCTGCGCACCCGCGAAGCAGTTGTCGACGATATCCTGGAACGGCGGCTGTGCCATGGCACCATCAATCTTGATGTCATACCAGTCACCGGAGATGGAGAAACCGGGCAGCCAGCTGGGCTGGTACACGGCGCCAAAAGTCAGGGTATCAGCCTCTTCAGGATCCACGTTGGGGTTGCCGGAATTTCGGCTGGCAGTGAAGATGAAGGAGTTGCCCAGGAATGGGTCAACTACCGCTGCACCACCGGCGGTTTCGTCAAAACGCTCCCTCAGGGTCGCGGCTCTTACGTCACGGGAGCTGGTGGCCCTGAGTCTGAGGTCATCATTGATCTGCCAGCTCAGACCCACTTTCCAGGATTCGATGCCGCCGGAACCCGTGTAGTCCGCGTAACGGTATGCCATGCTGGCATCCAGTTGCTGGATCAGTGGAGCGTCGGCGATCAACGGGACATTGATCTCGCCAAACACCTCGTCCACTTCGAAGCCGCCGTCAAGAATCGTGGTCGGTGTCTGGATGGAGCCAGTGAACAGGATGCGGGACAGGTTGCCTGCACCCTGGAAGCCGGGGGGCACACTGCCGGGTCTTATACCCGCCATGCCGCCGGGTTGACCCTCTGGTACCAGGCCGCGGAAGCCAGTGTTCTGGCCGCCCAGGAAGACAAATTCGTCCTCGAGTTCCTTCACCTGCTGCAGCACTTCATCCTCGCGATGGGAAGCGCCGAAGAAGGCCAGGATAGGGCCTGCGCCCCAGCCTTCGTGCAGCTGGCCATCGATAGTGATTTCGGCAAAGCTCTGCTCGTAGAGGCTGGCGATGAACTTTTCGTCATCCATTACATAGTCGATGCCAGCCGGTGTGCTGGCTGCGCTCTGGACGCCGCCAAGCAGGTTGATGGGTCGGCAGTCACCAAAGTCGGTGGGATTGGCCAGAGCAGCATAACAGGCAGGCTGGCCATCCGGGCCGACGACCGCGTCCATCGCGGGAAAAAGATAAGCCAGGTCAGGGCCGTTTCGAAACTGCTGGCGCTGGTCAACCCGGCCGTACTGTGCGTAGCCCTTGATGTTCCAGTCGGTAAAGAAACCGGCGTCATCCAGACGCAGGCTGAAACCTACGGTTCCTGCCTTGGAACGGTCATTCTGGGTAATCGTGTACTGTCCCAGAGGGTTGTCCGCCTGGTTGTCACCGATTAGTGCCATATTGAATGAAGCCAGTCCCTCGTCATCCATGATCTGCTGTACGTTGGCGGGCAGGAATGGATTGCCGGAGAAGATATTGACGGTCCAGGGGCCCTGCAGGAAGGGAGTGGAGAACCAGGGGCTTTCCACTTCCGTGAAACCGTACATGCCCTGAAAGTAGACGTTCAGGTTGTCAGAGACATCATGGTCGTAAAAGACGAAGACGTTGTCCCTGTCATTGCGTGCCGAGATCTGGTTATCGGCATCATTCTGCCAGTCTTGTGTTGCTGCGGTCAGGGCCTGGCAGTTGCAGCCGCCCGAGAACGAGCCTACACCGGAGAAAGATTGAGGGCCGGCAACGACATTACCGTCATCACGACTAAATGCCCAGCGATGCAAGGCCGAGTTGGGCGCATTGATAACGCCACCGGTGGAAACTGCCGTGGAAACCACGTAGTCGCGGGTGATCAGGCTAGTTCCATTGGGGTCAGGGTTGGTGATACGGGCTTGTTGCTTGTACCAGGAGCGGTCTTCCAGAGCCTGCTGGGAACGGATTGCCTGCTGGCGGAATGAGTCAATGGAAAACAGCAGATGACCATTGTCGCCGACATCTCTACCGTGGGTAAGCCCCAGCTCGTGGTTATCGCCATCTGCCCTGGAGGATGTCCCCGCCTGGGCTTTCAGCTTGGTACCGTTATAGTCCGTGTCCAGAATGAAATTGATGACACCCGCTACGGCATCGGTGCCGTAGGCGGCGGAAGCACCGCCGGTGACCGCCTGCACACTGCGAATAGCAGCTTCTGGTAAGGCGCTCACGTTGGGAATACCCCAGCGGTTACCGGCTGGTACCCGGCGGCCATCCAGCAGCACCAGAGATCTCTGTGAGCCAGCACCGCGCAGGTTTAGGTTGGCACCGGCGGAGTTCCAGCCTACCTGGCTGGGGCGCTGATTGTTGAAGAATTGCGGCAGCTTGCTCAGTGATTCGCCAAGTTGACCCGGATCGATATTACCAAGTTCTTCCAGTCCCAGGTCGGTGACTGGCGTCGGTGATTCCATACCGGCACGCTGGATGCGGGAACCAGTGATCTGGATTTCCTCAACTTCCTGCGCCAGGGTTTGAGTAGCTAAAGTAGTTGCTAATGCAAGAACGGATAATTTAAAGCAGGATTTTGTTGTTTGATTTTTGCTGGCACGCAGCAGAGCAGGCTGATTATTCAGCTTTTTCATAACTCCCCCTATTTATTACGTTAGTTTTTAATGCGTTAACTTGGTACTAACTTTTTATATCAGGACGAGCTGGACATGACGATCCATAATTCCTTATCAGGTAAACAGCTATTACTTCAAAAACTGGTTACGCAAGATTTTGAATTACCAGGAAGCAACGTCATCGTGAATAAATCCTTTTCAATAATGGAGGAAAGAATAATCCTTTTTAAATGACAACTGATCCCTAAAGCACTGGTCCCGCAGTAATAATACTTTTTAGAGAAGAGATTACAAGAAAATATGATGTCTTTTTTATGAAAAAATATCCCTATAAATAGCAAGGATTTAGGGATTTAAAAATTCAAACAATGGCAGCCGGGTTATGATAAATATTGTACCCGCTACTTCGTAAAAATCCGATCAGGGTGATATTGAATTCCTGGGCCAGTTCAATGGCCAGGGAAGATGGGGCGCCAACAGCGGCCAGCATCGGGCAACCTGCTACCAGGGCTTTTTGCATCAGTTCAAAACTTGCCCGTCCGCTGACAATAATACCCATGTCCTGCATGGGAAGTAGCCTTGCTCGGAGCATACCGCCGATTAATTTGTCCATGGCATTGTGACGGCCCACATCTTCAGTGATGGCAATAATATTGCCATGCGCATCAAAGGTGGCAGTGGCATGACAGCCACCGGTTTTCTGAAACAGGCTTTGTTTTTCTTTCAGCCTGGCACCAATGCCACAGAGATTTTTATGGTTGATGGAAAAAGTATTATCCAGTAGCGCGTCATAACCGGTTGTGCTCAGGGCTTCCAGAGATGCCTTGCCACAAACTCCGCAGCTGGAGGTGGTATAGAAATGGCGTTCAATACGGCTCAGGTCAAAAACCCGGTCTTCTTTCAGTTCAATACGAATAACATTGTCTGCTCTGTCATCGATTGTTGATACTTCGTCAATGCTGCTAATGATGCTCTCGCTATAGAGGAATCCGCAGGCAAGATTAATATCATCACCGGGAGTGCGCATAGTGATGGAAATACTTCTGTGCACACGACCCTTTAGTGGGTCGGTATAGCCAAGTCGAATTTCGAGAGGTTCTTCCATGGCGACAATATCCTGCGTTTCCCCTCGCTCGCTTTCCCTGACTTTTGTAATCGATATTGTTGTATTGGATTTTTCAAGTTCAGTCATTGGATAAATCCTGTCAGGAATATGTATAAAAGCTTTGTTTCACAGCGATGTATAAGTGTGTTTATACAGTGCTATTGTGGGGGACTATAAGGCGCTGCTTGTCTTTGGTAAGAATTATGTCTGCAGAATGCACAGGAAAAATATTACCAGGCAGGTCATTGTAATAGTGTTTCAGTGTATTGCTTACTGCGGGAAAAGCAATTTCATCCCAGGGAATATCCTTTTCCTTAAACAGCTCAACTTCCAGGCTTTCAGCGCCTGCCGAAAAATTCAGATCAAGGAGGGTCGCGCGAAAGAACATGTGCACCTGATTGATATAAGGCAGAGAGTAGTATGTATACAGGCCGTGAATTTTGATGCGGGCGCAGGCCTCTTCCAGTGTTTCCCGAGACGCTCCCTCGTGGGTCGTTTCATTGTTTTCCATAAAGCCGCCCGGCAAAGTCCAAAGTCCATAGCGTGGTTCTATTGAGCGTTTGCACAATAATACCTGGTCTTCATAGCACGGTAGTGAACACACGATGATGTTGGGGTTTTGATAGTGTATTTCGCCACAGGACTCGCAAACAAATCGTTCTCGGTCATCATTGGTCGGCGTTTTAATGCTTAGTTTATTGCTGCAGGTATGACAGTATTTCATTTTAAGATGATCGGTTTATTGTTGTTAGCTAAAAAGGGATTTCTGAATCTGCGTTGCTTCCATTGTCTCCAGCGACCACATCTTGACAGTCTTGATAGCATTGTCCTGTACATTAAGGATTTCCACATAATGATATGGCAGGCGCACACAAACGTTTTTTTCTGGAATAATTTCCAGTAATTCTGTTAACAGTCCGTTCAGGGTCTTGGGTCCGTCTATAGGTAAATCCCAGTCCAGGGCTTTGTTGATTTCCCTGATGGTTGCCGTGCCATTAATCAGGTAGGTGCCATCATTTTGCGGATGAATGTCGTCCGTTTCTTCCGAAAGGCTGGTTGTAAAATTACCAACGATTTCCTCCAGGATATCCTGCAGCGTTACGATTCCCTGCACATCGCCATACTCATCAACCACCATTGCCATGCGTCTTTTGTTGTTCTGGAATTTAAACAGCTGGGTATGCAGAGGCGTTGTTTCCGGCACGAAATAGGCTTCCTCAGTTAACTGCATTAATTCTGCCTTGTTAATCTCTTCAACCCCTATCATGCGGGAAATGTTTCTCAGGTGCATGAAGCCAATAACCTCATTAAGGTCTTTTCGAAAAACCGGAAGCAGGGTGTGGGAACTCTGTCCAATGATCTCGAGAATTTCGTCGATGTCATCTTCAAGGTCTATTCCTACTACTTCGTTTCTTGGCACCATAATGTCAGTGACGGTGGCTTTTTCAAGGTCGAGGATGTTCATTAACATACCGTGACGTTTCACTGGAATCAGTGCGCCGCTTTCATCAAGTACGGTGCGTAATTCTTCCTTGGTAAGATGATGTGAGGTGTCTTCTTCAACACTGAGACCGCAAAGTCTTACCAAACCGTTGGACACGCTATTAATCATCCATACCGCCGGATAACAGACTTTCAGTAATATCAGCAAGAGTATTGAGGAGGGGTAAGCGATTTTTTCCGGATACAGTGCCGCAATGGTTTTTGGCGTTACTTCGGCAAAAATCAGCACAATAATTGTCAGTAAAACCGGCGCCAGAATAAAGCCAAGGTTACCCCAGAGTCTAACGGCGATGGCTGTGCCAACAGAGGCAGCTATGAAGTTAACCAGATTATTGCCAATCAGAATAATACCAATCAGGCGGTCGGGTTTTTCCAGTAACTTCCCGGCCCTGATGGCACCCCGATGATTGTGTTTGATCAGGTGGCGCAGGCGATAGCGGTTTAGCGCCATCATCGCGGTTTCAGAACTGGAAAAATAGGCAGACATGAGGATGAGGAAAATCAGTATGCCAAGCAATACACTAAGTGAGGTTTCTTCCAAAAGGGGGTCTCTGTTATATCTTGATTAAGCTAATAGTAATGATCTGTATCATTCAGGAATAGGAAAACTACACACGCTCGAGAATGATTTCCAGCACAAACTTGCTGCCGAAATAGGCCAGTATGAGAAAGGCAAAGCCGGTAAGAATCCAGCGATTAGCCGTTTTGCCACGCCAGCCCAGTTGATGGCGTCCCCACAATAATATCGAGAAAACGATCCAGGAAATTGTTGAAAGTATCGCCTTGTGACCCAGATGCTGGCCGAAAAAATCATCCATAAAGAGCACGCCGGTCACTAAAACGCCAGTCAGTAATAAAAGTCCGAACCAGAGCATTTCAAATAGCAAAACTTCCATGGTTTCCAGCGGCGGTAAATGACTGACCATGGCAAAGGATTGTTTTTGTTTTAGCAGTTTGTTGAGGAATGACAGAAGTAATGCCTGGAATGCCGCAATAGTGATAATACTGACTGACAAAATGCCCAGCAGTATATGCAAGGCTACCCCGGGGCTGTATCCGGATTGTGGCACATAGTTGCCAGGTATGAAGGTCGAGGCCAGCAGACATAATATGGCCAGCGGAAACAGATAGAGGAAAAGGTTATGCAGTGGTTTTTGCCAGCTACTAAGCAGAACCGCAACGACAATAACCCAGCTGATCAGCGAGGCTACCTTGAAGAAGCCAAGGTCCAGACCATCTGGCCGCAACGTAACAAGCACAATCACTACCAGGTGGGCAGTGACGGCAATAAAGCTGCTGGCAAACAATTTTTTTCGCTCAGGGAGGCCGCTGTTTAGGTTTTGACGCTGAAAGAGGAAACCCAGAGCATAACTAATGACAGCTATGATACTGATACTGGTGCTTAACATGGCGGAAAGTCTCTCACATGTGTGCCAACCATTGAAGTCCTTTTTCCGGATCTGGATTTCTTATGACAACTTCAAGGATATTACCAATTAAGTCTGTGTTCCTGGTTCCCGATTTTGTAGAATGGGTAGCTCACCTTAATTAGACAATTACACATTACCTGGTTGGATCCCCGATGTTTGAGAATTTAACAGATCGCCTTTCACAAACCCTGCGCTCGATCACTGGCAAAGCCAAGCTCACTGAAGAAAATATTCAGGATAGTTTGCGCGAAGTCAGACGTGCTTTGCTGGAGGCGGATGTAGCATTGCCCGTGGTTCAGGAATTTGTCGACAAGGTCAAATTCAGGGCAGTTGGCCAGGAGGTCAGCAAGAGTCTGACTCCCGGGCAGGCCTTCCTGAAGATAGTTCAGGCCGAACTTCAGGCCTTGATGGGTGATTCCAACGAGGCGCTTAACCTGAGTGCCACCCCGCCCGCAGTGATTTTGATGGCAGGCTTGCAGGGTGCTGGTAAAACCACAACGGTGGCAAAACTGGCCCTGTGGCTAAAGAATACCCAGAAAAAAACCGTGATGGTGGCCAGTGCAGACGTTTACCGGCCGGCGGCTATCAAGCAACTGGAAACGTTGGCTGGCGAAGCAGGAGTCACTTTCTTTCCCAGTGACGCCTCACAGAAACCTGAGGACATCGCCAGGCAGGCAATCGCCGAAGCTAAAAAGCAGTTTATTGACGTGTTATTCATCGATACCGCAGGACGCCTTGCGATCGATGAAGAGATGATGGCGGAAATCAAGTCCCTGCATAGCGTATCCAACCCGGTAGAAACCCTGTTTGTGGTGGATGCCATGACCGGGCAGGATGCGGCCAATACCGCCAAGGCCTTCAACGATGCAATGCCTCTGACCGGTGTAATCCTGACCAAAGCAGATGGTGACGCCAGAGGCGGCGCCGCGCTGTCGGTAAGACATATAACCGGCAAGCCTATTAAATTCATGGGTGTTGGTGAAAAAATTGATGGCCTGGAGGCCTTTCATCCGGACCGGGTAGCTTCACGAATCCTTGGCATGGGCGATGTACTCTCCCTGATTGAGGATGTGGAAAAGAAAGTTGATAAGGAAAAAGCCGAACGCCTGGCGAAGAAAATTAAACGTGGGCAGCGCTTTGACCTTCAGGATTTCAAGGAGCAACTGCAACAAATGCAGAATATGGGCGGAATGGCCAATATGCTGGATAAAATGCCTGGCCTGAGTAATGCGCAGAAATCTGCAGCGGGGATGGTGGATGACAAGTCTTTCTCCCGCATGGAAGCCATTATCAATTCGATGACACTGAAGGAAAGGCGTCGACCGGAATTACTCAACGGCTCCAGAAAACGTCGAATTACTATGGGCTCAGGTTCCTCGATTCAGGATCTGAACCGTTTGCTGAAGCAGCACAAGCAGATGCAAAAGGTGATGAAGAAAATGAAGGGGGGCGGAATGGCCAATATGATGCGTGGTTTGGGTGGTCTTGGTGGCGGCATGAAGCCGCCCGGTGGTGGCTTTCCAGGCATGTAAAGCGGGCTCATATGGAAAATAATTTTCTTTTGTCAGATCAGGCAATTCATTGCACCACCTCAGTTAATTTTGCGTGTTGTAATAACCCCAAGATTTAGTTAAGTTTTTATACGATATAAGGTTCCAAACCCGCCTCTTTTCTCGTAGAATACCCGCCTTTTTCGCCAGCCCTCAATTGTGCTTGGCGAATGGACTGTTTTGAATTAAATTTTATCATTGGAAACAACAAGTTATGGTAACTATTAGACTTTCAAGAAGCGGCGCAAAGAAGCGTCCCTTTTACCATCTGACTGTAGCAGACAAGCGTTTTAGCCGTGATGGACGGTTTATTGAGCGCGTTGGCTTCTTTAATCCTGGTGCGCGTGGCCAGGAAGAAAGACTGCGTGTTGACCTCGATAGGGTCAAGCATTGGACTGATCAGGGTGCAATTGCCAGTGATCGTGTCGCTAAATTGTTGAAAGATGCCCAGGCTGCAGCAGCGACTGCTGCCTGATTGGCTAGTGTGCGGCCGTCATGATGGACGAGCCATCTGCTCCAGCAAATGAGTTGACTACCCTGGCCCGAATTGGTGCCGTGCATGGCATTAAGGGCTGGGTGAGACTGATCTCTTTTACTGATCCGGCAGACAATATTCTCGATTTCAGGCATTTTTATCTTTCTCCTAAAAGTATTCCCGGGGGCAATATGCCAACGGGCAAGCTGGAGAAGATTGAAATCGATGAGAGCAGGGCACAGGGCAAACAATTCATCGGTCATATTAAAGGATGCGATGACAGGGAGCAGGCCAGGTTATTTACCGGCTGTGAACTGAAGGTAGAGAAGAATGCTCTGCCATCACTTGATAAACAGGAATATTACTGGTTTCAGCTGGAAGGCCTGGCGGTAATAAACCTCCAGCAAGAGAATCTGGGATCAGTTCATCACTTGATGGAAACCGGGGCCAACGATGTCCTGGTGGTCAGAGCAACGAACGAAAGTATTGATGACCAGGAAAGATTGATTCCTTTTTTACAGGATCAGGTTATCAGGCAGGTGGACCTGGAACAGAAAGTGATTCAGGTAGATTGGGAGAAAGATTATTGATTTTCGATTGATTGCCCGTGGCAATGTCAGGGCAGTGTAAAGGGAAATCAGCAGAGTAGTCAGGTATTGCGCTAAATGATTCGGAACCAGAGTCCGGGATAAATGATGCGGGCAGGCATAGTCACACTATTTCCGGATATGTTTGCAGCGCTGAGTGAATTTGGTGTCAGCAGTCGCGCAATCAGGGACGGGCTTGCTGAACTGAGTTTCTGGAACCCGCGAGACTATTCAATAGACAAACACAAGACCGTGGATGACAGGCCTTATGGTGGTGGTCCCGGCATGTTAATGAAAACGGGGCCTCTTGAAGGGGCCATCAATGCAGCAAAACAGGAACTGCCAGGGGCAAGTGTTATTTATCTGACCCCCCAGGGGAAACCACTGGAGCAGTCAGCCATTAACCAGCTGGCCCGGCGTGATTCATTAATCCTGTTATGTGGACGTTATGAAGGCATTGATGAAAGGGTTATTGAAACCCAGGTAGATGAAGAATACTCCCTTGGAGACTATGTTCTCAGTGGGGGAGAGTTGGCAGCAATGGTTTGCCTTGACGCAATCATCAGGTTACAGCCCGGTGCTTTGGGTCATGAAGAGTCAGCAGGTCAGGATTCGTTTATGAACGGACTACTGGATTGTCCGCATTATACGAGACCTGAAGAATTTGCAGGAAAGGTGGTGCCACCGGTCTTACTCAGTGGCGATCATGAGGCTATCCGTAAATGGCGCTTGAAACAAAGCCTGGGACGAACCTGGCAGCGTAGACCCGAGCTGATAGAACGGTTGAGTAAGGCGAAAGAATTGACTGATGAACACAAGCAATTGCTGGAAATGTTTATCAGTGAACATGAATCAGATTAATGATTGTTTAACAATGGTGAAAAGTAATGAGCAAGAACAGCATTATCCAGAAAATTGAACAGGACCAGATGAAGACCAATGTCCCCGAGTTTTCTCCAGGCGACACCGTGGTTGTTCAGGTACGTATTAAGGAAGGCGACCGTGAACGTCTTCAGGCTTTTGAGGGCGTTGTTATAGGTAAACGCAATCGTGGTCTGAATTCTGCATTTACCGTGCGCAAAATGTCCCATGGTGTAGGTGTGGAGCGTACTTTCCAGACTCACAGTCATCAGATAGAAAGTATTACCTTGAAACGTCGTGGTGATGTTCGCCAGGCGAAACTTTACTATCTTCGTGACCTTACCGGTCGTGCTGCCCGTATTACTGAAAAACTTGGTAAGAAAGGCGAAAAAGCACCGACTCCTCTTGCAGACACTTCTACTATAGCAGAGCAGGTAGAGGCTGCGGTTGAAGAGGAAGTAATCATCACTGCTGAAGCACCGGAAGCAGTTTCTGAAGCTCCGCAAGCGGCTCCTGAAGTTGCAGAAGCGCCTGCAGCTGAAGAGAAAGAAGAGAAAGAAGAGAAAAAAGAAGACTAAATCATATCCCCTGGCCGGTACCCATGGTTCCGGCCAGGTTGATATTCTCTTTGAAATAAAGTTCTATTAGCGTGGGTCTTGTAACAGAGACCAACTGACCATCTTCTGGCAATAAATTTTGCAGGTGACATTCCATGGCTAAGACAGCAAACAAGTTCGCACTCTTACGAAGCTCAATTGTCACCTTCCTCACAGTTTTCCTTTTCCTGCAGTCATCTGTCTATGCGCAGTCAGACTCCGGGCAATCCCAACAGCAGGAAATAGACGCTATTCGTAGCGTAATCTCTGCAACGCAGCCGAATATGTTGGTGGATTCAATCGCTGCCAGCCCGGTTGCCGGCCTTTATGAAATTACCTTGCAGAATGCCCAGATCATTTATGCTTCTGCGGATGCACGATATTTTATTCCTGGTGATCTCTATGAAGTAATGCCACAGGGTCTGGTGAACAGGGGTGAGGAAAAACGTAATACCTCACGCGCAGAAAAAATTGCTGCAGTTCCTGAAAGCGAAATGATTATTTTCGAGCCTGAAGCGGAACGCAAAGCCACTATTACTGTTTTCACCGATGTAGACTGCCCTTATTGCAGGCAGCTTCATGGCGAAATTGACAGACTCAATGAGCTGGGTATTGCTGTCAGATACCTGGGCTATCCACGAACGGGGCTGGACACTGAAACCCATTACAAAATGGTTTCTACCTGGTGTGCAGAAGACCCGAAAGCCATGATGACCAGTGCAACGCGCGGCGGAAGTGTGCCGCAAGCGGATTGTGATAATCCCATTGCCCGACATTATCAGTTGGGACGCGAAGTAGGTGTCACAGGCACTCCGGCATTGGTGCTTGAAGATGGCACTATCCTGCCAGGCTATATTCCCGCAGATACGCTTGCAGGATATCTGCTGAATCCAGCCACGCCCTAGTAAACCAGCTGACTTTTATTTATTACCCTCAGATTACTTTCCAGGGCGATCCCAATAGATTATAGGTCGCCTTGAAGCGTATACTTAGCGCTTTTTCAGCCAGCGTCGAACAGGCGTAAAAAAATTATTTTTGGAGTATAGGACTTGAAACCCATCAGCATCGGTATTTGCGGACTTGGAACTGTTGGTTACGGCAGTTTTACTGTGCTCGCAAAAAATAGCGCGGAAATAAGCAGGCGCACAGGACGTGAAATTGTTGTCTCGCATATTGCTACACGAAAAATAAAAGACGGCCAGGACATTGGCGATGTAAAAGTCAGCGCTGATGTTTTCGCTGTGGCTGAAGACCCGGATGTTGATATCGTACTCGAATTAATTGGTGGATATGAAACAGCTCGGGAACTGGTACTAAGAGCCATCGCCAATGGCAAACATGTGGTCACTGCCAACAAGGCGCTGATTGCGGTTCATGGCAATGAAATTTTTTCAGCGGCGAAAAAGAAAAATGTGATGGTGGGTTATGAGGCTGCAGTGGCAGGCGGTATCCCGATCATCAAGGCTATTCGTGAAGGGCTGTCTGCAAATCATATTCAGTGGCTCGCTGGCATAATTAATGGCACTGGTAATTTCATTCTTACCGAAATGAAAGAAAAGAGCAGTGAGTTTTCCGCTGTTCTCAAACAGGCGCAGGAATTGGGTTATGCAGAAGCAGACCCAACGTTTGATGTTGAAGGTATTGATGCCGCCCATAAGCTCACCATTCTGGCTTCCATTGCGTTCGGTATTCCGCTGCAGTTTGAAAAGGCCTATACCGAAGGCATAAGTAATATCACTATTGAAGATATTCGTTACGCCGGAGAGCTTGGCTACCGCATCAAGCATCTGGGAATTGCCAGAAAGTCAGAAAAGGGCATTGAATTAAGAGTACATCCCACCCTGATTTCAGAAGACAATCTTATAGCCAATGTAAACGGCGTCATGAATGCAGTGATGGTTCAGGGCGATGCCGTAGGGCCCACTTTATTTTATGGCGCCGGCGCCGGTGCTCAGCCTACTGCTTCAGCTGTTGTGGCTGATGTCATTGATATGGCAAGAATGATCACTCATCCTGAAAACAGTATTCCGGCCCTGGCCTTTCAGGAAGACAGCCTTTCTGATATTCAGGTGCTGCCTATCAGTGAAATTATCAGTGAGTATTACCTGAGAATAATGGCCCGGGACAAGGCAGGTGTGCTTGCCGATATCACTGAAATACTTGGTGATTTTTCCATTAATATTGAAGCGGTAATACAGAAAGAACCCAGAGATCATGATGCGCAACAGCTATTATCAGTAATTATTCTTACTGATGAAATCCAGGAGTCAATCATGGACGAAGCCATAGAAAAAATACAGGCACTGGAAGCGGTAGGCGGCAAAGTCGCACGTATTCGCATGGACAAACTGGAAGATTAAAAAAGCACGCCTGGTAAAATTTGATACAGACAAAATTTAATGCCTTGATAGTTTAATTATTAGTTCAGGTTTAGCAGATGAAATACATCAGTACCCGGGGCAGAACCCCCGCACAATCATTCGAGGAAGTATTGCTAACCGGTCTGGCACCGGATGGCGGTTTGTTCGTGCCGGAATCAGTCCCCAAAGTAGATCGCGCAACCATGTTGTCCTGGAAAAATCTCGGCTATGCGGAGCTGGCGTTTGAAATTATCCGACTTTATACCGGGGACTCTATTGCTGATGAAGATCTCAGAACAATTGTTGATGAAACCTACGCCGTATTTTCTGATCCCGAGGTAGCCCCTCTGCATAAGCTGGGTGAGCAGGAATATGTGCTTGAGCTGTTCCATGGTCCGACCCTTGCCTTTAAGGATTTTGCGCTGCAACTGCTAGGCAGATTGCTGGACTATTTTCTTGCCCGCCGACAGAAACACGTGGCAATTCTGGGCGCGACATCCGGTGACACAGGCTCGGCAGCGATGGAAGGCTGTCGACATTGTGAGTTCGTGGATATGTATATTCTATATCCGCACAATCGGGTGTCTGAAGTTCAACGCAGACAGATGACTACAATCCAGGGTAGTAATGTAAACAGCCTGGCAGTTGAAGGGAACTTTGATGATTGCCAGACTATTGTCAAAAAAGCTTTCTCTGATCAGGGCTTTCTACCCGAGGGTTACCAACTGGTTGCGGTGAACTCGATTAATTTCTCGCGCATCATGGCGCAAATTGTCTACTACTATTTTGCTGCGCTGAAGTTTGTTGATAATAATGAGGCAGTTTCTTTTTCAGTGCCTACAGGTAACTTTGGTGATATTTATGCCGGTTATCTTGCCAAACAAATGGGACTGCCGATTGATCGTCTCATTATTGCTACAAACAAAAATGATATTTTGCATCGTTTTATGAGCAGGAATCAGTACAACCTGGAGCAGCTGGAAGCCAGCTTGTCTCCGAGCATGGACATTATGGTGTCGAGTAATTTTGAACGCTATCTGTTTGATCTGTTTGATCAGGATGCGCACAGAGTTGAAGCGTTTGTTACGGGGTTGAACCAGGACGTACAGCAGGTTTCAGACCAGGAATGGGAACGTGCAAAAGCTGTATTTGATAGTTGTCGCGTAGATGATGAGACCACCTGTGAAACCATCAGGGATGTCTTTGACCAGTATAATTATTTACTGGACCCGCATACTGCCACCGGCGTGAAAGCGGCCAGAGAGTGCAGAGCAGGGAGCAAGAATCCGGTGATTTGCCTTGCCACAGCGCATCCGGCAAAATTTTCCGAGGCTATTGAAAAAGCCGGACTGGCGACGCCGGCATTACCTGATCATCTTGCGGATTTGATGCAAAGGGAAGAACGCTTCACGGTGTTACCATCAAGTCTGGATGCGGTGAAGGCCTTTATCCAGGATTCCCTTAAAGACGCACAATAAAGTTCTGACCAGGCTTCCTGTCTTCGAAGTCTAGCCAGGTGGTGCAAGCAGGACTTCAAACTCCAGGTTTTCCTTGTTACGGCGGGTTAACACTTTCACCGTATCTCCCGGCTGGTACTGTTCTATTTCATTGAGCAGATCATCCTGGCTGGAGATCTTCTTGCCATTAACCCCGATGATCACATCGCCAAGAAAAACATCGCCGCGGCTGTTACGTTGCAGTCCAATCATGCCGGCTTCAAATGCAGGCATGTCTTCATAAACACGTACCAGTGGCACGCCTTCAATACCACGTTGTCTTGCCCAGCTGTCGGATAATGACAGATCAACACCAATGACAGGTCTTACTTCACGACCATATTCTTCCAGCTGGGGAATAATTTTCTTGACGGTGTTCACCGGTATTGCAAAACCGATTCCGGCATAGGCACCACTGGGGCTATAAATCTGCGTATTGACACCCACCAGCTGCCCCATTGAGTTCAGTAAAGGCCCGCCGGAATTTCCTGGATTGATGGCAGCATCAGTCTGAATAACATCCTTGATGGTTCTGCTGGTGAGTGAGTTAATTTCTCTGCCCAGGGCGCTGACTACACCGACGGTAAGGGTGGTATCCAGACCAAAGGGATTACCGATAGCGATGACTTTTCTGCCTACCTCCAGTTGCCCTGAGTCTCCCAGAGGTAATGGATTAAGCTTTTCTTTTGGGGCCTCGATGCGCAACAGCGCCAGATCCTTGTCGGGAGAACCGCCAATTAATTGTGCATCCCAGGTGGTCTGGTCCTGAAGTGTTATGGTGACGCGATCTGCGCCCTGAATGACGTGGTAATTAGTGACAATAAGGCCATTGTCATTCCAGATAAAGCCGGTACCGGTGCCCTGGGGGATCTCCTGGACATTAAGTGAAAAAACGCCCGTGCGCCGATAGGCATTATTGGTGACATAAACCACAGATGGACTGGCACTTTTAAATATATCTATGGTGTTGGCCTCATCTTCGGTTTCGAAGGTGAGATAGTCAGCCGAAGAGGCATTCAGGGCCGGAATTAAAAATGTTACTGAAGCACACAGGAAAAAGAATACAATGGTGATGAGGTTTTTAATTTTCATGGTCTGGCCTGTCTAAATAAAGTCTCAAAAATTTGCTTTGATGGTTCTACGATTGACAAAAAGTATTCAAAGCTTTGTGAAAGCTGTGGTCGGAATATAGTTAAAGCATTAGGCCGAATTTCGAGTAATTAGTTCCTTTTACATGCGGCATTCCTTACTCGGCATGCAAGCATTAGTCATAATTAACGTGGCATCATCCTTGTTTCGCCAAACTATGCATTAATATGTCTTATAAGCCTTGCTTAAGTACGAAAGTTTCACTGCTTTCTCTATAAGTTGGGTCGACATCTGACGTATTCAAGGCACGCCATACAAGCAACAGTTAAATAATCAGGTAAGTATGAAAATTCTGGAAAGACAAGCCAATGGCATATCGGGACTTGATGGTTCCGTGCATCCGGTATTAAAAAAGGTGTATGCAGCCAGAGGCGTGGTCAGTGCAGGTGAGCTGAGTCTGGAGCTTGCAGGTTTGTACCCGCCATCCTTGCTGAAAAATATTGAAAGCGCTGTTGAGATTCTGCTAGAGGCTATTCATGAGAGTAAAAATATTCTTGTAGTAGGCGATTTTGATGCCGACGGTGCAACCAGCAGTGCCTTGTTTCTGATCTGCATGCGTGCCATGGGGCATCATAATATTGATTTCCTGGTGCCAAACCGTTTTGAATATGGCTATGGCCTCACCCCGGAAATTGTCAGCGTTGCCCAGCAAAGAAATCCTGATTTGATTGTCACGGTAGACAATGGAATAGCCAGTCATGATGGCGTCAGTCAGGCCAATGCTGCCGGGATTAAAGTACTTGTAACAGACCATCATTTACCAGGTACCTCACTGCCCGCTGCCAGTTGCATCATAAACCCCAATTTACCCGGCTGTGAATTTCCCAGTAAGTCATTGGCTGGTGTGGGTGTTGTGTTTTATTTGATGAGTGCTTTACGCGCAGCATTACGCAAACAGAGCTACTTTGAACAAGCCGGGAAGCCTGAACCCAATCTGGCCAGTTTCCTTGATCTGGTCGCGCTGGGCACAGTGGCTGATGTGGTGCCACTGGATCAGAATAACCGGCGTCTGGTGAAGCATGGCCTGGGTATTATCAGGAGTGGCAGGGGACGGCCGGGAATCAGAGCCTTGCTGGAAGTCGCAGGTCGAAACCCGCAGACCGTTGTTGCCAGTGATCTGGGCTTTGCGGCAGGACCACGCCTGAATGCCGCGGGAAGGCTTGATGACATGTCTCTGGGTATAGACTGCTTGCTTGAAGATAATCCTTCCAAAGCGAGAGAAATGGCGCATCAGCTGGATGCTCTGAATAAGGACCGCAGACAAATTGAGCAGGATATGCAGCTGCAGGCAATGAGCGCTCTTGAACACCTGGACATAAATGCCAATGACTCTTTCAGCGTCTGCCTTTATGACCCCGCATGGCATCAGGGCGTGATTGGTATTCTGGCCTCGCGCATCAAGGAAAAATATCACCGTCCCTGCATTATTTTTGCGGAAGGCGGAGAGATGCAAGACGGCAAAAAAATGATCAAGGGCTCTGCCCGTTCCATCGAAGGTTTGCATATTCGTGATGCTCTGGATGCCGTCGCGACACAGCATCCAGAAATTCTGCAACGCTTTGGTGGACATGCCATGGCTGCGGGGCTTGCCATCAGGGAGGAGGATTTTCAGGCTTTTGTTACCGCTTTTGACAAGGTGTTATCGGCTGAACTGGGCGAAGACCTGTTGCAGCATAAAAAATACATTGATGGAGAGCTGGAAAAAGATTGCTTCTCTCTGGATTTTGCCAGTGTCCTGCGTGAAGCCGGGCCCTGGGGGCAGCATTTTCCTGAACCTGAGTTTCAGGGACAATTTGAGGTGATTAATAGCCGGGTAGTGGGCGAGAAACACCTGAAACTGACATTGCAGGTGCCAGATTCTGATCAGTTAATCGATGCTATTGCCTTTAATACCGAGCAGGTTTTGCTGGAGAATAAACTGGCAACCATTACTGTTGTATATCGGCTGGATGTAAATGAGTTTCGAGGTGTCAGTAATGCACAACTGATGGTAGATGCCATTCTGGATTACGCTCTGGCCTGATTGTCTTTATTCAAGGCATTGGCAGGATATATCTGGATATAAAAAAACCCGGTAAAAACCGGGTTTTTTTATTCACTCAGTACTTATCTTTCCAGCGTGTTGATGTAGGCAGCTACATCTTCAATGGCCTGGTCAGTTGGCAAAGTCATGGCCATTGGCGCCATCTGCATGCCGAATGTATCTCGGGAATCGGATCCGCGGATACCTGCCTTGAAATTTTTCAACTGGCGAATCAGATACCATTCTTCCTGCCCGGCTAAAGAAGGGGCGTTCAGTGCCTGCATACCTTCACCGTTAGCACCATGACAGGCGCCACAAGTAGCATAGAGGGGTTTGCCGCGTTCTGCATCACCGGCAGCAAAGGCGCTGGAGGCAAACAGGGAGACGAGGGCAGCAATTGCGATTGTTGCTTTCAACTTCATTGGGTTACTCCTGGTTAAGTTTTAACTATTTAATAACGGGTTAACTGAACATCAGCTGAATTATTTTTGAAACGCACACCGCTTTGGGGGGGTGTTCCTTTTACGTTAACTATTAGGTTAACTATTAGGTTAACTAGCCATAAGTCTTAATAGTTTTACGCATTCTTGCTGCAATTTGATCACATGCTTAATCTGCTCATGTGGCCAGTTTGAGAAGAACTGGAAGTTTGCTTTGTAATTTATCTCAGGCTGTTTGGACGGGGCGCGATTATAGCAACATTGGGCCAAAATAAAAGTGGATGATTTGCCCCTTTAGGCACCATTACTCATGGAGTATTGGCGCTTTACACAGTAGTATTTGCTGTTTTTTATTGGAAGGAAATAAGCATGACAATAAAGTCTGACAAATGGATTCGGCGCATGGCACAAGAACATGGAATGCTCGACCCCTTTGAGCCTGGTCAAGTCAGAGAGGTGAATGGCAAGCGTGTCATTTCCTATGGGACTTCCAGCTATGGCTATGATGTCCGTTGTGCCAGTGAATTCAAGATCTTTACCAATGTCCTGACCTCCAGCGTGGTCGACCCGAAAAACTTTGATGAAAACAGCTTTGTTAGTATTGAAGCTGATTCCTGCATTATTCCCCCCAATTCCTTTGCTTTAGCCCGCACCGTTGAATATTTCCGTATTCCTTCCAATGTGTTGACGGTTTGCCTCGGCAAATCTACCTATGCGCGCTGCGGCATTATTGTAAATGTCACCCCTCTGGAACCGGAGTGGGAAGGGCATGTCACGCTGGAATTTTCCAACACTACCCCCTTGCCGGCAAAAATTTACGCCAACGAGGGCGTCGCCCAGATGTTGTTCTATGAATCAGACGAACAATGTGAAGTGACATACAAGGACCGTAACGGCAAATACATGGGTCAGACCGGTGTAACACCACCAAAATCCTGAGTAAAATTTTGTCCACAGCCAGTTCGCTTTATTTGCACGGTTATTCAGCACTATCTCCTTGATATTTCGGTATAATCGCCGGCTTTAAACAGCCGTACCCGGGTTCAGGAAAGTCGGGTATACCTGAGGAAGAAAAATGCTTGAAGGCCAAGGCCTGTTTTGTGAAAGGGATGACCGGGTGCTGTTCCAGCATCTGGATTTTTCCCTCTCCCCTGGACAGGTAATGCAGATTCAGGGTTCCAATGGCAGTGGTAAAACCACCTTGCTGCGAATTCTCTGTGGGCTGAATACTGATTATGAAGGAGAGATTCTCTGGAATAATCAGCCTATCCAGAAGCTTCGAACCGAATTCCGCGACAATGTTTTCTTCCTTGGACATGCACCTGCCATCAACAAGAGCCTGAGCCCAACGGAAAACCTGCGCTGGTTTTGTGCATCAAGAGGCGTCAGTGATAACGGGGATATTCCAGCGGCACTAGCGGCTTTTGGTCTTGCCGGCTACGAGGATGTGCCCTGTTATGTGATGTCCGCAGGGCAGCAAAGACGTGTCAGTCTTGCCAGAATGAAGCTTTTAGCGGCAAAAATGTGGATTCTGGACGAGCCGTTTACGGCGCTGGACAAACGCGGCGTTGCTGAACTTGAAGACATGCTGGCCACCTTTGTCAAGGAAGGGGGAGCACTGATGTTGACCACCCATCATCCTCTGCAATTGCAATGCCCTGTGGAAGTGCTTGATCTTGATCGCAGCAATGATGAGGCTGATAGCTCATGATGAATAATCCGCGCATGGGGCTGGGTTCCGTCATCGTTGCGACAGTGAGGCGGGAATTGCTGCTGGCATTCCGCTCACCCGGTGACGTTATCAATCCACTGATGTTCTTTATTATTGCCGTAACACTGTTTCCTCTTGGTGGCGGCGCAGATTCTGAATTTTTAAGCGGCATTGCTTCAGGGGTGATCTGGGTAACCACCTTGCTGGCCATCATGTTTTCCATGGAAAGCCTGTTTCGCGCCGATTATGAAGATGGCTCTCTGGAACAGTTGTTAATGAGCCCGCAGCCCCTATATTTTTTATTGTTGGCCAAGGTGTTGAGTCACTGGTTGATCGCCTGTTTACCGATTCTGATGCTGGCACCTGTTTTTGCCGTAATGCTGGCTATGCCATCAGCAGGAATTTTGCCACTGATATTGGGCTTGCTGGCAGGAACGCCCATTTTATGCCTGCTTGGTGCTATTGGCATGGCATTGACGGTAGGGCTTTCAAGAAGTGGTTTATTGCTGGCTGTGTTAATATTGCCCCTTTATATTCCAGTGCTGGTATTCGGTACCGGAATGGTTTCTGCGGCCCTTGATAGCCTGCCTTATACCGGTTTATTGGCGCTGATGGGCGCAATGCTGGTACTGGCCATTTGTCTATCGCCACTGGCCATTGCAGCGGCATTGCGAATTAGTGTGAATTAACAAACTCTGAAAACTATTTAATCTTCCCGGGAATTTAACGAAACATATGTGGCAGTGGTTTTTACAATTGGGTTCGCCCAGACTGTTTTACAGTATGACTGACAGGTATCTGCCCTGGCTGACCTGGTTTACAGTAATTTTGCTGGGCACTGGTCTGGCCTGGGGCCTTGCTTTTACGCCCCCTGATTACCAGATGGGCGAAAATTACCGTATTGCCTATATCCACGTGCCAATGGCCACTCTGGCGATGGGCTGTTATGCCATGATGGCCTGTTTCAGCGCGGGTTACCTGATATGGAAGATCAAGGTGGCCGATATGATTGCCAAGGCCTGTGCCCCGATCGGTGCAAGTATTACGGCTGTGGCACTGGCAACCGGTTCGCTCTGGGGCATTCCTACCTGGGGAACCTGGTGGATCTGGGATGCGCGTCTGACGTCGACACTGATAATGCTGTTTCTTTATGTGGGCATCATCGCTCTGCGTTCGGCTTTTGATTCAATAGATTCCGGTGCCAGGGCATGTGCCGTTTTGAGTCTTGTCGGTGTGGTTAACCTGCCAATCATCAAGTACTCCGTGGACTGGTGGAATACCTTGCATCAGGGGGCGAGTAATCTTTCCCTCAGTGATACCGCTGCCAATCCGCCGGAAGTCTGGATTCCCGCGTTTTTTGTGGGCTTTGGCATTCTCGGATTTTTCCTGATTGCCCTGATCCTGAGAACGCGCAATGAAATTTTGCTACGGGAACGTCGCTCTCAATGGGTAAGCGATCTTGTAGCAAGCAATATGAAGGAGTCCGGCCATGCCTGAATTCCAGTTTCAAAGTCTTGCGGAATTTTTCGCCATGGGTGGCCACGCTAAATATGTGTGGTCTTCCTATGGCGTGTTTGCGCTAATGATTGCGTATAACCTGATACAGCCGGTATTGGCAAAACGAAGAATCATCAAGGCTCAAAAAGCCAGAATGCAACGCAACAGTGCCTAGGGTGCGTTAGTTAACAAGATCACTGGCTCAAAATATTTTAGCCGGAATCGTCACCAGCAACGTAAAGATTAATAGTGTCATTAGAATAATGAGAGAAAATTAACATGTTAGCCCATCGCCAACAAAAACTGGCCATTGTGATGTTCATAGTCGTCGGCGCTGCCTTAGCTGTCGGCTTGTTATTGGTTGCCCTTAATGAGGGAATCAACGTGTTTTATACCCCTACGGAAGTTTCTTCCGGAGATGTTTCTCAAGGGCAGAATTTTCGTGTGGGAGGCATGGTAAAGACCGGCAGCCTGGTCAAAGATGGTCTTGATGGCACTGAAGTCAACTTCCTGGCTACGGACTTTTGTAATGATATTCTGGTCAGTTTCAGCGGACCATTGCCGGATCTTTTTCGTGAAGGGCAGGGTGTGGTAGCCGACGGCGCTCTCGATGAAGATGGCGTCTTCAGGGCGACGCAGATTCTCGCCAAGCATGATGAAAACTATATGTCAGCGGAAGTGAAAGCCTCACTTGATGCCGCTGAAACCGAAACTGCAGAGGTATGCCATCAATGATTCCTGAACTGGGTAATTTTTCCCTGGTACTGGCCCTTAGTCTGGCAGTGCTTTTAAGTGTGCTGCCGATGGTTGGGGTATACCGCAATAACCAGTTGCTGATGACACTATCCCGTCCCATTTGCTCCGGTATCTGGGTGTTTATGGTGGTAAGTTTTAGCTGCCTGGCGTGGGCTTTTCTGCATGATGATTTTTCCGTGGCTTATGTAGCGAGAAATTCAAACACACTGTTGCCCTGGTACTACAAATTCACTGCTGTTTGGGGTGGTCATGAAGGCTCGCTATTATTGTGGGTTCTGATGGTTGCCAGCTGGACCTATGCTGTCAGCCTGTTCAGCCGCAATCTGCCGCTGGATATTCTGGCTCGCGTCTTATCAGTCATGGGTATTATCAGTGTCTGTTTTCTTTTATTCATGTTGCTGACCTCAAACCCTTTTGATCGTCTTATGTTAAACACGCCTGCTGAAGGCACAGATTTGAATCCCTTGCTGCAGGATTTTGGCTTGATCGTACACCCGCCGTTTCTTTATATGGGTTACGTGGGTTTCTCTGTGGCCTACGCTTTTGCGATTACTGCACTGCTTACCGGAAAACTTGATGCGGCCTGGGCACGCTGGACTCGTCCCTGGACCAATACAGCCTGGGCTTTTCTGACTATTGGTATCGCACTGGGTAGTTGGTGGGCCTATTACGAACTGGGCTGGGGCGGCTGGTGGTTCTGGGATCCGGTGGAAAATGTTGCCTTCATGCCATGGCTGGTAGGCACAGCGTTGATTCATTCCCTGGCTGTGACGGAAAAACGCGGTGTGTTTAAAAGCTGGACTGTATTGCTGGCAATTGCGGCTTTCTCTTTGAGTTTGCTTGGCACTTTCATTGTCAGATCCGGATTGATCACTTCAGTCCATGCTTTTGCGGTAGATCCTGAACGTGGACTGGTGCTGCTTGCGATACTGTTACTGGTTATTGGTGCATCGCTCTTTTTATACGCGTTGCGTGCCCCGGTGGTTAAAGGGTCAGCCAGTTATACGGCAACTTCAAGAGAAGTGTTTTTATTAATAAACAACATTCTGCTGGTAGTTTCTACCGCAGGCATATTGCTGGGAACTCTCTATCCATTAATTCATGAAGCAATAAATGGTGAGGCCAATATGGTGTCGGTGGGGCCTCCCTATTTTAATACCATCTTTCTTCCGCTAATGGCTATCCTGGCAGCATTTCTGACCATTGGTTCCATTTCGCGCTGGAAAAAGACTTCGCTGTCCTATCTCAAGCAGCAGTTGATGAAAGTCCTTGTTAGTAGTGTTGTGCTTGGCGTGCTGGTGCCACTGATTGTAACGCGTGAGGTTAATATCGGAATATTCGTGGCGGTTACTCTGGCGTTCTGGATTGTGTTTGGAATAGCGCGGGATATCCAGGTCAAAACAGCTAATAAAACATCTATTGTCGCAGGCCTGAAAAGTCTTAGTCTTAGTTACTATGGCATGCAGATTGCCCATCTTGGTATGGCGGTGATTATTCTCGGAATCTGTCTTACCAGTCATTACAGTGTTGAACGAGATGTACGTCTGGCGCCTGGCGATCAACTGGAGATTGGTCGTTATACCTTTATTTTTGAAGGCGTGTCGCCAGTACAGGGGCCAAATTACGTTGCCGATGCTGGCGAAATCACCGTGTTGAAAAACGGAGAGTCTTATCTTTCCCTGTTTCCTGAAAAACGAACCTATCGTGCCACTGGCAGTGTGCAGACAGAAGCTGATATTAATGTGGGCTTTTTCCGTGACTTGTTTGCCGCGCTGGGTGATCCCCGTGGTGAAGATGCCTGGGTGGTCAGGATTCATGTGAAACCGTTTGTCTTCTGGATCTGGCTTGGGGCTTTTTTGATGGCCGGAGGTGGTATTACTGCCATTCTTGATAAGCGCTATCGCGTAAGAGAAACAAAAAACCTTAAAGCAAAAACTTCTGAGCAAGTAAAATCCAGCGGCTCCACAGACCTGCTGGGTGAAGCAAGCTGATCATTCTATTGAGTAAGCTATGTCAAATGAAACAAAACAGCCAATGAATAGACGCCTGAAATTATTTATTCCCGTCGTTTTTTTTATAATGATGGCGGGCTTTCTGTTGTTTGGACTGACACGTGACCCGAATATTGTGCCGTCAGCTCTGGTCGATAAGCCACTGCCCGAATTTTCTCTGCCAAGCCTTTATCCAGAGGCAGGAGAGTTTTCCCGGGCTGATGTGGTCGGTGATATTCTGATCGTCAATATATGGGGATCATGGTGCCTGCCATGTCATATTGAGCATCCTTTTTTGCTTGAAATGAGTGAGCAGGATCCATCACTTACCTTTGTCGGCATAAGTTATGACGACTCCATGGCGGAAGATCGTCTGTTCCTGGAAGAAAGGGGTAATCCCTTTGACTACAATGTTGTTGATCTGGGCGGCTCCCTGCGAATTGATCTCGGGGTAACCGGCGCACCTGAAACATTCCTGGTTGATGCCAACGGCATGATTCTTTACCGGCATATCGGTGCTATCGACAGCACCATATGGAAGAACACCTTTGAACCATTACTGGCACAAATCAGGTAAATCCATGCTGCAATCATCCCGGTTAGTCCCGCTTGTCTTGTTATTCCTGTCCTTCCAGGTGCTGGGGGCTATTCAGGAGTATGCCTTTGATTCCGAGCAGGAAGAAGACCGCTTTAAAAAACTGACTTATGAAATGCGCTGTCCCAAATGCCTCAACTCCAACCTGGCTGGTTCAGATGCGCCCATTGCTGCGGATTTACGCCGCGAAATTTACGATCAAATTACAGAAGGTCGTAGCAATGATGAAATTATTGAGTTTATGAGTAGTCGTTATGGTGATTTCATTCTCTATCGCCCGCGCCTGACCATAGCAACATTCTTTCTCTGGTTTAGTCCTGCCTTTTTATTGCTGGCCGGATTTTTTATTGCCAGGCGAATGATGCTGGCGAGCCAACTTTCAGGGCAAAACGATGGCGCTCTTTCTTCAGAAGAGCAGGACAAACTTCACCGCCTACTTGATAATCAATCGGACTGATTTTTTATGACTTCCTTCTGGCTTTACAGCGCAATTCTGCTGATCTTTTCTTTGCTTTTCATCCTGGTGCCGGTGTTGCGCTATCGTCCTGTAATTAAAACTGCGGATAATGAAATACGTAAACAAAAAAATATTGAAGTGTTTCAGCAAAGCCTTGCAGAACTTGAGCAGGATAAGGCAGAAGAAATTATTTCTGCGGAGGAATTCGAAAAACTGAAGGCCGAGTTACAACGCAGCTTCCTCAGAGATATGGAGGATGAAAAAAGCAGAACAAAAGCCGCTAAGCAAAGTAGCAATAAACTTATTCCCCTGTTATGCCTGTTGTTTGTACCTGTGTTCAGTTATTCATTGTATGAAGTAGTGGGCTCGGCGCGAGACCTGGCACTTCCGGAAATCATGCAGGAATTGTCTGCAGCAGAAACTGCGGAGCAGCAACTGGATGGGCTGAACCGGCTGGCAGACCTGTTGCAGCAACGTTACGATCGTAATAATGATGATATCCAGAATGGCTATATGTTGGGCACGCTCTATCTGGAACTGGAAAACTTTGATGAAGCCATTACTGTATTCAGATCGATGACAGAGCTTATGGAGCCGAGCCCGGATAAGGCGACGGTGCTGGGTCAGTTGGCTCAGTCCATGTATATGGCTGCCGGCTCGAATATGACGCCCGCAGTAGAACAGGTCATTGCTGAGGCTCAATCCCTGAATCCCAATGAATTCACTATTTTGAGCCTGCTGGCCATAGATTCATTTATGAATGAAAACTTCGCCCAGGCATTGGCCTATTGGCGCAGGCAACTGGCGCAACTGGATCGAAATTCCCAGCAGGCTGCGGTATTGAGCAGTCGAATTGCCCAGGTGGAATCCCTGTTGCCAGCTTCAGCACTGGCAGCTACTCAGGCAACAGAAACTCAGGGGCCTTCAGTGTCTCTCGTTATTGAGCTTGATGATTCCATAAGAGAATTGGTCGACGACTCCATGCGTCTGTTTGTTTATGCCAGAACCCCCGCCATGCCGATGCCGCTGGCCGCTCAAACATTGTCAGTTCCGGATTTTCCGTTTGAGATTACACTGGATGATTCCATGGCAATGATTGCCAATATGACCCTGTCTTCGGCACAGGAAGTTATTGTTGGCGCAAGGGTTTCCAGGTCAGGTAATGCCATTGCTCAATCCGGTGATATTCAGGTGGTCTCAGAGCCCTTTACCCTGGCAGAGCAGGATGAGGCCATTATCTTGACCATTAAAGATATTGTGCCCTGATTCTGTTACCAATATTGTTATAACCAAGGACAACTATCTGCTCTATGTCGGCCAGGTCTGCAGGTAAATTTTCTTCGCTGCGTTCTGCTTTTTCCAATCGTAACTATGCGATTTACATGAGTGGTAACAGCATCTCCCTGATTGGTTTCTGGATGCAGCGTCTGGCTGTATCCTGGCTGGCCTGGGTGTTGTCTGAATCAGAATTCTGGGTTGCGGCGGTAGCATTTGTCGAAATTGTTCCGCTGATTCTAATCACCCCTTTATTTGGGGTGTGGGCTGATCGCTTTGATCGCAAATCAATGGCAGTCATTGCCCAGATACTGATGATGTTGCAGGCATTCATCCTGTTCTTTCTGGCCTGGTTCAATTTGCTAAACATCGGTTTGTTGTTTGTGCTGGCGATGACGGAAGGAATTATTCAGGCGGCTTATCAGCCTATCAGGCTCTCCATTATTCCCAATCTGGTTAAAAAAGAAGACCTGGTCAGTGCCGCTGCCTTCACCGCCGTTGCCTTTAATGTCGCCAGGTTTGCTGGTCCGGCCCTGGCTGGCGTGGTCATAGCCGTATCAAGTCCTGCCATGGCTATTCTATTTAATGCAGTAAGTTATTTGCTCATCGTAATTGCCTGGATTTTTATAAATGTCCCTACTCGTTCCAGAACAGCAGAGCCAAAATCATTTATGCAGGATATACGCGCCGGCTTTAATTACGTGCTTGATAAGAAAGCCCTGTTTTATATGTTTGCTTTACTGACCATAGTGTCTCTTTTTATTCGTCCGGTAGCTTTTATGTTGTCAGCTTTTGTCGGTGCTGTTTACGAATCAGGGCCTCTGACTCTGGCCATGTTCACCTCGGCGATGGGCATTGGCGCGGTTCTGGCCGGTCTCAGATTATCCATGGATGGCCATACAAGGGGACTGATACGAGAGATTCTGCTAATGACCCTTATCGGAATATTTTCAATGATTGGCTTTGCCTCGATAACAATTCCCTGGTTGGCTACGGCGTTGATGTTCATCTTTGGCTACGCCGTTACCATTGGCAGTGTGGCCGGGCAGACGCTGGTACAAAACAGTATTGATGATGATATGCGCGGCAGGGTGTTGAGTTTGTGGGCAGCCTTTACGCGTGGAGCGCCTGCAGTCGGGGTATTGCTGATTGGCTGGTTTGCAAACCAGTTTGGTCTGATGTGGCCCAATATCATAGCCGCCTTGTTATGTTTTGCCGGCCTGCTTCTGATGATGGGAAAAAGGCGCGAGATGCGGGCTTTTTTTGAAACTTAAACATGCAGGTATGCGATACGGAATTTGTGTATTATTTCGTGAAATCTTACGGGTATTGAAATGATGCAGTTAATAGAGATAAAGCGGCTTCTTTCTCGGAATCATTGCTGGAAAAACTGTTTTCTGGTTTTGGCTTGTTCATTGTTTAGTACAGTTGCCTATGCCCAGCAATGGCAAGTGGGCATGTCTTCCAGCGGGACCCTGATAAGCGCCAGCGGATATCAGGTGGATAGCCAGGCCAGGCCCACTGTAGTGTTGATAGGAGGGCTGGATGGTAAGCCTGAGTCCAGCCAAAAAGTACGGGCAGAATTTGCCCGCTATCAGACTCGTCCAAAAAGTGAGCAGTCTTTTAACCTGATCGTCATTCCTGAAGCCAACCCCCAGTCAGAGTCCTTGCAGTTTCCTCCCACAGGCAGAGCCTACTCGGATAACCCGGTTTCCTTTTCCCTGTGGCGCTGGCTGGGAACACATGGGCCTGACCTGGTCTTGATAGAAAGTGAGAGTGACTTTGAGTTAGCTGATGCACTGAGTAATTCTGTGGTCGCCGGAGTAGGCTATGTGCCGGCGCTGCATTTGTACGATGAGCCTGAAGAACTGGGGAAAATTATGGATGAGCTGGATAATCTTCCGATTTCCCCAGCCCATGAAATTCTTGATCAACGCCTGATGCGTTCGCCAACACAGTTTGCAGAACAGCTCGCCAGTCATTATGGGCATGACTTTTCCTGGCCCGTTTATATTCCTGGCATGGCACTGATTGGGCGCATGCGTTTGGGGTATTTGGCGGATGTCAGCGAGGTTATTGCCCCTTATCTTGATGGCACAGATATTGAAATTAATTCTTCTCTGGTTACCGCCGGTCACCTGGTATTTGCAGAAATGGCAGAACGCACCGGCAGACCTGATTATCTTGATCTTGCCATAGGTGCGGCAGAGATGGGATTTGATGCCAATGGCGAAATGCTGGAAGCAATGCCAATGCATGGTGAAATGAGTGATGCATATTTTATGGCGACGCCTTTACTGGCAAAGGTTGGCAAACTGACAGGGGAGCAAAAGTATTTTGATTTGGCCTTACGTCATATCCATTTTCTGGAGAATCTTGTTCTGCGTGACGACGGGCTATACCGCCACTCACCATTAACTGATGCAGCATGGGGAAGGGGTAATGCTTTCCCGGCTCTGGGTATGGCTCTGACTTTAAGCGATTTTCCGGAAGACCAGGCAGGTTTTGCTGAATTGCTGTCGATTTATCAGTCCCATATAAATGCCCTGGTGCCATATCAGGATCTTGATGGCATGTGGCATGAGGTGATTGATTATCCCGGGTCTTTTGCCGAAATCAGTGCAACCGCCATGATTGCAACGGCTATTCGGCGAGGTATATCCAGAGGTTGGCTCGATGAAAGTTATCAGCCGCTGGTAGATAGAGCATGGCGAGCAGTTCAGATGCGCAGCAGCGCAGAAGGTTTTTTTGTTAATGTATGCGAATCAACCAACAAGCAGGATTCACTGGACGCTTACTTAAACCGGGAAGCACTTCTCGGCCCTGATGACAGGGCCGGAGGAATGTTGATGATGTTTGCCACGGAAATGGCCGAACTGCCTTAGTCTTTCTATTCAAGCTGTGCAGCGCAGGCGTTGAACAGGGCGGTCAGATTTTTCAGCCGCTGATTTTGCCCTTGGCTTTGTTGATCACTTTCATGAACGATTCAATCAGGGTTTCATTCTTGTAATCAGCGAATTCACCTGCATCCATGAACATGCCGTGTTCATTGCAGACCTCGTAAGTAATATGTTGCTGATCAGGATCGTTCACAGTATCCATTTGTTTTTCACAGCGCGGGCAATTGATCTCTGTATTGAGGTTTTGTGCTTTACCGACTGCACGATCTCCGCTGTCCAGAAAATCGGACATCCAGTCACCTTTTAATTTTTCGGCTTCACCATTATCAAACCACATGCCACCGCAGTCGGCACATCGATCAATAGTCACCGCCCCCTGAAGGGTCGTAGTGGTATGTTCCTGCATGACACCATTACATTTTGGACAATCCATCAAGCTCTCCTCATGATGTTACTGCTATATTTTTTGTCAGCGCTAATTAAAGTATAAAGCAGTAAGGGAGTAAACCACTTTGTTGCCAAATGCCAGATTAGATGGGCTTTTCAGGGCTGTTATCGAATTTTGATACTAGTCTTTTGTAATATTTCTCTTCAATGCCATTTTTGCCAAAACCGGACCGATAATTTCAAAGAAGATAGTGGCACTGATAACCACTGAGAGCAGAATTTCCGAGTATTGCGGGAAGTAATTAGCGGCCACCAGAGCCATGCCCAGTGCTGCACCAGCATGGGGAAACATGGCAAAACCAATCCAGTTATTGATATGGGGCTGACATCGACCTAGCTTGCCGCCGATATAACCTCCCAATACTTTGCCGATACTGCGAAAGCCAATATATGAAAGCCCGATCAGGCCCAGTGTTTTCAGCGTAGCCAATTCAAGAGATGCTCCGGCCAGCACAAAAAATATGGATAAAACCGGCCATTCCATGCCTTCTATTTCATGGAATGGGTATCTATGGTGTCTGGCAAAATTCGCAATCATGATGCCCATGACCATGGTAGCAATCAAAAAGCTTACTTCCAGCCACAGTGCCAGGCCACCACATAGAAAAACCAGGCCCAGTGCTTCAGAGCGCATGGGTTGTCCGGGTTTGATCCTGCCCGTTAAAAAAGCAGCGGGTATACCTATAAGCACCCCGAGAAGTATGGCTCCCCCCAATTCATGTAGCGTAAATAAAAACAGCGAAGTACCGTTGGAAACAGTTGTCAGGGCAGTGGCTATGACCAGGCCTATACTGAATAGTATAAGTCCCCAGCCGTCATCCAGGGCGACTACCGCAAGCAGTAGTCGTGAAAAAGGGTTGTCTTTTTCTGACTCCATGATGACATCAACGGTGGCAATGCCATCCGTGGCCGTGGCGACGGTTGCCAGAATAATGGCCAATGGCAAGTCAACCTTAAACAGTAACAGGCCACATAACACGACAAGGCCTGTGACGATGGCACCAATCAGAGAAACAGAAATGATTGCCCGGCCATTTTCTGACAAAACTTTTGGGGTGAACTTGCTACCTAGAATAAATCCCACCATGACGAGAGCCATTTGTGCGACAAGTTCAAAGTAATCAAGGAAAAAGTCGGGAATCAGATCAAGCATTGAGGGGCCAATGACGGCCCCAAAAACGATGAGCAGGGATACTCTGGGCAGAGACGTTTTTTTACCAAGCAGGTCAGTACCCAGGCCTAGCAGCATCAGGCAACCGATAGTGATCAGGAATTCATAAGAGCCATTCATTTAGCTACCCAGACAGCAAGAAAAGTCATGGCTGTTGTTTTCAGTTGAAAGTACCAATTGCCATTTCCAGTCGTAACACGATATAGGGCGTTCCTTCGCGAGCAATATTATAGGCCTGCTTGCGCCAGGTGAAGCCTGGCTCAAGTTCCAGGAATAGCCATTCTCTGGAAATTTTTTTTCTGATGCGCACCCCCAGATCATAACTGGTGACAAATCCCGGGCTGGTTTCACCGTTGATCCTGGCATACCAGGACATCGCTGTCTGGCTTGATCTAAACTGCAGGAACTCAAGAGAGGAGGTGTATTCGGAGCCGGTGAAAGATTCTTCAAAGCGAACATCATTGGTCCAGCGTATCAGAGATTCTTCATTCAGCACGTGATCAAGCTGGTAACGGGAAAAACTGCCCAGGCCATCACCATCCTTGAAGTATAAAGACTGGGTAAAACGATTGATGGTATTACCCTGTGTAACAGGCTCATAACGGTAACGCATACTGACTCTGCCTTTTAGTCCGGAGCGAAGGCCTACACGAAAAAACAGACGGTGGGCTTTTTCATCGGCCAGGTTTAGTTCAAGATTTACCCGGGTGGTTTCCTGTTGCGCAACTGAGGCACTGTTGCCGGAAAAATAGCTCGTACCATCGCCATCTTCCTCTGAAAAAATAAGGCTGATACGTTCATTGATGCGGGGCAAGTGAACCTTTCCGCGCAGGCGTAATCCGCTGTCAAAATCATCAATATCATTCCATGATTCCGTTGCAGTAACACGCAGGGCAGAGTATGCCGCCTCAATATCACTGCGCTGAACGCCAAAAAAACGATCCAGTTGGTTGGCCAGTGCATTGGCCGAATCGGAGGCAAACGACTGGGTTTGGTCGAGCCAGCCAAGGCCAAAAACCCCCGGCACATTTTCATTAATTTCCTGCATTTCTGGGTTATCGGCGGCTACAGCCAAGGGGGGGGTAAGCAAAGCAAGGCTTGTGACCAGACAGGCCAGACAGACCAGGAAGACTAGAGAGTGGAACAGTGAATTTACAAGCCGTTTATTACTCTTCATGAACCTACTCTAAAGTAAGCCGGCAGGATCACACAACAGGCAATTGGCAAAGACTTCGAGAAATGTAATAAGCCATTGAATTTTAAACACTATCTCTGGCTAATAGTAGCGGGAAGATTTATCATCGAGGTGAAAACATGGGGGGTCGGTGAAGTTCTGGATTGCACTTTATTTGCATATTTCCTTGATGAAGGTGCAGTACAGTAAACCACTATGCAAGTGTTTGATTAATTACCGAATAATTATAAGTTATTGAAATTATTGTATAAAAAATAATCTCCTGGCCAAATTTTTTTACTGTCTTTGTGGTCTAATCTGCTGGGCCGGGAAATTCGTACATCCATGGATAATGGCCCAAGTCATGCCGTCATGTTTAGACAGGGTTTACAGAGGCCAGGTTCCGGTAAGTGTTTACTGGGACAATATCCAAGATAGCTAGCGGCCACTGTAAAACATATTTATAACAGCTGGATAGTGATCAAAAAAAACAACAGAAAACAGGTGAACAGAATGCTCAGAATAATGACTACGCTATTGCTGATATTGTCTGCCAGCACGTCATTAGCGGCAGAGAATTTTAAAATTAGAACCATCGCGGACAATATTTATCTGGTGGAGGGGCCCGCCGGTAATACTCTGGTTGCGGCTGATACCAACGGACTCATTTTATTTGATGGAGTCCCCGCGCAATATGCCCGTGAATACCTCGGCTTTGTCAAAGAGGAAACCGGTGTTGAGGACATCAAAACCCTGATTCTGAGCCACTGGCATCCACAAGTGACTGGTCTGAATGCCATTCTTGGGCAGCAGGGTGTTGAAATTCTTGCCCATGAAAATACCAGACAATGGCTGGGGGCAACCATTCGGCAGCGTGGCGAGACCATTATCCATACTCCAGTAATAGAGGAGCAACTACCCACGTTGACCTTTTATTGGGGCCAGATGGAGAGACCCTTCAGAGATGACACCATGGAAATCGGTTATTTATTGCAGGCTCATACTGATGGCGATCTTTATGTGCTGGTCAGAAATGCCAATGTGCTCTATACGGGCCCGGCAGTTGTTGCCGATGGATGGGCAACCGTGGATGAGACTACCAATGGTTTTATTGGAGGCTTGACTGATGCCTATGCGACGCTGAGCCAGATCATTGATAACAATACCGTGATTGTTCCGATATCCGGTCCGTTGCTGAGTAAAGCTGAATTCGATACACAACATAGTCTCTATGACGCTCTGAAAGCGGAGATGGTGTCCCTGTTACGACAAAGCCGAAGTGCCGAGGAAGTGGTTCTTGCCAATCCTGCTCAGGGACTAATGCCCGAATGGGGTGATGCTGGAGAGTTTCTCGATGAAGGTTTTCGCAGTTTTTATGGTCATCTGAGGAATGGGCGTCAGATTGGCGGCGGATTTCCCTAAGTGTAAATTCAAGGTCATGGTCCAGCGAGATCCTGATTTAAAAAATAGAAATAGATTTAGATACAAATAGAAAATTTAGAGAACCGACAACGTTATGAATTTAGTAATCAACAAATTGAGTATCCTTAACACCGTGTTAATTGGTGTACTGGGTTTGCCAGCATTCGGCATATTTGCGGCCGCCAGTGAGGAAGCTGTAGAAATCGCGAGCAGTTTTGATCGCTTTAACGAGTCGGATGAATATTTCGGCTTCCTGCAGGAAAACTGCATGGATTGTCATAATTTTGAAGATTGGGCCGGTAGTCTGGCTTTTGATCTGATGACCCCGGAAGAAATTGCGGATAATGTCGGCGTTTGGGAGAAAGTTGTTCTGAAATTGCGCGGCCGTCTGATGCCACCTGCTGGCGCTGATCGACCGGATAATGCAGATACCGATGAATTTATCAGCTGGCTGGAAAACTACCTTGATCATGCTGGCGCCTATGAGAAACATGTCGGCCATGTGGGAATGCATCGGCTGAATCGAAAAGAATACGCCAATGCCATTCGCGACCTTCTCGGCATCGAGGTTGATGCCAATGCCTTGCTGCCACTGGATGATTCAGTTGAGGGCTTTGATAATGTTGCCCAGGCACTGAGAGTGTCTCCAGCATTTCTCGAGCAGTCCATTAACTCTGCCAGGGTGGTTGCTTCCCAGGCAATAGGTAATCCCAACGCCCGGCCGGGAGGGGCTACTTACAGTGCCGGTGGTAATCAGTATGCACATCGTGCCGGCTTGCCATTAGGGACAAGAGGCGGCCTTGCGGTAGAGCATTATTTTCCTGCGGATGGTGAATACGTGCTGAACATCGGCAATCTGGCAAGCAGGCTTTGGGTCTTTAATCAGGAATTTACTCATACAGTTATTGCTACCTACGACGGTGAGCGCTTTTTTGAAATGGATATCGGTGGCGCCGAAGACCTCAAGGCAATTGATCAGATCGGCGATACTGCTGTTGATGCTATTAATGCCAAGCTGAAGAACATTCCTTTCGTTGCAGAAGCTGGTCCCCATACTATCGCTGTCACATTTATTCATCGCTCATTTGCTGAGTATGAAGGCCGCTTGTATCGCCTGCAGCCTTCTGCGGTAGGTGAAAATGTTATCGGCCTGAGTTCATTTGAAATCCAGGGGCCATTTAATGCGGCAGGTCTGAGTGATACGCCGGCACGTAACAGGATTTTCAGCTGCTACCCAGAAGACTTTTCCAATGTTCAGAACTGTGCCGAAGAAATAATTAGCAGTATGTCCCGCAGGGCTTTCAGAGGCCAGGTCAGCGCCACTGATATAGACAGGTTAATGCGGGTTTTTGAACAGGCAAATCTGAATGAAGGTTTTGACATGGGGATTCGACGTGCTCTTACCGCAGTCATTGCCAGTCCCAAATTCCTCTATCGTGTTGAAGATATTCCTGAAACTGCCAGTCCGGGTTCGGTATTTGCGCTGACCCAACATGAGCTGGCCTCACGTTTGTCATTTTTCCTGTGGAGCAGTATTCCTGATGACACCTTGCTGGATCTGGCAGATGCAGGGAAACTTTCGACACCGGATGTATTATCTGAACAGGTTGTCAGGATGCTGAAGGATCCCAGAGCGGAAACTCTGGCCTCCAACTTTGCTTACCAGTGGTTGAACATGGGCGGATTGGATGAGATTGATCCTGACCCGGCTATTTTCAGAGATATTGATTCTGGTATTCGCGATCTGTTTAAAAAGGAAATGGAGCTTTTTGTGAAGGAGATATTTCTCAATAACAGGGATGTCACCGAAATGCTAAGTGCAGAATTCACTTATATGAATGAGCGCCTGGCTTTGCATTACGGAGATCAGACGGTGAAGGGAGATGATTTCCGCAAAGTACCGGTACTGGATCCTGATCGTTATGGTCTTCTTGGAAAAGGAGGCGTGTTGATGGTGTCTGCCTATCCTGATCGTACCTCACCGGTATTGCGTGGTGCCTATGTTCTGGAGCACATTACGGGGACGCCACCTCCGCTGCCGCCGCCTAACGTCGAAGCCTTGCCTGAAAACCGGGCAGGCGAACAGCCAAAAACCGTAAGAGGGCGTCTTGAAGCACACCGTGACAACCCGAGTTGTGCCGGCTGTCATGGCATTATAGATCCGCTGGGCTTCGCCCTTGATGGCTTCGATGCGGTAGGCCGCAGTCGAACTGTTGACAGGATGGCAGGTGTGCCTATTGATACCTACGGTGTTCTGCCTGATGGTACTGACATAACCGGGGTTGAAGACCTGCGTAATGCACTGTTGGAAAGGCCAACATTGTTCGTGCAGAATCTGGTGGAGAAATTATTGATGTATGCGCTGGGAAGGCCGATCGAAGCCGAAGATATGCCGGCGGTACGGGAAATTGTAAGCTCCGCTACAGACAACAATTTCGAATTTTATGATATTGTTCAGAGCATCGTCAGCACCGATCAGTTTCTCTATAAGGAAGCGCCAACAAGGATTGAAGAACTTGGTATAGCATTGAAATAAATGCCAGATGCAAGCTGTTTTGCTTGAGTAATTTGAAGCTCGGATAATCCGGTAGAGTACGTTTTGTACTGAACATTTTGAAACTAAAGATTAGACTAAACGAAAAAGTAATCTAGACAGTAACAGGGAGAAACCTGATGTTTATAAGCAAGAAACATTTATCACGACGCAAGGTGCTCAAGGGCGCAGGCGCCAGTATTGCCTTACCTTTTATGGATGCAATGATTCCGGCGGTATCTGCTCAGCCAGCGGCCAAGTTGCGTCTGGGTTTTGTTTATATTCCTCATGGTGCGGTATACCAGAACTGGACACCTGCGCAGACCGGGTCAGCTTTTGAGATGAGTCCGATTCTGGCGTCACTGGCGGATTATAAAAGTCATATGACGGTGATCAGTGATCTGAGAAATAAACCGGCAGAGAGCCCTGACCCTCATGCTATTACGGCAGGTACCTGGCTGCGTTGTGTTGCGCCAGAGGGCACTAACAATCCTGAAGATGGTGTCAGTGTTGACCAGTTAGCAGCGCGCACTATGGGGGGTGAAACGCCATTCCCGTCACTTGAGCTTTCAACCAGCGGTGCTAATGGCGGCAGCTATTCCTCGACTATTGCCTTTCGCACGCCAACCCAGCCTTTACCAATGGAGTCGAATCCCCGCAAACTGTATTTCCGAATGTTTGGCCAGGGCGATACCGCCGAGGAAAGAAATGCTATCGCAGGAGAAACTACTTCATTACTGGATCTGGTTATGGAAGATGCTGCTTCTCTAAACAAGGAGCTTGGTGCCAGTGACAGAATTCTGATGGGTGAGTATCTGGAATCCGTACGTGAAATTGAAAAACAGATGGACAAGCTGGCGCAACAGGATCTTTCCCATATTGATATTCCGGATGCACCATTGGGCGTACCGGGTAATTTTCCAGCTCATCTGGATCTGATGTATGACCTGATGGCTCTGGCATATCAGGCAGACCTGACCCGGGTCGCTACATTCATGTCTGATCGCGAGGTCAGTATGCGCACCTACAACCACATTGGTGTTTCTGATGCCTTCCATCCGCTTTCCCATCATCAGGATGATCCTTCAAAACTGGATCGTCTGACTCGGGTCCAGGCCTGGTATGCCTCATCATTTGCGCGCTTTGTTGGGAAGCTTGCTGCAATGCCTGATACAGAAGGGACGGTGCTGGATAATTCAATCATTCTTTATGGAAGTTGTATGGCAAACAGCAACCTGCACAATAATGACAAGGTGCCTTCCGTCATTCTGGGTA
>Ga0181557_1000644_pt1 | contig 42992 bp, 35 predicted proteins | sample 011ome_23_FD_148632 | JGI IMG/M metagenome (GOLD analysis project Ga0181557, IMG submission 148632) | Coastal salt marsh microbial communities from the Groves Creek Marsh, Skidaway Island, Georgia - 011506CT metaG (spades assembly) | ecosystem: Environmental > Aquatic > Marine > Intertidal zone...
ACAAAGGCATCCATTTCAAAGCTCTGGTAGTCAGACTCGCGATCCCTGAATATAGTGCCAAAAAACTCTTCTGAACGACTATCCACTTCCAGGGCTGCCAGAAACTGGGGATAAAAGTTCCTTGAAGCAAAACCAAAACGCGGCCCACGATAATCAGAAATAATCTTGCCAATATCCATGCTGGCCACATCACGTACGGCACGGGCAATGCCGTTTGCCCCATGGTTATAGGCGGTCAGCGCCAATGGCCACGAACCCAGAGCATTATGGTTATATTCAAGCAATTCCATCGCACCATAGGTTGCCGCATAGGGGTCGAGACGTTGATCAACTACATAGTCGACCTGCATGAAACGCTGTGCAGTGGCCCTGACAAATTGCCACATACCGGTCGCTGCAGCACTGGAGTAGGCTCCTGGATGATAGGAAGATTCAACATGAGGCAGAATAGCCAGTTCGACCGGCAAGCCTTTGGACCTGATCACCTCTTCGATATGGCTTCTGTAAGCTCCGGAGCGTTTTATGCCAGCAATAAACCTATCTGACTGACCAAGTTGCCAACGAATATTTACTGCGGCACGTGCCAACCTTTCATTAGGGGTTTCTCTACCCCATAAATCCAGCAGGCTCTGCTGGGAAGGAGTCAGATCTGATCTTTTTCCTGTGGCCAGTACTTTTAAATCCTCACTGATTTTTTCCCGGGTGCTATTGATGATGCTACGGTCACGTTCAAGTTTGGTGTAGACAATGGAAAGATCATGAGCATCATGAAGAAAACCACTTTGGGTATCCGCCTGTGTATAGACACTTATCCAGAAATTAATTGCAGGACGGATACTCTCGGGAACGGGAAAATCGGCGCTGGCCGCCATTAGCGAAAAGGGGGAATTAATAAGTAAAATCAATAAAATAGGTGTAAAAACCTGCTTCATTGCAGTACTCAGGTAATGGTGTTTTACGGCTCGTTTCACAGGGATAGGTTAAAATACAAACTATTGATTTACAAGCAAAAGAAGCACTGCGGACAAGGCCATTTTCATGCTAAATAACGGTAACTGAATGAACAATCTCCTTGCAATGAATACGCGTGTAAAAATAATTTCCTGCACCCGCTAATGGGTCATCGCGTAAATGACATAATTTAGCCCAAACCGATAGGCCAAGGCTGTCATGGGTTCCGGATAACAGGGGTCATCTGCATGCTCCCAGGCATCCCCCATATCCATATTGAAATTTATTGCCACCATCATCCTGCCTTCTTCGTCATAGACACCCGCCCATTTCTGAGGGCCTTCCATACGGGCCTGTGTCTGGCCACAGAACAGGTGTCGATCCCCTGGTATCTGCGTAGTCTGGTTCAGATCATAGAGGGCGTGAAAAATAGGATCTTCAGGAGTCAGTTCAACGATGGGATAACCGGGCAACACACTTTGCATGGCTTTCACGACCACCGGCCAATCATTGCCATGAAAATCATCTATCACCAGAAAGCCGCCTCTTAACAGGTACTCTCTCAGGCGCTCAGCTTCTTCCGGATTGGGATCCCAGTAACCCTGGCCTATTTGCTGAACGAAAAGCCATGGATAGTCGTACAGATCATCATCCAGTAACTGAACATGCTGGCTATCATCGGCCACTTCAATATTAGAAAGCCGGCGCACCCCGCGCGTAAAATGATATTCGGCCTGGGGATAATCAATGGCCCACCAGCCTCGTCGAAAGCCGCCACGTCCCCTGCCGCGAGCACCGCCATCTGCATAGACCATTCTGGCCATATGAAATTCGGCTTCTGGCAGGCGATCAGGATCCTGCTGGGCAAAAAGCCCGTCTGAAAAACCGATATAAAGAAGCGAGATAATTAGAAGGCGACGCATGTATCCACTGAACCAGCCTGATTAAAGGCAAAGAGATAAACGGGTATTCATTAGAGTCTGTAGTAAGGAAAGCATAACCAGTTTACTGACCGGAGTCACCCACTGGCGGGTAATTAAAAAGACTCCAGCTTTATGACATCATAAGCAGGCTCTTCATAGGGATGAGCTTTCTTTAGTGCATCAATTACCAGCTTGATGATCTGGTCTTTAATTACCATCTCTACTTTGTATTCCGCTACCTGCTCTACCTGCCCTTTTTTACCCAGAAACGGCGTGCTGGCTTCCAGTCCCCGAAACTGGCCGGTGCCCAGAGACTGCCAACAGCAACTGTCGTAGTCACCAACCGCCCCTGCTCCAACATCAAACAGTGCTTCTTTAACACTCTCCAGGTGACTCTCTGGCACAAAAAAACATAATTTATACATGGCGTTAGCTTATCAGCACTGACTGAACTAAAAAACTGCAGGTCAATCTGCCTGCACTACAACAGTGGTTTGTTCAGGCCCCGCTGGCGCTTGATTCATTGCTCATTTTTTCCACCAGGATGTCATACAGTTCCATGAAGGATGAGGTTTGGTCATAGGGGACTTTAAAATCAAGATTACGCGCGACATCACTGGCAGAAATCAAACCCCGAATCATATGAGAACTGTTGTCGATGACCAGACAATGGTGAAGATTAGTCAGCTGCAAAGACGTCAGAATATCCCCAATAGTTGATTGCTTGATTTCTTCAAAATCAAAGGCCATTAACTGGGACTTTGGTGTCATGATATCTGTCGCAGTGATATTTGATATATCAAATCCCGCGTCCAGGAATTTCTTCAGGTTCTCCCTTGCCAGGTCAGACACCGTCACCAAGCCCAGAAAACGTTCGTCTTTATCGATGACAAATTTCAAACGTACGTGAGCCTTACTCATCATGGTTTCTATTTCATGGATCCTGGTATTGGACTCAACAACATAAGCCTTGCTGGTATTAAAATCCGTCACGACTTCCAGAGCGGATGACTGCAGGGTAGAGCCACGAAATTTGTCCGGCCGCTCAAGGTGTTCAAAATCCCCTACTGAATATAATTTTAATAGATGCATGATAAAGCGGTAGATCCTGGTAGTTGGAGAACGCTGTAATTCTAACTAATAAACCCTGTGATTTACCTGCACAACTAAGTAATAAATATGAATTTCTATAAACCCAGACAGGAGATAAAAATGGATCGCTAATTTCCACAGCAGGATGACAAAACTGACAGAAATCATAAAAAAAAAGCCATAACAAGGTATAGTCGGAAATCATAAGGATAAATAAAAACGAATGAGAGCAAAAAGACAGCTTCCATGACCATAAGGAACTGCAAAAACATTGGAGGGGGCCATGTTTAAAAATCTGCTAAATATCCTGACAGCACCAAATGATGCCTTTGCTGCGATTCGGGAAAAACCAACGATATTAGTGCCTTTATTATTTATCGCAATGGTCATGGCCTCGGTTCAATACGGCTATTTTCAGGTTGTCGATCGTGAATTCCTGATTGAGCAACTGATAGAACAAACACAGGCATTCGTGAATGCCCCGGAAGACCAGCTCAGAGCTAATCTGGAAGACACCAACCCCAAAAGACTGGCTGTGCAGTCAGTAATAAGTGTGATGATCGTTGTACCCCTTGTCATGTGTATTTACGCGGGTTACCTGTCACTAATTTCCAAATTTACCTATGATGAAATACCTTATCGTCAATGGCTTTCATTAACTGTCTGGAGCGGCATTCCATCACTGTTTATAGCTATCGCGGGCTGGGTGGTTCTGCTTACCAACAATGACGGCATGATAGGAATACAGGATCTCAATCCATTAACATTGAACAGCCTTATCTTCCAAACACAGGGTGAATTTTCCGGCCTGCTGAACGCCATTAATCTGTCACAGATCTGGTCAGTGATACTGATGTCAATTGGCTACAGGAAGTGGACCGACAAAAGTAGCCTCAAGTCTGCCATCATCGTGCTGGCGCCCTATCTCATTATTCTCGCCATTGCTGTCATCGTGATTCTTACGTGATTTATATGCAAGCAAGCATTCATTTTGCATCATCATTAAACAAACGCTCTTTTGTCGGCCTATTCACGCTGATAGTCTTGACGAAAAATACCTACTGAAGTGGAAATACAGCATGATCCCTATAGAAATCGATGAATTATTCAAAAACTCTTGCGGCAAGGTTAGGAAAATATGAAAGTAGGGAATGATTTATGAAAAAGGCATTAATACTGATCGGCATCCTTGCCATAGTTATTGCTATTCCGCTCATCAGGAACAAAGGTGGCGGACAGGTCCCGGAGGTAGAAGTTGAGACGCTGACTGCGCGGGCTATTCGTTCCTCCATTCTTGCTTCGGGAAAACTGGCCCACGAAGAGGAAGTGCTGTTAAGTACTGAAGTTATCGGAAAAGTCAGCGGACTATTCGTCGCTGAAGGCGACTATGTCAGTGAAGGTCAGATTGTTTTACAAATAGATGATGAAGCCTTACGGGCCCTGGTTGAACAGCGTCAGGCCTCTGTCAAAGTTCAGGAAATCGCCATCGAATCTGGTCGCGTAAAAATCAGTAACCTTGAAACACAGTTGGACCGTAAAGAGCAATTATTTGAACGCGGCCTATTGGACGAAGACTCCTTTCAACTGGCGGAGAATGAATTGGAGTTGGCAAAGCTGGATCTGGAGTCCAGAGAAGCTTCGCTGGTCCAGTCCAACGCTCTGCTTCAGGAAGCCAATAAAAATCTCAGCAAAACCAGTGTCTACTCGCCACTGGATGGCATGGTGACATCACTGGACATCAAGGTCGGTGAAACCGCTATTTCCAGTACCACCAATGTCCCGGGCTCCAGTCTGATGACCATCGCCAATCCGGACAGCATCCAGACCGAGATTAATGTAGACGAAGCGGACATTGCCAACGTGGCAGTAGGTCAGGAAGCTGAAATCGTGGCTATTGCCTATCCGGACCTACCAATGAAAGGCAGAGTTGAATCCATTGCTATTTCAGCCAAACAACCTAGCGGTAGCCAGTCATTAAGTTTTGAAGTAAAAATTATCTTTACCGATACCAATGGCGTAGTACTGAGACCCGGCATGTCCTGCCGAGCGGAAATATTTACCAATACGAATGAGGAAGTGCTGGCAGTGCCCATTCAGGCTATTCAAATTGAAGAAGATATTGAACTTAATGAAACCATGTTTACCGTCTTCGTCAATGATGCCGGTATAGCCAGAAAAAAAGATGTCGAAGTTGGTATCTCAGATGACCAGTACCAGGAAATTATCAGTGGTCTGAATGCAGGTGAGCAGGTCATCATTGGTCCTGATCGAGCACTTCGATCACTTGAGGACGGTGACAGGATCGAACTTCTGTAAACAGATGAATAGACTCAGTTCTGGAGATGCCGCGATGAGCCTGATTCAACTCAACAACCTGCACAAACACTATGAGATGGGGACACAGACAGTCAAAGCTCTCAATGGCATTGATCTATCCATCGAAAAAAATGAATACGTGGGCTTTATAGGGTCTTCCGGTTCCGGTAAATCTACCATGCTCAATATTCTTGGCTGCCTGGATCGGCCCACAGATGGCAATTATGTTCTCAATCAGAAAGATGTCAGTACCATGAATCCCGATGAACTGGCTGAAATTCGCAATCTGGAAATTGGCTTTATCTTTCAGAGCTTTAATCTGCTACCGAGAGCCTCTGCCTTACAGAATGTTATGCAGCCACTGGTTTATCAGGGTATGAAAAGAAGCGCTCGAATAAAAGCGGCGACTGAAGCACTGGACCATGTAGGCCTTGGGGATCGTATGGATCATATTCCTAACCAGCTTTCTGGTGGACAACGTCAGCGTGTCGCCATAGCAAGAGCGCTGGTCACCAAACCATCCATTCTTCTGGCTGACGAGCCCACTGGCAACCTGGATTCGCGAACTACCATCGACATTATGAAACTGTTTGATGAACTGCATCAGCAGAATCAGACCATCATTATTGTGACCCATGAAGCTGAAATTGCTGAACATTGCCAGCGTGTGATCCGCCTGGAAGACGGTCAGGTGGCAACCGATATCAAGAAGGCAGCCTGAGCATGTGGTTTATCTTTGTTGAAAGCCTTAGCTCCGCTTTTGCATCAATTCGCGCCCATGGCTTCCGCAGTTTTCTTACAACTCTGGGTATTGTTATTGGTGTTGCTGCCGTTATCGGCATGGTCTCTATCATTCAGGGATTAAGTTATTTCGTTAATCAGCAATTTGAAGGTCTGGGTACCAATAGCCTGACAATTCAGTCATATACCCCACGGGCAGATGCTTTGCAGGGACGCCGCGCACGTATTACGGTAGATGATCTGGAATTGATAAAAGCCAGGGTAGAGGGTATTACTTCCATCACACCGATCATTTTCTCCAACGGTGCCAATAACCAGATTCAGTATGGCTCACAGATAACCGCAACCCAGTTATCCGGCACCACCTATGCCTACCAAAATGTATTTGGCATTTATATGCAAAATGGCCGTTTCCTGTCCGACAGTGACAACAATACCCGGCGTCGTGTTGCGGTCATCGGCGAAGAGCTTAGAAACAATCTGTCCCTGCCTGATAATCCGGTAGGAGAATTCGTCAAGATCGGTGACGAATGGGTGCGCATCGTAGGCCTGGCAGAACCACGTGGTCAAATCCTTGGCCAGAGCCAGGATAATTATATGGTGGTGCCTTTCAACACCATGCGAACCTTGAGTGGCAACCAGGTTGAGCCGGATATTTTTATTCAGTTATCCCTGCGGGATATTAGTCAGACCGAAAATATCAGGAATCGCATTACCGCTCTGCTACGCGACGCCCATGATCTGGATGAAGAGGATGATGATGATTTCCAGGTTCAGACTTCGGAACAACTCGCCTCTACCGTAACATCCATCCTCGGCTCAGTAACACTGGTGATGGGTGGCATCGTCAGTATCTCACTGTTAGTAGGAGGAATTGGCATCATGAATATCATGCTGGTTTCCGTCACTGAACGTACGCGGGAGATCGGTATCTGCAAGGCTATCGGCGCCAAACGCCACCAGATATTACTGCAGTTTCTGTTTGAATCCTTGGTGCTTTGCATGATTGGTGGCTTCATTGGCTTGTTACTAGGCTATGGGATTGGCCTTGCTGTTGCAGCAGCTATTGATCTGCCTGAAGCCTATGTGCCCTTGTGGGCCGTAGTATTGGCATTTGGTTTTTCAGCTTTCGTAGGGATTGTGTTTGGCATTATGCCGGCAGCCAAAGCCGCCAATCTGGATCCTATAGAAGCCCTGCGTTTCGAATAGAGCCAGAGCTTATTCCGGCGACATATCTTTTATTAAGCTTAGCGCCGAACCGGACGCTTCAATAATTTCCGCTGCAAGGTTCTGCGATGCATACCGAGACTTCTGGCCGTAGCAGAAATATTCCCCTTGTTGGCATCCAGCACCCGCTGGATATGCTCCCACTCGAGACGATCTACTGATGGCGGATCTTCTTCGGGTAGCGCCTGAGGGATATCCCCTGCCACCAGAATAGCCAGAATTTCATCTATGCTCAATGGTTTGCAGGCATAGTGCAGCGCTCCTTGCTTGATAGCATTGACTGCTGTAGCAATACTGGAATAACCAGTCAGGATCAGCATACGAATATCGGGATTAATTTTTTTTAAGGGTTGCAGACAGTCCAGCCCGGACTCCCTCCCCATCTTGAGATCAATAACAGCAAAATCAGGAATATAATGCTGTGACTGGGTTAATGCCTTTTCCGGAGTCGTCGCCTTCAGAACCCGATAATGTTTTTTTTCCAATGCCCGCCCCAGAGTATCGAGAAACACCGGATCATCATCTACTATGAGAAAAGTCTGCTCAGTCATGACGCCGACTATTCCTCTGCCTGCTTGCCTGAGTATTGGTATGTAAAACCGGCAGACGAATTTGCGTCAGTGTGCCTTGCTCCGGATGGGATGAAATACTGACCTCTCCCCCCATGCGCTCAATACTTGCCTGGCTCAGAATCATGCCTACCCCCATGCCCTTTTCTTTATTACTGACGATTTCCGAACCAAGATAAGCCATCATTTCCTCATCAACACCTTTACCATAGTCACGCACCGTCAAGGTCCAGTTATCTGCATTCCAATCCACCGCCAAGTCTATTCCTTCAGGACTGGCATCAGCGGCATTGTTTAGAATATTCACAATGGCTTGTTGCAGGGTTGAGTCTATATGGATTTGAGGGGGCTCATCTGTGGCAATAAATTCCTGGTTTAGCCTGACTTCCGGTCGCAACAGGCTCCATTGTTCCAGTAACTGCTCTATAAATTCCGGTATAGCGGACTGCCTCACCATACCGGCATTTCTCAGATCAGCTCTTTTCACCATTTCCTGCAAGGATTTTTTACAACTGGCTAGCTGCATTTCCAGAGTGGCAATATCTTTCATGAGAGCCGGGTTTTCCTGATAGTCATCCGCCATTTCCCTGACCAGAATAGTCATGGTGTTTAGCGGGGTGCCCAGTTCATGCGCCGTTCCTGCAGCCTGGGTTGCTACTGCCAGAATCTGCTCGTTACGCATATTATCTTCACGGTAATCATTCAGCTTTATGTCCTGGGATCTTATTTCCGTAGCCATTTTGACGACAAAATAGGTAATCAATACAGCGCTGACAATGAAATTACACCACATCCCGATAATATGCAGATTGGGCAACCCCCCCATACTGTTCATATCCATCTCTGCGGGCATCAGTATTGACAGGGGGCGATAAAAAAACAGCAGAAAGGTATAACAAGCCAGGGAAATACCTGCCACGGCCCAGGTGTAGGTCCAGGGAAGAATGGCTGCTGAAATAGTAATAGGGACAAGAAAAAAGGACACGAACGGATTACTTGCTCCACCTCCAAAATAAAGCAGAAGCGTCAAAGTGAGTACATCAAAAAGCAGGTGCCATAAAAATTCCTGATCATTCACCATGGACTGATGTAGCAGTCTGAAAAAAACCCACGCATTGATGGCAAGAATGAAGCCCATCACGATAATGATCGGCGTGTATTCAAGGCTGTAGTCAAGAATCCAGGCAAAGACCAGGGCACTGAGCTGACAAACATAGACTATCAGTCTAATTAATAGCAGGCGCTGAAGATTGAGCTGCGCTGCTGCCAATGGAAAAAAACGTGTGTCCGCCAAATCAGGCACCTGTAAATGGTAGAAATGAAGGCCATTCTCTCAAATTCCCGCACTGGCACCAATAAAAGAAAAATCCAGCCAAGTCCATTTATTTACCCATAAGCACAGAGATGAAAGCGGGTGGACTGAACAAGGCATGAGCTGCTGTTCATTTTATCCAGAAACATAAAATAGCTGTCATATCCCAGGTATTATTGGGGAGAAAAATGTGAGGAAAATCTGGTATAAAGGAAGCTGTGAATAAAAACTATTTCCAGGACCTTGCCATGAAAAAGAAGTTTATTAACTTGAGCGCCATTTTCGTTGCGGCCATCTCACTTTCCCTTGCTTCCTGCTCTGATTCCTCAACGCCCGAGCAGGATTTGATGTCAGCCAGCGCTAATGAAGCAGAATCTCTAGCATCCCCCTATAGTAATGAAATTACCCTCAGAGAAATCATGAGTTCGCTGATTGATCCCCATGCCGATGCGCTTTGGAATGCGGTACGAGTGGTTGCCGATAGTAATGGTATTACCGAATATGCACCTGAGTCAGAAGAAGACTGGAATGCCTTGCGCATCAGTGCAGTATCAATCATTGAAGGCGCCAATGCCCTGATGGTACCAGGGCGCCGTGTTGCTCGTCCCGGAGCAGTTGGCGAGTTTCCTGAATTTGAATTTACGCCGGAAGAAGTAGAAGAGAAGCTGGCCGCAGATCGCCAGTCCTGGGTGCAATTCTCCCGTGGTTTACAGAATGCGGCGTTTGAATTATTGGATGCCGTTGATAGCCGTAATGCTGATCTGCTTAGTGAATATGGGGCTTTACTGGACGAAGCCTGTGAAGCATGCCATTCGGTTTACTGGTATCGCGCAGGAATATAAAACCTACATCAGGTGTAAGCCTTGCCAGGAAAATATTGATGGATTTGTTATACCAGGCCTTACCGGAAATGATTGCGACCCTGATCGGTGTTGTCGTTGGTGGTGTGGGTGCACTATATATCGATAGTCGCCGTGAACTCAGTAACAAGAAAAAGCGCGCCGTAATTATTCTCTACGATATCTTTGGTGAGCTGGAAGATAATTTCCTTGCACTGGAAAAAGCCAAGCCAGCTTACGAAGAAACCAATTACGGAAAAAGCTTTTACATCAGTACCATCGCCTGGAAAACCGCAACCACAGGTGGTGACCTGCCAGATATCATTGGTTTTGAACTGGCCGATATTATTGAAAATCAGTATTCAATACTGCAAAACCTCGCCTACTACGTTAACCTGATGACGCAACTCTGGTTTGCCTCGGACAGTATCGAAGGTAAAAAAGAAATGCAGGAGGGCTTTCGCAAAAATATTATTAATAGTTTACAGGAAGCTATTGAATATCATCCCTACGTAATTCAGAAAATCACTGAGTCCCAGAAAACCCTGAAGCACTAAACAAATAGAAGCAATAAATAAATAGAAGTATAAAAAAAATCAGTTCAGCCAGACTCTGGCATTTCTGAACATTCTCATGGTAGGACTATCTTCTCCCCATTCGTCCGGCCGCCAGGAGTTGGTGACAGCACGAAATATCCTTTCCGGATGCGGCATCATGATAGTAACGCGACCATCAGTATTGCACATGCCTGTAATCCCTTCCGGCGAGCCATTAGGGTTACCGGGATAAGTAGCGGTAACGTTTTCGTAATTGTCCACAAACTGCAAAGCAATATTGCCACTCTGTAATGCAGCTTTTTCCTGTTCAAGAGAAGCAAACTCAGCCCGTCCCTCACCATGGGCACAGGCAATGGGAAAGACCGACGCCGTCATATCTGTAAAAAATGCGGATGGTGAATTTGCTACTTTCACCAGTACCGTTCGACCTTCAAACTGCTCTGACCGGTTACGCACAAATCGTGGCCAATGTTGTGAGCCTGGTATTAACTCATGAAGATTGGATAACATCTGACAGCCATTACATATCCCAAGCGCAAGCGTCGTTGGTCTGCTAAAAAAGTTTTCAAACTGCTTGCGCGCCGCTTCATTAAAAAGAATCGATTTTGCCCAGCCTTCCCCTGCACCGAGAACATCGCCATAGGAAAATCCACCACAGGCAACCAGGGCGTTGAAATTATCCAGCGTTACGTCTCCACCGATGATGTCGCTCATATGAACATCAAAGCAATCGAATCCGGCACGATCAAAAGCTGCCGCCATTTCCATTTGTGAATTTACACCCTGCTCGCGCAGAATGGCGATTCGCGGACGTACTCCAAAACCAATGTAAGGGTGACACACATCTTCTTCAGGATTAAATGTCAGTTTCGACTGCAGACCCGGATTATCAACATCAAGGATGCCGGCAAATTCTTCTTCTGCACAATCGGAATTATCCCTAATGGACTGAAGGCGATAACTGGTTTCTGACCACAGACGCTGAAAATGGGTGCGTGTATTCTCAATTACAGTGTCGCCGGCCAGTGAAAAATTAATCGTTTCATGGGCAGATGGAGTCCCCATATCGCAGAGGATATCCAGTAAGCCGGCTTCTTCTGCCAGCTCCCTGAAACGATCCAGATTGGCTTCACTAACCTGAACCACTGCACCCAGCTCCTCATTAAACAGGGTATCCATCGCATGCCCCTGACTGGCGGCATCATCAAGGCTAATATCGAGACCACAATGTCCGGCAAAGGCCATTTCAAGCAGCGTGACAAAGAGGCCACCATCAGAGCGGTCATGGTAGGCCAGTAGCAAGTCTTCCTGCAGACAGTCCTGAATTAGATTAAAGAATGCTTTCAGATCGCTGGCACTGTGAAGGTCGGGAGCTTCATTTCCAATATGCTTGTATACCTGGGCCAATGCCGAGGCCCCCATCCTGTTGGTTCCAAGACCGAGGTCCAGCAGGAAAAGTCTTGAGTCACCCTTATCCAGACGTAATTGCGGTGTTAACGTTCTGCGAATATCCAGTACCGGAGCGAACGCTGAAATAATTAGTGATAAAGGAGCGGTAACACTTTTCTCCTCACTGCCGTTTTCGCTTTTTTCCTGCCAGACTGTGCGCATGGACATCGAGTCCTTACCGACCGGAATGGTGATCCCCAACTCCGGACACAATTCCATACCGACAGCTTTCACCGTTTCATAAAGGTTGGCATCTTCACCCGGATAACCGGCAGGCGCCATCCAGTTTGCAGACAGGCGAATATCACTGATTCGTTTAATTCTTGCGCAGGCAATATTGGTAATAGCTTCTGCGACAGCCATTCTGCCCGAGGCCGGTCCATCAATAAGTGCCACCGGTGTTCTTTCGCCTATGGCCATAGCCTCACCATAGTTGCTGTCATAGGACAGCGCGGTTACCGCCGCATCGGCAACCGGAACTTGCCACGGCCCTACCATTTGTTCTCTGGCAACCATGCCGGTAATGCAACGATCACCAATAGTAATGAGGAAGCTCTTACTGGCTACAGCGGGTAATTGAAGGATACGTTCAGCAGCTTCATTAATATCTATCGAATCCAGTTCAAAAGCTGCATGTGCTGGTTTAATGCTGCTGACATCCCGATGCATTCTTGGCGGCTTGCCAAACAGCACTGACATCGGTAGATCAATGGGCTTGTTGTTAAAATGGGAATCTTCTAGGGTCAGATGATGAGCTTCGGTAGCTTCACCAACGACCGCAAATGGACAACGTTCCCTGCTGCAAAAAGATTCAAACAGGGCCATTTTGTCTGGCGCTACTGCCAGCACATAACGTTCCTGCGCTTCGTTACACCAGATTTCCAGAGGCGACAATCCGGGTTCTGCATTAGGAATATCCCTGAGGCGGAATTTGCCACCGCGCTCACCATCTTTTACCAGTTCAGGCAAGGCATTGGACAAGCCACCGGCACCAACGTCATGGATGAAGCTGATGGGGTTTTCATCACCCATGGCCCAGCAGCGATCAATAACTTCCTGACAACGCCTTTCCATTTCAGCGTTATCGCGCTGCACCGAGGCAAAATCAAGATGTTCACTACTTGCCCCTGACGCCATGGAGGAGGCAGCACCACCACCCAGACCAATCAACATGGCAGGACCACCCAACACTATGAGCCTCGCCCCTACCGGAATTTCTTTTTTCTGTACATGGCTGCCACGAATATTACCCAGACCACCAGCGATCATGATGGGCTTATGGTAGCCCCGCACTCCATCGGGTGCCTTTTCTTCATAGGTACGGAAATAACCACAAAGATTGGGCCGGCCAAATTCATTATTAAACGCAGCCCCGCCAATAGGACCTTCCAGCATGATATCCAGTGCGGAAACAATATGACCCGGTTTGCCATAATCCGTTTCCCAGGGCTGTTCAAAGCCTGGAATTTTTAAATTAGAGACTGAAAAGCCACTCAGACCTGCTTTGGGTTTGCCGCCGATGCCGGTTGCCCCTTCATCGCGTATTTCACCGCCAGATCCTGTAGAGGCACCTGGATAGGGAGCAATGGCAGTGGGATGATTATGGGTTTCTACTTTAATAAGGACATGAATATCTTCTTCATGATAGGCAAATTGTCTGTCTAGCGGGTCGGGAAAAAACCTGCCTGCGGAAAAACCTGCAAATACTGCGGCATTATCCTTGTAGGCTGAAAGAATGCCGGTGGAATTATTTTCATGGGTATTTCTGATCATGGCAAACAGGGAATGCTGCTGCGCTTTGCCATCAAGGGTCCAGGACGCGTTAAAAATCTTGTGACGACAGTGTTCGGAATTGGCCTGGGCGAACATCATCAGTTCGATGTCGTTGGGATTCCTGCCCAGTTCGGTGAAACTATTAACCAGGTAGTCTATTTCATCATCAGCCAATGCCAGGCCCATGTCACTGTTGGCTGCCACCAGCGCTTGCTTGCCCCCGCCAAGGATGTCCACTTCAGCCAACGGCTTGGGTGTGGAATGAACAAACAATGAGGTAGCGTCGTCCAGTGAGCCCAATATTGCCTGGGTCATTCTGTCATACAGGCAGGACTGCAATACCCCGGTATCGACCTCACCATCAATCTCAATATGAAAAGCAATGCCACGCTCAACCCGCTCAAGTTTTTTCAGGCCGCAATTAAGGGCAATGTCTGTGGCTTTACTGGACCAGGGTGAAATGGTTCCAGGCCTGGGTGTCACCAGAAAAAACAGCAGGTTTGCGTTTGCCGTGGGGATGGCCTCTTCGTCGAGGCGCGGCCCATAAGTCAAAAGCCGCTCAAGCAACTTCTGTTCTGCAGAATCAAGATCCGCATTCAGGTCGACAAAATGGTAATAGCAGGAATGAATTGCCTTTACCGCAGGAAGAGTGGTCTGGATGGTCTGGAGCAACTTCTGTCTGGAAAAAGCAGAAAGGGCTGGGGCGCCACGCAAGGTTAGCATTGCTTACTGAAATTCCCTGACGAATGGATAAAAACGAAGCGCATATATTACTAAAAATGAAACTTCATTTATATAACTATCCGATGGCAAAAGTGTCTCTGGGGCGAAAATATGACAATGGAAATGCCCGATGGAATGACTTTAAAAAAGTCTGCTTAGCGATACTGGTGCATCTCACATGGGGCGCACCAAATACTGCTTTAAATTGGTGCGCATTCAGCGTGCAGACAATGCCAATTAGCCAGACTCATGGAAAGAAAGTCCCATATCTACTGGCTTTCACAGGCTTTTGAAAAGTTGGCACGCTACCTGCATTACCTATAGTGACGGTAAATATCATTTCCCCCCTTTAATGATAGTTACCTCTTTATTTCCCTTAATGAGCCCCCCCCTAAGTCTCTTTACTTTAAGGCCCCTGCCCCCAGGGGCCTTTTTTTTACACCCAACTTTACACTGGCTGGGTTTCTGTTAAATCGTCGAAACGCGCTTCGCTTATCCGACCTACAAATACCCCCAACACAAAAAGGCTACATACCATGACGCTTTCCCTTCACCGCCCACCTTTTTCCTCTATCCTTTATCTTGCCTCTTGCCTCTTGTCTCTTGTCTCTTGTTTTACATCTCCTTCAACATCGCCACATCATCACCAAACTGACTTTCAAATTCTGCCTTGAAGAATTGCCCAAGTTCACGATAGAAACTACGCAGTGGCGAAGTATCCCGCCAGGCCAGAGCATGCACGCGATTGATAGGCTCACCGGCAATACTGACGACACTCAATTCATCCCGGTCCAGTATTTCTGAACGTATATACAGTGCAGGCAGGAAGGCGACGCCCATTTCCATGTAAACCATCTGACGTATCGAGTCCAGGCTGGTACCTTCATAATCGCGCAGGATCTCAGCCTTAAACTGTTTGCAAAGATCTTCCACCTGGCGGAATAAAAGATGATGCTCTTCCAGCGTCAGCACTTCCAGACCCGCCAGTTGATCACCTTTAATACTTTTGTTTTTTGCCAGCGGATGCCCTTTATTCATCACCAGATAAAGGGGCTCCTGAAACAGTGGCATGACAGTGATCCCGTCTTCTTTCAGCGGCAGGGTTGTCAGGATCAGATCATAGCGTCCACCATATAAGCCCTGGGCAAGGGCATCGGGCACCTCTTCGCGGACGAAAAACTTTACCCCGCCATATTTTTTATGTACCTGAGGCAAAATCCACGGCAAGGCATAGGGGCCGAGTGTTGTACTTGCACCAAGGCGAAAGGTTCCGTTTGGACCTTTGGTGGCAAAGTTCGCCGCATCAATAAAGGTTTCAGCCGCATTTACCGCTTGCTGTGCCTGCTTTAACAGGTCCCTACCTATTGGCGTCAGATTCACCCCTCCTCGACTGCGCTCAAACAGCTCAATATCCAGCGACTCCTCAAGCTTGAATAATTGGGCGCTCAATGATGGCTGACTGATCATCAGCTCACGTGCGGCCTTTCGAAGACTGTTATGCTTGGCAGCTACAAGATAGTAGCGCAGCTGTTTTAGTGAAATATTCAGATCATTCATAGGTCTGTTACCTGATACACTGCAAGGATAGATGAAAGGGTTTTCCTATCACTAATTCTATATTTATATTAAATAAGTTTCACTATATTGACAATACAGAGTTAAAAACAATAAAAATATGCCCGTTAGTAATGGCAAGATTCTCAAATCACACATTCAAATTAATAAAGAAAGGCAAAAGCCTTAAAACAGCTTGAGGGATAAACAATGGAAAAAATTATTAAAGGTATCGCTGAATTCCAGAATAAGGATTTCAAGGAACGGGAAAAATTATTCAAAATGCTGGCTACCGGGCAGTCTCCCGAGGTACTTTTTATTACCTGCTCCGATTCAAGAATAGACCCCGGTATGATTACCCAGACTGAACCTGGCGACCTGTTTATTTGCCGCAACGCCGGCAATATTGTGCCTCCACATTCCATGAATACCGGCGGCATTACAGCATCCATCGAATATGCGGTTGCCGTGCTGGGCGTCAAAGACATCATCGTCTGTGGTCACAGCGATTGTGGCGCGATGAAAGGTGCCATGAACCCAGAATCCATCAAGTCACTTCCTCATGTCTCCAACTGGCTTGGTCATAGCAGCGCCGCGCTTGCCCGCGTAAAAGCCCGTCATGGCGACCTGTGTGATGACCATACCCTGGAAATGATCCAGGAAAATGCTATGTTGCAGGTAAAACATCTGGAAACCCATCCCAGTGTTGCAGCAAAACTGGCCACCGGTGACGTCGCATTGCATGCATGGGTCTATGATATCGCCAAAGGGGTTGTCACCTGCTTTGATGCAACTACAAATACATTCATACCGGTTGAAGATTGGTACTACGCACATCAGAAGAAAGACAGCAAAACGGCGTAATGACGAATAATAATCCTGCCCCGGCGGGCTTCAGGATGAAAGGAGTGAATTTTAAATGATCAAGCTGGACACAAGTCATCTTCGTGGCGACATATATGGTGGATTAACTGCAGGCGTAGTCGCCTTGCCTCTTGCCCTGGCCATGGGCGTAGCTTCTGGTCTGGGGCCTATAGCCGGTCTTTATGGTGCTATCTTTGTGGGCTTTTTTGCTGCCCTGTTTGGCGGAACAGAGCCCCAGATTTCCGGTCCAACCGGTCCCATGACAGTGGTCTGCGCAGGACTGGCTGCCAGTATTTCCTCACACCCGGATCTAATGGGCAATACCGGCCTTATATTCACAGCCATTATGATGGCTGGACTGTTTCAGGTCGCTCTCGGGCTGTTCAGGCTGGGTGAATATATTCGCCTTGTCCCCTATCCTGTGATCAGTGGCTTTATGAGCGGAATTGGTGGCATTATCATCATCCTGCAAATCAGCCCGATGCTGGGACACAGCGCTCCCGCCGGCACCGTGGATGCTCTTTTTTATACTCCCACGGCACTCCTCGATGTTAATTTTGTGGCACTGATCATTGGCGCCCTGACCTTGTTGATAGCCTATAAATGGCCTGGCAAGCTGGGTAAATTTGTCCCCGGCCCACTGGCCGCCCTTATTATCGGCACCTTGGTAAGCCTCTTGGTAGGTGGCGCACCAATCCTGGGTGATATTCCTTCAGGTCTGCCGCAAATCCATCTGCCTGAATTTTCAACCATTTCATTTTTCATCGTGGCAGAAGCCGCTTTTGTTCTGGCATTGCTGGGATCCATTGACAGTCTGTTGACCTCCCTGGTTTCCGATAACATGACCCGCAGCCGACATGACTCCAATAAGGAGCTCATTGGCCAGGGTATTGGTAATGCTGTAGCCGGATTGTTTGGCGGCGCACCTGGCGCCGGCGCCACAATGCGAACTGTCGTCAATATCCGCACCGGTGGACGAACCCGAATTTCAGGCATGATTCACGCCCTGGTTCTGCTTGGCGTCGTTCTTGGTCTGGGTGCCTACGCAAGCTATATTCCAAACGCCGTATTGGCCGGCATCCTTATCAAGGTAGGTCTGGATATTATTGACTGGAACTATATCAAGAATGCTCATCGTGGCCCACGCTGGGATCTGGCACTGATGGTAATTGTTGTCGGTCTGACTATTTTCGTTGATCTCATCACAGCAGTGGCTGCAGGCGTTGTTCTGGCCTCCATTGCCTTCGTGAAGCAGGTTGCCAAGGATCAAATGGAACGCCTGCAGCAGACTCATATGATTCGTCACAATGCCTCTGATCGTGAAATTGAAATACTGGATATCCTGGGCGACAAGGTCAATATTTTTGACTTTGCCGGGCCCATGAGCTTCGGTGCTGCCGCTGACCTGGGCCATCATGCCCGCTCCCAGCTTGAGGGTGGTGCACTGGCCATTATTCTCGACTTTTCCCGGGTACCCTTTCTCGATGTATCTGCTGCTCTGGCTATCGAAACGGTTGCCAGAGATGCCGCCGCATCCAAACGCAAGGTTTATCCATGCGGTATGAGTAAAGAGGTTGAAGATACGCTGAGTGCACTTGAAGCTGATAAACATATCGACCCAAGTAATCACTACAAAACCCGTGAAGAAGCACTGGAAGCAGCGCTGGCTGATCTGGGAAACCCGGGCAGTACAGGTTTTGATAATCTGGCCACTGCCTGATAAAAGCTTACCTCCCTCCAGGCCCGGTCACATAGACCGGGTTTTTTTTGCTCTAAAAAGTTTCAGTAACGACTCCAACCTGGTTCAGTGACGGTATGATTATAACAAGCCATATCTCCGCTGAGTTTGCAGCGATGTCGCCTGATCAGTTAATAAATCTGAAGCTAAAGTCTTTATACCAGGCATAAAAAAAACCGGTGCTGTAACCAGCACCGGTTTTTTAGTTTTACTTTTCGAAACTACTTACAGTTCGAAATCTACGCCATAAGAGACAGCGAATTTGATTTCGTCATTATCACGTGCAGGCTGACTTGCATAATCTTCAAAGCCATCGCCATCATCATCCGAGCTCAGTGAAGTCATGGAAACCATGGCACTGAAACCATCTTTGGAAATGCTGATGTTGTAATCGAAGTAGTCGTCAGTTACGCCATTAAAGGAGTAAGCGAAATCACCTTCATGGAAACCGGCGTGAAGACCTAGTTCAGCGCCACTTGCCAGGGGGATCGTATAATCAATAGAGGTGTAGGAAGCTGCACCAAAACCAAAGTCTTCGCCTGGACCTTCATCTGGTTCTGCATTTGTCAGCAAATACAGAGTCAGACCAAGATTGCCGATACCAACTGAGCCGTATACTTCACCGAAGTCATAGCCAGCATTTTCGTCATAGTTGTAGTACAGGTAACCAACGTCATAGGAAAATGCATCAGTTTCGCCTGCGAAACCGAAATACATGTCATGCTCATAAGAGTAGGCATCATCAGAGTCATAAGCAACATTGGAAACCCAGGTACCAGCATAGAAACCTGACTCGCTTGAGTAATCAATACCACCCTGTACTGCTGATTCATTGATGCTCTGAGTCAGACCACGCCAGAGGTAATTATTCGTGACACTTACGTTGCCAGACAGCTCAGCATAAGAAGGTGCAGAAACCGCAGCAATTGCCAGAGTCAGAGCTGTCACAGCCAGTGGCTTTTTGATCAGCGAATTTTTCATAGTTTTTCTCCTAAAGAATCTTGAAACCCAAGACTGGTAAAATGTATTTTTTATCCAGGAAAACATTTATTTCCTGCTGTACTCTTAGCAAAGACCTTGCCAACTTATTTATCTCATTGTTTTTAATAGATTTTTAGCACTTTAGGCGAACATATTGAGGGTGTGACACTGTGAAAAGAGGGGGTATCGCGTTACGCTGGTGCGCATAATGAAGCGTCCGCACCATACTGGTGCGAAAAGATGGGGGTCTCAGGAAAGTGTTGGTTTTGGGATAGAATCAGACGAACTAAATGCGGGCTTTATCATCTTCCATGGCGAGTTTTTTCAACAGACACCAAACCACAGCAATAATAATCAGGCAAAATGGTAAACCCATGCTAACGGCGCCCGCCTGTAGCGCATTCAAGCCTCCTAACATGAGCAGAATAATGGCAAGAAGTCCTTCCATACAGGCCCAGAATATTCTTTGTGCAACCGGTGGATTGGGATTGCCCCCGGAAGTCAGCATATCAACGACAAACGAACCAGAATCAGATGAGGTGATGAAAAACACCGCCACCAGAATAATGGCCAGACTGTTAACCAGACCCGAAAATGGAAAGTTTGCCAGCAACGCATAAATTGCGGTTGCCGAATTTTCCTGAACAGCTGCGCCCAGCCCGGGCACATTAACCCCGCTATTAAAAAGCTCGATTCGCAAAGCCGCCCCGCCAAAGATGCCAAACCAGACCAGACTTAACAGGGTAGGAATTATCAAAACACCCAGGACAAACTGTCGAATAGTTCTACCCCGGGAAATCCGCGCTATAAACATGCCGACAAAGGGCGACCAGGACAGCCACCAGGCCCAGTAAAAAATCGTCCACGATTTCTGCCATTCCAGATTGCGGAAAGGGTGGGTACTCAGACTGAGTCCGGGCAGACCCTGCAAATAGTTACCGAGAAGATCAGGTAATCCCCTCAACAATGCCGCAGTGGGACCTGCGAATAGAACAAAACCCAAAAGCAGCAGGGCCAGCAACATATTCAATTCGCTCAGCCGACGTATTCCCTTTTTTAACCCCAATACAAGGGACGTCATGGCACATAAGGTAATCACGACGATGATGATGACCTGCGTATTAGTGCTGACAGCAGTTCCAAATAATTCAGCCAGGCCCGCATTTATCTGCGCGGCCCCCAGACCCAGGGACGTTGCCAGACCAAACAAGGTGCCAAGCACAGCAAAGATATCAATCAGTTTGCCTGGCCAACGATGTGTGTGTTTTCCCAGCAAAGGCTCAAGTGTTGAGCGCATGGCAAGAGGTTGCTGATGGCGAAAGTGGTAATAAGCTAATGCCATACCAAGGACAGCATAAATAGCCCAGGCATGAAGCCCCCAATGGAAAATCGACAGACGCATGGCTTCTCTGGCGGCGGCAATTGTCTCAGGGGCAGCTTGAAGCGGAGTCAGATAATGGAGAACCGGTTCTGCGACACCAAAAAACACCAGACCAATCCCCATGCCCGCACTGAACAACATCGATATCCAGGCAATGGTATTAAATTCAGGCGTACTATCATCCGGTCCCAGCCTTATCCGCCCATAGCGCGAAAATACCAGCCAAAAGGAAAACACCAGCAAAGCGGTTACTGTTAGTGAGAATAGCCAGGAGAAATATTCAACGATGGCATCCTGCAAGCCAAGAAGAAAAGTGCCAGTTTGCTCTCGATCAATAACCGTCGCCAACAGAACAAGCAGAACCAGGCCCAGGACGGAAAAGAAGATCAACGGGTCAGCAGAAAGTCCTTTTAAAGAAAGCGACTTCCTTGCGATGGGATTCTGTTTTGAGTCGTTCAAAATACCAGGGTAGCTTAGCTTGACTTGGTAAAGTGCAAAATACCCCAGGCAAGATAGCCCTTGTCTGCTGCTGCCACCCAGTTTTCCAGCCCTTTGATCATGTTGTCCATATATTCATGACTGATAATGGCAACAAGCTCGTCATAGCGCCCCTGCAAATTCTGCCTGACATAATCATAATGATTACGTAACTGGGGTGTTAAATCGATGACCTTAGTCTCTTCAAAGCCAAGTGCTTTGAGGGTCTCTCGATAGAAAGCAAACGACCCCATGGACTCCAGATTCAGCCTTTCATATACGGGTTGCAGGACGCCTGCAGGACAATTATCCGCCTGCATCGGATCGGTAAAGATCAACTCTCCACCGGGGGCTATTATTCTGCTGATTTCACTCAGCACTTTTTCTTTCTGGCTACTGTGTAAAAAAGAATCCTGGGACCAGACAATCTCCATTGAAGCATCATCACAGGGGATTTCTTCAAAACTGCCATGACGTACCTCGACCTTCTGATCCAGGCCTTGCTGCCGGGTTAATTCACGATTGCGACTGTTCTGCACTTCGCTGATATTCAGACAAGTCACTTTACAGCCCGCCAGCTTTGCCAGATAACGCGCAGAGCCGCCGTAACCTGCCCCCAGGTCAATGACCCTGCTTTGATCATTCAGACTTCGCAGGCTATCAACCATCATGGTCACTGTTTTACGGCTTGCCTCAGGGATGTTATCGGTTTCATCATACAAACCAATATGAATATCTTCCCCACCCCAGACCTGCTCATAGAAACGATCAGCGTCACTACTGTCGTAATAGGATTCAGTCAGCACTTCGGCTGAAGATAAATTATTTTGCATGGTAATCCTTGTAGGCAACATGAACATAGAAATCAGGGTCATCCTCTTTATAGGTTTCCTTGAAATCTCCATAGGTCTCTATTTTTTGAAAGCCGGCTTCATGAATAAGTCCGCGCAGGTAATCCTTGCGTAGAGGGAACATGTTCAAATGATGCTTTGAACCATCCTCAAAGGAATATTCGAAGCGGGCAAGACCATCATCAACGTGGATAGGCTGTGCCGAGACTTTGTCTCCGCAGTAGTAGTATTTGTGTTTGGACTTGAAACCATCATCCAGAATGCCGTCATAATTTCGCTGGTCGATTATCAACACACCATCATGTTTGAGTACTGCATAAAACTCCGCTAAAGCGCGGCGCCGGTCATGCTCTTCAAACAAATGGGTAAAGGAGTTCCCCAGAATAATCACCGCATCAAATAGTTTGTCCTGAACATCCCGATTCAGCCAGCGCCAGTCTGCATGAACCGTCTGCATCACATGGCCACGGTCCTTGGCATTCTCAAAGGCTTTTACCAGCATCTGGGCATTGCCATCGGCACTGGTGACATTAAACCCCGCCTGTAATAACTGAACGGAGTGAAAGCCGGTACCGGTTGCCGCATCCAGAATATTGTGTTTTCCAAGCTTCTTTAATATATCGATGAAGAACTGCCCTTCTCCCTCGGCACGAGCTTCCCAATCAATCAGTTCATCCCAGCGCTCAACAAAATTTTCTACATATTCTTCCTGATATTGTTCAGTGCTGCGAACCTCCTCTGGTTGCGCACCATAATCCTGATCTTTAGGAATATCATTTAAGCGAACCGGCGCGGGTTCACCAGTACCAGGGTCTATCGAGATTCTACTTTTCTTCTGAGCAATACTGCTCATTTGCATTTCATGTTCTGACATATATTCACCACGATTATTAGTAAGTATTCTAAATATTAAAAATATAGACATAAACCTACGGAAATCCTGTAGATTTTTCCTATCTAATTGTTTTATATATATTTATTAGTTTTATTATCTGGAGAGTATTGCAGAGTCAAACAGCGATATTTGCAATATTTGCTTAGTATACTAAATACTCTCTTACAAAGCGAAAGGAATAGCCAGTTGATGCGGAAAAGTACTAAGGAACAACATCAATTACACATTTCCTGAGTGCCGGTATTATAATAATTACCACATCACAGACCATTGGCCTGGCAATACCAGGAAGTCCGCTGTTATCTGGAATTTAAAAAGCAATGAACAACAATAAAATCGAGAGCGTACTGATTGCTCTGCGCAGGCTCATTCGTGCAACTGATCTCTATTCCAGGGGGCTTGTTAAATCAACAGGCTTAACCACCCCGCAGCTATTGTTGTTGCTGTCCATAAAAAACAAGGGAGAAGTAAGTATCCGGGAACTGGCTCTGGAAATCAGTCTCAGCCAGGCAACTGTTACCAGCATCCTTGATCGCCTTGAAAGCAAAAAGCTGGTTATTCGAAAGCGCTCAACAAAAGATAAACGAATTGTGCATGCCTATCTCACGGCAAGCGGAAAAAAAATAATTGCCAAGGCGCCGCCGCCTTTGCAGGATAGTTTCATCAAGGCCTTTGAGCACCTGGAAGACTGGGAACAAAATATGATTATAGCTTCCCTGCAGCGAGTAGCCTCCATGATGGATGCCCAGGATATCGATGCTGCTCCGGTTCTGGATGTAGGAGCGCTGGATCGACAGTCATTCCCAGCGCAGAATGGAGAGAATGTGGAGAGTTTGGAGAGTTTGGAGAGTTTGGAGAGTTTGGAGAGTTTGGAGAGTTTGGAGAATAAAAGGTAAGTAGCAAAAGATAAGAAGGCAGGAAGTAGCAATTACCCTCTGCGAGATTTAAAAAAATTACTCATTAATACACTACATTCATGTTCGCGCACGCCTTCAACTACTTTTAAGCGATGATTATAGTGATCCTGCTGATGTAACTGCAGATTGCTCAGCAAGGCCCCTGCTTTCGGTTCTCTGGCACCAAAAACAACAGTATCAACACGCGCATGAATCATTGCTCCCACGCACATGGTGCAGGGCTCAATGGTGACAAAAAGAGTGGCGCCGGGAAGACGATAATTCTTCTCACTACCTGCGGCATTACGCAGAGCAATGATTTCTGCATGGGCAGTGGGATCATCAGATGAAATTGGCTGGTTGTAGCCTTCGCCAATAAGTTGGCCATCTCGTACAATTACAGCCCCTACTGGAACTTCACCATGCCCGGCCGCTTCTTGCGCCAGGATAAGCGCCCTTTCCATCCATGACTCAAAATTCTCACCCATGGGAAAGGATTTTATTCCCACTCAATCGTAGCTGGCGGTTTGCTGCTGATATCATAAGTGACACGGGACACATCACGGATTTCATTGATAATGCGGTTGGAAACGGTTTCAAGCAGATCGTAAGGCAGGTGCGCCCAGCGCGCCGTCATAAAATCAATAGTTTCCACTGCCCGCACCGCAAGTACATAGGAATAGCGACGCGCATCACCCACAACGCCCACTGATTTAACCGGTAAAAAGACTACAAAGGCCTGGCTCACTTTCTGATACCACTCGGCCCTGTGCAACTCTTCCATGAATATGGCATCGGCCTGACGCAGGATATCGCAGTATTCTTTTTTGACTTCGCCCAATACGCGTACACCGAGTCCCGGTCCGGGAAACGGATGACGATAGATCATTTCATGGGGCAGGCCCAGCGCGATACCGATATTGCGAACCTCATCCTTGAATAATTCACGCAAGGGTTCCACCAGAGACATATTCATATCATCTGGCAAACCGCCAACGTTGTGATGGGATTTAATGACATGGGCAGTGCCATGTTTGGATCCGGCGGACTCAATGACATCGGGATAGATTGTGCCCTGGGCAAGCCAGTTTACATCGCCGAGTTTTGAGGCCTCCCGGTCAAAGACATCAATAAATGTATTACCAATTATTTTACGTTTCGCTTCAGGATCCGCCTCACCCGCCAGCTTACCCAGAAATTCCTCTTCTGCGTCCACCCGAATGACCTTGACGCCCATATTGTTGGCGAAGGTTTCCATTACCTGATCACCTTCATGAAGTCGCAACAAGCCATTATCCACGAACACACAGGTGAGCTGCTCGCCTATTGCTCTGTGCAACAGACCGGCAACTACCGACGAGTCAACGCCACCAGACAAGCCAAGCAGCACCTTGTCAGTGCCAACCTGTTGTTGAATCTTGACTATGGCATCTTCAATAATATTTGCCGGCGTCCATAAGCGACCACACTGGCAGATTTCATGAACAAAACGATTAAGAATTTCCTGCCCTGACTTGGTATGTGTTACTTCGGGATGAAACTGGAGACAGTAAATTTTGCGGCTTTCATCAGCCATGGCAGCAATGGGCGCACTCTCGGTAGAGGCAATCACCTTGAAGCCATCGGGAACCTGAGTCACCTTGTCACCATGACTCATCCAGACATCATGTAAAAATACATTGCCTTCCTGCACTGAATGCTCAAGATCACTTAACAGCACGCTGCCGCTGGGAATTTCAATGCGTGCATAGCCAAACTCGGATTTGTTTGAACCTTCTACCTGACCACCCAGTTGCTGCGACACGGTCTGCATGCCATAGCAAATACCCAGAATTGGCAGTCCAGCGTTAAGAATATAATCGGGAACGCGAGGAGAGTCTTCCAGGTTAGCCGACTCAGGACTGCCCGACAAAATAATGCCGCGGGCATTAAACTCCTGAAAGTCCTTGGCAGGGATACCATAGTGATGAATTTCACAGTAGACACCGGCTTCACGAACGCGCCTGGCGATTAACTGGGTATATTGAGATCCAAAATCCAGAATTAGAATTTTGTCGTCATGAATATTCTGGGACATGCCTGCTTCCGTCAAGAAAAGTACTGTTTAGATTTTTGCCGGAATGGATAATCCCGATATGACTGAATAAATAAAGCCATTTACTGGTTTTGAAATACTAGCTCACGCGATAATTGGGCGCTTCCTTGGTGATGCTCACATCATGGACGTGGCTTTCACTAACGCCTGCTGCGGTGATCCTGACAAATTCAGGCTTGGCGCGCATTTCCTCGATATCCCCACACCCGGTCAACCCCATGCTTGAGCGAATACCGCCAATCAGCTGAAAAATAATGGCTGACATGGGCCCTTTATAAGGCACCCTGCCTTCGATACCTTCAGGCACCAGCTTGCTGGCCCCTTCTTCAATATTCTGAAAATAACGGTCTGCAGAACTATGGGATTGTGACATGGCACCAAGCGAACCCATTCCGCGATATGCCTTGTAGGAGCGACCCTGGTAAAGCTCAACTTCGCCCGGGGCTTCTTCAGTGCCCGCAAGCAGGCTGCCAATCATCACAACATTCGCTCCAGCCACAATCGCTTTCGCAATATCTCCGGAAAAGCGAATACCACCATCAGAAATCACCTTGATATTGGTATCCTTCAACGCTTCCCTGACATTGGCGACAGCCGTGATCTGAGGCACACCGACACCAGTTACAATTCGTGTGGTACAGATAGAACCAGGACCAATACCAACCTTGATGGCATCGACACCAGCTTCGGCAAGTGCTACAGCACCAGCTGCAGTGGCCACGTTACCACCTATCAATTGCAGCTCTGGAAAAGCCTTCTTTATCTCTCTGACCCGGTTAATTACATCCTGGGAGTGGCCATGGGAAGTATCCACCACGACAACATCAACACCCGCATTCACCAGAGCCTTTACCCTGTCCTCGGTTTCCTTGCCCACGCCGACAGCGGCACCCACCCGTAACTGCCCCAGGCCATCCTTACAGGCATTGGGGAAATCTTCGGATTTGCGAATATCTTTCAAAGTAACCAGGCCTTTCAGCTCAAAGTCATCATTCACTACCAGCACTTTTTCTATACGGTGATCATGCATGAGCACCTTGATTTCATCCAGATCAGCCCCTTCCCTGACCGTCACCAGACGCTCTTTGGGCGTCATAATCTTGTCAACGGTAGCTTCCATATTATTTTCAAATCGCACATCACGACTGGTAACAATACCGACCAAATCACGGGATCCAACATCCCTGATTACCGGCAAACCCGAGATATGATGTTCCTGGGTCAGCTCCAGCAGTTTTCGTACTGTGGTATCAGGAGTAATGCAGATGGGGTCGGCAACGACGCCGCTTTCATATTTTTTGACTTTGCGAACTTCCCTGGCTTGCTGCTCAATACTCATACTCTTATGAATAATGCCCATACCGCCTTCCTGGGCCATGGCGATAGCAAGCCTCGATTCAGTCACGGTATCCATGGCTGAAGAAACCAGAGGAATATTCAGTGTAATTGATGCCGTCAAGCTGGTTTTCAGGTCCACCATGTTAGGCAGCACCTGGGAATGGGCGGGGACTAGTAGAACGTCGTCAAATGTTAATGCATCTTCAACTATGCGTAGCATGGTATTTCCTGAAATCCCGTTGCGGGAAATCGACTTATTATACTCCAACAGGGAAATTCAGGTAAACGTTTACCTTTTTATCATTTTTTTCTTTCTCTGCCTGACTTAACACATTGAAAGACAACCGAATTAAGCTGATCTTTCCGTTGACAGACGAGGATTAGCGTCTTTTTAGCCCCGGACGGCGTACCCTGTCCTCCGGATCAATGATTTTAAGCCCGCCAATGATACCGTCACTTTCTTCCTCTGCCGCTGAATCTGAAGTATCTGACACATCATCACTTGTCATGGCCTTGCTCTCACTGGCGTTCAGGCGTTGCGAGGTAGCCTGTTGGCTGCGCTCCTGTGCTGACATTGGCATAGCCTGCGAACCAGCGGGTCGGTTAATCACCGGTAAAGTGCTGCTCTGAGTGGAATAATCCTGGCAAACCTCTTCGGCGATTCTGGAAATTTCATCTCGCTGCGTTGCCGTGTAATCACTATCGAGTTCCTCGCTAATGCGCAGAGTAATTTCCCTTGCCTGGAGATTACACAGGCGATCATCCATGGCGCTGGCGTTATTAGCCGCAAATACTGGCGTAGCCAGCATGGAAAAAAAAAGTGATAGAAGAGGGACTAATCGATTCATGAATTGGATTCTCCGGGTAAAATATAAGAGAGATATGGTTAAGATCATTGTAACGCAAAATTGTAAGGTGTAGTTTCCTGCGCACTGACAAATCGTGTTTCACGGTGCAGCATGAGTGGCTTCAGGTTATGATGACGGCCATGGCAGATCAAGGAAATATGAATTCAGAACCCGTTCTCAGTGTCAGCGACCTGAACCGCGAAGCTCGCTATCTGCTGGAAGATAATTTTCCATCCGTGCTGGTTGAGGGCGAAATCTCCAATATTGCCATGCCTGCGTCTGGCCACTGGTACCTCACCCTGAAAGACAATTCAGCACAGATTCGTTGTGCGATGTTTCGCAATCGAAATATGCGGGTACGCTTTCGCCCTGGTGACGGCATGCAAGTTCTGGTTAAGGGTAAGGTTAGTCTCTATGAAGGTCGTGGAGACTTCCAGCTGATTCTTGAACAGATGGAAGAGCGAGGTGACGGCGCATTATTGCGGGCATTTGAACAACTAAAGGAAAAACTGTTTCGGGAAGGATTATTTGACGAAACCCTGAAAAAACCACTGCCTGATCTGCCTCGGCATATTGGAGTGATTACTTCCCCAACCGGCGCCGCCGTCAAGGACATAATAAGCACCTTGAAGCGTCGCTTTCCGGATATTAATGTCACGGTAATTCCAGTTTCAGTACAAGGGAAAACAGCTGCCACAGAAATGATTAAGGCCATAACCCTGGCCAACAAAAAACAGGGCTGCCTGGCTGATCTGGATGTTCTTATTATTGGTCGTGGTGGCGGTTCTCTGGAAGACCTCTGGAGCTTTAATAACGAAGATCTTGCCCGCTGTATCGGTGACAGCGAACTGCCAATAGTCAGTGCAGTGGGTCATGAAGTTGATTTTACGATTGCTGACTTTGTTGCAGATGTTCGTGCTGCCACACCGACCGCAGCCGCAGAAATTTTAAGCCCAGATCAGGAAGAATTTAAATTAATGTTCGATGCTTATAGCAGACAGCTGGCTGCCTCTATTCTCGACACCGTCAAGCAAAAACGACAAACCTTGCTTTGGCTTCGCAAGCAGTTGAAACATCCCGGCAGAAAACTACAGGAGCAGTCGCAGCGCCTGGATGAGACTGAAGCACGATTAAGACGGGCGTTTAAAAACAATCTGAATGGGATGAAACATAATTTATCACAACTCCATTTTTCCATTCGTTCCCATTCTCCGCAGCGACTTGTAAAAGAATATCGCCTGCAAAATACTCACCTGGCAGACCTACTTGGCAAAGCAGTACAGCAGTTTTTATATTACAAAAAATCAAAACTTGCAGAACACATCCATGCACTTAATACCATTAGTCCGCTTAACACCTTGAGCAGAGGTTATTCAATAACCTACACCGAAGAAAACCACGTTTTAAGCAGTTACCAAAGCGTCAAAGCCGGTGATACAATCCGCACCCGACTTTTTAATGGTGAAATTACCAGTACTGTAAAAAATACTGAGGCACCAAAGCAGGCAGACTTCTCTGAAAGTGATGACTAATTTGAATCGCTTTATGAAGTTGAAGATCCGCCAGCTAAGCAGTAGTTTAAACAATGGATAAGCAATTACTCAAAATTCTTTATTACAAAGAAACAGTTTAAATAAGAACTATTTGAGCAAAGATGATCTATGTCATTAACGAGCATGGATAAATACGATATAGGTATATCTTTTGTTTACTATTTTTTTCTTAATTTTATCTTAATCCAGGCTGAGCATTACTATGTAAGATCAGGATTAAATATAAGGTAGCATTTTTTATGAGTAGCGATGATAAAGATGTAAAGGAAGTCCGCGGACTCAAGCTTTACAAGAAAAAGCACAAGGCAATAAAAAAATTACTCAAAAAAACCAGTACGCCTGAAATTCATGGCGACAAGGTTTGGTTTTCCAGTTATATCATCATGGATTATCTTCTGGAAAACCCACCAGAGTCTGGCTCAAAAATTATGGAAATAGGTAGTGGCTGGGGAATACTGGGTATCTGGTGTGCCAAACAGTTTGCTGCCGATGTAATCGCGGTCGATGCCGACAAAAATGTTTTCCCTTTTCTGGATATGCATGCCGAACTCAATAATACCTCGGTTAAATCCAAGGTTAGCAAATATGAAAAACTTAAATCCAGCTTACTTGCTCAGCAGGACATGGTTCTTGGTGGAGATATCTGTTTCTGGAATGAACTGATAGACCCACTTTACTCACTGATCAAAAAGTCTCTAAAAAGTGGCGTAAAGACCATAGTCATTGCAGATCCTGGTAGATCACCATTCCTAAAACTGGCAAAAAAATGTAAAAATAAATTTGATGCCGAACTTCGGGAAGTGTCAATAGAAGACCCCGTTGAAGAAGAAGGCTATCTTCTGGTCATCAGGAATATATAAACTATTTTTCTACAAACTTGCAGATTAAATCATTATGCCCTCACATAAAGAACCACAGGAAAATGATATTGATTTACGTAATCCGGAATTTTTTATTAACCGGGAACTAAGCCTGCTTGAATTTAATCGTCGAGTGCTGGCACAGGCTTGCGATCCAGCCACGCCTTTGCTCGAGCGGCTTTTCTTTCTTTGTATATCCAGCTCCAACATTGATGAGTTTTTTGAAATCAGGGTAGCAGGCTTGAAGCAACAAGTTGCTTTTGGCTCTATGCAAAGTGGACCTGACAATTTATCACCGTCGGAACAACTGCAGCGTATAAGTGATGCAGCCCATGAAATTGTAGAAGAGCAATACAAGGTATTAAATGACCTCGTTTTACCAAGCCTGAAGAAAGAAGGTATTCACTGTCTGGATCGGCATAGCCTTAACCAAAAGCAACGCGCCTGGATAAAAAATTATTTCAACAGGGAGCTGTTACCTATTCTGAGTCCGGTCGGACTGGATCCGGCCCACCCGTTTCCGCAGGTACTTAACAAGAGCCTCAACTTTATAATCTCACTGGAAGGCAAAGATGCTTTTGGCAGAAATTCAGGTATTGCTATTGTTCAGGCACCAAGAGCTTTGCCACGCCTGATAGAACTACCTCATGGCGGCTCATCAAAAAAACATGAATTTGTCTTCCTGTCCTCCATTATCCATATTCATGCCGCTGATTTATTTCCAGGCATGAACGTAACCGGATGTTATCAATTCAGAATTACTCGAAACTCCGACTTGCTGGTTAGTGAAGAAGAAGTGGGCGATTTAATGAGAGCGCTGGAGGGCAAACTACCCTCACGCCGCTTCGCAGAAGCTGTCAGATTGGAGGTTCCGGATAATTGCCCGCAGGACATGATCGATTATCTTACCCATCAATTTAATCTGCAGAAAAATGATGTTTACCAGGTCTATGGACCCGTCAACCTGAATCGACTTATGGCCATTTCACAAAAAGTCACCAGACCTGACCTGAAATTCCCACCCTTTACTCCAGGCATTCACAGCAGGGTATTACGCGATCACGATATTTTTGAAACTATCAAGAAAGGTGACATTCTTCTGCACCATCCCTTCCAGACTTTTAACACCGTAGTGGATTTTGTACGCCAGGCTTCGGTGGACCCGAAGGTACTTGCCATCAAGCAGACCCTGTATCGTACAGAAGACGACTCCAGCATTGTTGACACATTGATCACGGCGGCCCATGAAGGCAAGGAAGTCACTGTCGTTATTGAATTAAGGGCGCGCTTTGATGAAGAGGAAAATATTGAGCTGGCTAATGAATTACAGGCTGCCGGAGCCCATGTTTCCTATGGTGTTGTTGGTCATAAAACCCATGCCAAAATGAGCCTGGTGATTCGTCGCGAAGGTAAACAACTGAAGCGCTATGTTCATATGGGTACGGGTAACTATCATGCAGGCACTGCCAGACAATATACCGACTATGGCTTGCTTACCAGCGATCTGGCTATCACTGACGATGTTCAGAAAGTATTTCAGCAACTGACAGCGCTGGGAAAGCCTGGAAAACGCAAAAAAATTCTACAAGCTCCCTTCACTTTTCACAAGGGTATTCTCGACCTGATTGAACGTGAGCAGGAACAAGCCAGTAAAGGCAAATCTGCAAGGATCATCGCAAAAATGAATTCACTGGTGGAGCCTTCCATCATTGAAGCTCTGTACAGGGCATCTCAGGCTGGAGTTAAAATCGATCTTATTATCAGGGGTATCTGCTGTCTAAGACCAGGTATTAAAGGGGTCTCTGACAATATTCAGGTTCGCTCCGTCATTGGCAGATTCCTTGAGCACACGCGTATTTTTTACTTTCACAATGATGGCGATTATGAAATCTTTCTTTCCAGCGGTGACTGGATGGATCGCAATTTTTTCCGTCGTGTTGAAACCTGTTTCCCGATCGAAGAAAAACGCATGAAAAAGAAACTGCTTAAGGAAGGCTTACAGTTATATCTGTCTGATAACACCCAGTCCTGGGTATTACAATCGGATGGCAGTTATAAGAAAAATACACCCAGTGCAAATCCGCGCTGTGCCCAGAACACCTTGCTGGAAACCTATACTCTCTAGTTTTTATGAATTAATCGTCGTTTATGAGTCGCGAGTATTCTGCAAATTTTTTCAATAAGCCTGCTGCCTGCGGCGTTGACTCAACAGCAGAAAGAATTTCCTTTGCATTCAAACCTTCTGCTTCTATTTGCTCACTTCGTGCTTCGATATAACCACGCATGATTGAAGCATCAAACTCCGGATGGAATTGCACTCCCCAGACACGTTCTCTAAAACGTAGCGCGTGGTGTGCTTCAAATTGATTATTGGCCAACACCCTGGTACCGGCAGGTAAGTTTGTCACGGTCTGCATATGAGTGGTATGAACGGGAAAATTATTTACCAGATCACCAAATAATTCATCGTCTTCAGCGTGCCTGGTTAAACTCACATTAGTGGTTCCAATTTCCCTTCCTCCTGGATGCCAGTCCACCTTTCCGCCCAATGTATGCGCCAGTAACTGATGGCCAAAACATATCCCCAACACTGGTAATCCTGCCTCAATAACCTCAAGAATGTATTCCTGACTCTGTCGGATCCATTGCAGGTCCTGCGTCACCATCGCAGGAGAACCCGTTATTACAATAGAGGACAACGAAGCAATATCAGGAAGAGGCTCACCCTCAAAAACGGAAATACAGAGGGATTGAGCTTCAGGCACGGACATGGCGTCAAAAATCCAGTCCTCAAAATCCCCCCACTCCTTGGCAATAGCCGGAATTGTGCCGCCAGTTTTCAGAACAAGGGTGAGTTTTTCTGTTACCGCCATGAGGGACTTATCTTTGTCTGGGAGTCCTGCCCTTTGCCGGCGCTTTATCGCGGCTGGATTTACTGGACAGCTCTCTGTTCTTCTTGATACGCCTCTTACGGGCCACTTCCTTGTTGGATTTACCCTCTTCTGCCCTGACAAAAGGATTGTCATCACTTACCAGCTCTATTCGAATCGGTGTGCCTTCCATCTTAAGAAATTTTCTGAAATTCTTCTCCAGAAAGCGAACATAGTGAGCCGGTACTTTGTCTGTTTGCTTGCCATGAATAACAATTATTGGCGGATTATTACCACCGGGATGTGCATAGCGCAGTTTAATACGTCTGCCATTAATGATTGGCGGCGCATGGTTTTCAGTTATACGCTCAAGCAATAACGTCAGTTTATTGGTATTGAGTTTCAGACTGGCCGATGCATAGGCTTTATCAATAGATGCATAGAGTTCGCCGACAGCGGTTCCATGCAGTGCAGAAATAAAATGAATTTTGGCAAAATCGATAAACACCAGGCGTCGTTGAATCGCCTTGCGCACCTGGTCTTTGGCATAGTCATCCATGCCATCCCACTTGTTTAACGCAATCACCAATGCCCTTCCCGAATCCAGAACATATCCCAGCAAGTGCAGATCCTGTTCCACTATTCCTTCGCGCGCATCAAGCAATAGCACTACCACATTGGCATCACGTATCGCCTGGAGAGACTTAACGACAGAAAACTTTTCTACTGTCTCATTGGTCTTGCCTCTTTTCCGGATACCCGCGGTATCAATCAGCGTATAAGCTTTGCCACGACGCTCAAATGGAATATAGATACTGTCACGCGTGGTTCCTGGATGGTCATAAACCACCACTCTTTCTTCCCCAAGAATCCTGTTTACCAACGTTGATTTACCAACATTTGGCCTGCCGGCCACCGCAATTTTTACGCCGCTGCTTTCTGCAGCATCAGGTTCATCTTCCTGTGCAGGAAATGGCGCCAGCACCTCCTCTATCATTTTGCTTACGCCCCGGCCATGGCTCGCCGCAATCGCAAATATATTTTCGCAACCTAGCTGATGAAAATCAGCCAACGCAACATCGGGATCAAGGCCATCGGTTTTATTGACTACCAGGGAATAAGGTCTGGATTTTTTGCGCAGGTATTCAACCAGTTGATGATCACCGGGCAGCAAACCTTCGCGGGCATCCACCAGCAACAAGGTAACGTCTGCTTCTTCTATGGCAAGCAAAGATTGCTCACTCATGCGCAGATCAAGTCCTTCCTCGTTACCTGTAATACCACCGGTATCGATAACAATGAAATTACGCTCGGCCGCGTTACCTTCACCGTATTTCCGGTCTCTGGTAAGGCCTGCAAAGTCCGCAACCAGAGCATCCCTGGATCGGGTGAGACGATTGAAGAGCGTGGACTTGCCCACGTTTGGCCTGCCTACCAAGGCAATGACGGGCATCATGATGTTGAACCTCGGACTGTTAAATGATCAGTCCTGTAGAATTGTGGAATCGCTAAACTATACTAGACTGCCTATTAAACAGTCAGGAAAAAGACTGAAATAGGCCTAAATTGAAAATGTTATTCAACACTCAGAGCCGCCAGATTACCGCTATTACCAAACACATAAAGCGTATTACCCCGCGACTGCATAGGGGCACGTATTCCATTATTGTCCACTCGTATACGGCCGACGAATCTACCGTCCACCTGCGACATTAAGTGAACATAGCCCTCATAATCACCTACCGCCACAAAATTATTGAAACTTACCGGCGCACTGAGACTTCTTAAATCCAGCGCTTCATTGGCCCAGATTGGATCATCTTCACCTACCTGATAGGCCTTTACATGACCTCCGGCATCACTTATGTAGACATTACCAAAACCTGAACTGGCTCCATTCACACTTGACTCCTGAACGCGCCAACGCATTTGCCCGGTCACCACGTCAATGGCAGCCAAATATCCCTGATAACTTGGTACCAGCAACATCCCTGCATCGGTGACAAAAAGGTCGCCATCGATATCCACCAGACGATCAATTTCCGACGTGCCGGTAGGTACAGCGACCCTCTCTTCCCAGCGTAAAGTACCATCATCAACAGCAAGAGAAACCACTGATCCATTACCAAAGGCTGCCAACACAAAGCTTTCCAGAATCACCGGAGAGCTGTCTCCCCTCAGTGTCAGAGCAGGGACAGTATTTTCATATATCCAAAGTTGCTCACCGGTCTGGGCATCATGACCGGTAAGTTTGCCATCAATTGCCAGAACCACTACAAAGTCGTTATTCGCCGCCGGTGCAGAAAGTACTTCACTGGTGACTTCTGTTTCCCAGAGAATGGCTCCTGTCCCTGCATCCAGAGCGATAACCGTCGAATTCTCTGTTCCCAACAATACACGCCTGCCGCCAAACCCAACGCCGCCGGTAATTTCATAGTCCAGACGGGTTTCCCATATTTCCCGACCATTGTCCCTTCTCAGGGCGACAATCCTGCCGTTATTACCTGCCGCATAAATAACGTCGTCATCAATAGCAGGTTTCAGCCTGTTGTATTTCTTACCCTGACCCTTACCTACATTGACGCTCCATTGTTTACGCAGCCGGACCTCATCATCAAAATCGACAAGGTCAGCGGGTTTAACGTCATCACCACTGCCAGATAAAATACTCAGGGGATTCCAGCCGCAACCAGATAAAACCGGTATCGCCAGGAAAAGTAAAACCAGTCGCAGATGTCTTGTCATCATGGCTCGCATATTGGAATTAGAATAATGGTGAGGCAGGGTCGGTGATTAACTGCCAATGCCACGAATTTTAAGATCAATGAAACTGGCATTATCCGGCTCCAGGGAAATGGCTCGCTCATAGGCACTGCGGGCCTGTTCGGATTGTCCCAGCATCAAGTAAGCATCACCCTGCACTTCAGCAAAACCGGCAGCCAGTGCGCCCGGCTCTACTTCGCTAACAATCGTCAGCGCTTCCTGAGCTTGCCCCTGGGCCAGTTTTACCCGGGCAAGTCTCAATCTTGCGGTGAGAAATAATTCTTCCTCGGCTGTTTGCATAAAACCCAGTTCCGGATTATCAATAATCCAGTTCAGCTCGGTGGCAGCCTGATCATAATTTTCCTGATTTACATACACTGTCGCCATCATCATGGCGGCATAGCGAGTATAGATACTCTCTACGAATTCATTCCGTAATTCGTCGTAGCTACTTTCCAGTTGTGCCATGGAGTCGGCAGTCAAGGCATTGGCCTGGTCCAGAAGGGCCAGCTGCACAACGTCCTCATACAAATCAGATGCCGCTTCCGCATTTGCCAATTGGGCACCCTGCCACTGTCTGGAGCCAAACAAAACAACCAGGACAATAACAATACCGGTCAATAGCGACGTTCCGTTTTCCTGCCACCAGCGTTTCAAGGCTTCTACTTGTTCTTCGTCATTAGCGTAACTTGCCAAAAGAGTAACTCCCAAAAAATATCAATCTGTTAATAATCTTTACTATCAATTAACTGCCCCTGATTTAATAGGCGGCAATTAACTGACTCTCAATCAAACTACTTTCAATCAAACAGCTCTACATTAAAAAAACCGGACAATGAATCAAATACTGATTCTGCCGCCACTGTAGTCGTATCGCCGCTATCATCCAGAACCCGCAGCTTTACTTCCGCTTGTGCTGCCTCACCCTCTAATATCAGAGCACACTGCGCATTACTGGCGTATGCTTTTTTCAACTGGCTATTATATTTTCCGCCACCACAATGGGTCAAAACCCTGAGTGCCGGAAGTTTTCTGCGTATTTCGGTAGCCAGTATGAGTGCTTGTTGCCGCACACCCTCCCCGATCACACAAATATAGAGATCTACAGTCCTGGTAATCTCGGCAGGCAACCTGTCCAGTTCCTCCAACAAGAGGATCATTCTTTCCATACCAAGGGCAAAACCTACCCCCGGCGTAGCAGAACCACCCAGTTGTTTCGAGAGCCCGTCATAGCGCCCACCAGAACATACCGCAGACTGGGCGCCCAGTTTATCAGTAGTCCATTCAAAGACCACCCCATTATAATAATCCAGCCCACGCACCAGAGAGTTATTAACCTGATAGGGAATTCCCGCCAGGGTAAGTATTTCAAGCAATTCCTTAAATCCGACGGCAGAATCAGCGGAAATATGATCTGGCAGTTGAGGGGCTTGTTTCAGAATCTCCTGGGTTTGCGGGCTCTTGCTGTCCAGAATACGCAGAACGTTCTTTTCCAGCCTGCGCTGGCTGTCTTCATCCAGTGCATCCCGGTGCTGCAGTAAATATTCCTTCAGTGTTTCGCCATAGCGTTTGCGATCTTCAGGATTACCCAGATTATTGATTTCCAGCGTCAGCACATCAGCAATGCCCAACTGCTGCCAGAGATCACGGGACAGCATTAATAATTCGGCTTCGATATCTATGCCGCTCATACCAAATGCTTCAACACCCATCTGGTAAAACTGCCGATAGCGTCCTTTTTGTGGCCGCTCATGTCGGTACATTGGTCCCATATACCAGAGTTTCTGGGTCTGGTTATAAAGCAAACCATGCTGTTCTGCTGCACGCACACAGCATGCCGTACCCTCGGGCCGTAGACTCAGACTGTCACCATTACGGTCTTCGAATGTATACATCTCCTTTTCAACGATATCGGTCACTTCACCAATAGAACGTTTGAAAAGCTGCGTCTGCTCCACAATAGGAAAACGTATTTCCTGATAGGCATAAGCAGCCAGCAAATCTCTCATAACCTGTTCAAGGTACTGCCAGGCGGGAGTCTGCGTCGGCAATACATCATTCATTCCGCGAATAGCTTGTATTTTAGCCAAAACTCAACCCTGTGAATCCGGATCCCGGATTTAATAGTGAAATTTTAATGGGAATTTTCCTGAATAGTGTTGTCAGTCGTCTCACTTATGCACGGCTTCTTATTTACGTAGATCAACAGGCTCGCCTTGATGATCAGATCTAAGAGTTACCGTCGGTGCCAGGGCTTCAGCTTGCTGTTCTTTTTCTTTCACTTTCTGCCTGATCATGGCTTCCAGTTCGTCTACCAGATTTTCATTGCCTATTTTATGGCTGGTCTTGCCGTTAATATATGACATGTTAACCGGTGTTGCTCCGGTCAACCCTATATCTGCAACTTTTGCCTCACCCGGACCATTCACAATGCAGCCCACTACTGAAACGTCAATCGGGGTGGTTATATCTTCAAGCCGGGATTCCAGTTCATTTACCGTGGCAATAACATCAAAATTTTGTCTGGAACAGCTGGGGCATGCGACAAGATTGACGCCTTTACTGCGCAGCCCAAGACTTTTCAGGATATCAAAGCCAACCTTGATCTCCTCTACCGGATTGGCAGCCAGAGATATACGTATGGTATCGCCAATACCATCCATCAATAACAGACCAAGTCCAACCGAAGACTTCACGGTACCACTGCGAAGACCGCCAGCTTCAGTAATACCCAGATGCAGCGGCTGATCAATTTGTGACGCAAGCTTGCGATAGGCGGCAACAGTCATAAACACTTCAGATGCTTTCAGGCTGACCTTGAAATTCTGAAAATCATAGGAGTCGAGTATTTCTATATGTCGTAGTGCGGACTCCACCATTGCATCGGCATTGGGCTCTTCATATTTACGTAATAGGTCCTTGCCTAATGAGCCGGCATTAACGCCGATACGCAACGGGACATTTTTATCCCGGGCCGATTCAATAACTGCCCTTACCCGGTCATCTCTACCAATATTGCCTGGATTAATACGCAAGCAGTCTACGCCGTATTCAAGTACTTTCAGGGCAATCTTGTAATCAAAGTGTATATCCGCCACCAGAGGCATCTTTGTTCTGGAACGTATTTTTTTGAAAGCTTCAGCAGCGTCCATCGACGGCACCGAGACACGTACAATATCAGCACCCACAGCTTCCAGCTCGCCAATTTGTTTGAGTGTTGCATCTACATCACAGGTTTCGGTGTTTGTCATACTCTGCACAGCAATCGGCGCATCGCCGCCTACCGGGACATTACCCACCATGATCTGGCGTGATTTTCGTCTGACTATTGGTGATTTGCTTTGCATTATCAATTTTCCGATTGCAGGATTACACGGGCAGAATTATCAGAGCGAATACGGGCTGACAGATCTACCTGAGCGGCATTGAATATCACTTCGACAACGTTGGCATCGCCAAACAGCACATTAAAAGGCGCCGAGCCTTTAATTGTCAGGTCATCGCCTACACCCAGCATATCGTTATACAGCCGGGTGCTATTGGAATTATCTACCTCAACCCAGCTATCGCCGAGAAAGTGTACTTCCAGCAAGTCATCACCATCACTTTCAAGACTGACGCTACGGTGATTGTCCACTCTGGTAACATTGTACTCCGGCAGTTCGGAAACCGGCTCTGCCAGAGCTTGCTCAAGAGCATCAGAATCCGCCGGGTTATCTCGTAAAAAATTCTCAGCTATCACAGGCCTCTGTTGGTTGGGCAACGTCGCTGCGGGTATAGCCTGAGTTTCAGATTCCATATCTGCCAGTGTGTCTAATAGTATATCTGTACCTGCATCTGCCGGTCTTTCTGTATCTGTATCTCTAACTGATGGTAAAAGTGTCAAAGACTTTGACTTATTGCCACTACCCTTAGCGCCAACATCAGCCTGCGCCTCATTACCAATTTCATTGATGCGGGCTACAAGCACCTCTGCTGTCACCGATTCATTAATACTCACGGCGGCGGATAACTCTTCCTGACTATTTTGATTACCAACACGGGTAGACGACATCACTGCAGTCATTATTTCGCTTTCACTGCCCGCTTCGAACATTGCCGTGTCACTAACATTAATCTCTGTGCGTATTTCAGCTAGTTGTTCATTACCATTAGCAGAATTAACGGACGCCTGGCTATCATCACTTATTGCCAACCACCAGCTCACTCCAATGACGACAATAATGATCAGGGCTGCACATATCATCCAGCGCAGATTCTGGTCATAGGCCCTTCTGGCGCGAATTACATTAGCTTCGCTTATCTCTGTTTCTTCCAGCTTTGCCATGTACTGGTCATAGCAGGTGGTAATGTGTTCTATATCTGCGCCAAGCAGTTTCGCATAGGCCTTGAAATAACCTTTGACAAAAGTTTTTCCAGGCAATTTATCAAACTGGTTGGATTCAAGGGCGTTCACATAATGTGCAGTCATATGCAGAGCCTGAGCTACTCTGGCATGACTTAAGCCCTTTTCCTCTCGCATAGTTTTCAGTATCTGGCCTGGCGATGGCAAGTCCGATAAATCCATTGTGGACTCATCGTCAGCGACTGATTCTATATCCTGGTTTTCTTCACTCATTCAATAACCTGTTGAAATAAGGCATATTCCCGACTTTCAGGAAAGTTGGTTTCAAGTAACTCACCATATGCCAGCGCACTGGCTTCATTCTTAAGTGCCATTTCAAGCCGGGCACCCAACAATAAACTGCGGGCGCTATGAGGCACCCGGTAAAACTGTATTAATGTAAGGTAATTTCGCCAGTAAGCCCTTGCCTGAAGCACATCTCCTCTTTCAAGATTGAGACTGGCCAACTCAAGTGCTGATCGTAACTGATTGGGATTAAGCTGAATGGCCCTCATAAAAGCCTGCTCGCCTTCCTCAATACGATTAAGGCGTATTGCCGCTATTCCCATATTTTCGAATGCCTGGGGACGTTGATCATAGGCCGTATCCCTGACTACTCTAGCCAACTGATCATAGGCATCTTCTACGCGTCCTTCGGCAAACAGGAAGGCCGCAAAATTATTACGCATCTGGGAGTTATCCGGGTTAATGCGCAGGGCACGATCGAAGTTTTCCTCTGCAAGCTCAGGTTCCCCCTCCCGTGCATAAATCAAGCCCCAGATACCGAACATTTCACTGTTATTGGAATCAATATCAGCGGCATTCTGCAGATGGCGTTTGGCATTGGGCAGGTTGCCCTGCTCAAGATAGCCAATGCTCAGCCGTAAGTAGTTATCAAGCGCGTCTTCATCAGATTTTTCCACATTGAAGACCGGATTCGTTGTTTCCGTCACACAGGCACTGAGCAGAAACAAACACAAAACTGTCATTGTTGCTGACTTGATGAATCTCATCCCTTTATTCCTGTTTAATCCCGAGCACTGAGAAAATCCTGATTTTACCCTAACGGGTTAATTTTATTGAACCTTTAGACGCTGTTCAGGGTTAGATTGTTCCCGTAACGCCCGATAGCGGGCACTTCTGCGGGTATTATCATCAACCATCCCTACCAACTGACCACAGGCAGCCCCTATGTCATCCCCCCGGGTTGTTCTTATAGTCACCGTATAGCCGGCTTCCTGAAGGATTTTCCTGAAATTGGAAATAGCTGAATTACTTGAGCGATTATAGTCAGACCCCTCAAACGGATTGAACGGGATCAGGTTTATTTTGCAGGGGGTAGATCTGAGCAATTCAGCCAGTTCCCTGGCATGCTGCCGGTGATCATTAACGCCGTTAATCAGAATATACTCAATGGTAGCAACCCGACTGTCAGGTAGTGAGTCCAGATAAGCATTGGTACTGCGCAGCAATTCACTGATTGGGTACTTTTTATTTATCGGGACAATCTGGCTGCGCAATTCATCATTTGGTGCATGCAGTGAAATTGCCAGAGAGGCATCAGTGTAATCCTTTAAGCGATCAAGGGCGGGTACAACTCCGGAAGTACTGATAGTAACCCGGCGTTTTGACAAGCCGTAACAATTATCTTCCATCATCAGGCTGATCGCATTAATAACATTGTCAAAATTCAGTAACGGCTCTCCCATTCCCATCATAACCACATTGGTAACCTGACGCGGTTTTTTGGTTCCGAAAGTATCCAGTTCCCGATTTGCGAGCCAGAGCTGTCCAATAATCTCTGCTGTGGTCAGATCACTGTTAAAACCCTGTTTCCCAGTGGCACAGAAAGAGCAGTCCAGACTGCAACCAGCCTGGGATGAAATACACAAGGTACCGCGGCCTGCTTCAGGAATAAAAACGGTCTCAACGCTACTACCGCTTTCCACTTCCACTATCCACTTGTAGCAGCCATCACTTGCATCCAGACGTTCCTTGACCCGTGGCGGGCGAACCTCCGCACATTCCTTCAATTGGGCGCGCAAGGATTTACTGATATTGGTCATTTCATCAAAATCAGTCACGCCGAATTGATGAATCCATTTCAGCAACTGTATAGCGCGAAAAGGCTTTTCTCCCTTTGTGAGGAGAAAAGCCTCCATTTGCTGCCTG
>Ga0181557_1000649_pt1 | contig 42797 bp, 26 predicted proteins | sample 011ome_23_FD_148632 | JGI IMG/M metagenome (GOLD analysis project Ga0181557, IMG submission 148632) | Coastal salt marsh microbial communities from the Groves Creek Marsh, Skidaway Island, Georgia - 011506CT metaG (spades assembly) | ecosystem: Environmental > Aquatic > Marine > Intertidal zone...
GATGTCTGAAGGAGAAAAAGTCACCTGCGCGGTGGTGACGACGAGAGCGAGGAAGAGGAAGGTTGGTGAGAGAGATTCTTTGTGGGATTTGATTGTGAAGAACGACGATATAAGTTTGACGCATATCGTTCCGAGATTGAATGGGACGGACGTGAAATTCTTGTACGATGTGAATAGTGAAACGAGAAAGTTGATTAAGAGAATACCTTTCGCGGATGTTTTGAAATGGAAGTTTTTGATTGATGAGATGTCGTCGATATCGACGTTGGAGTTTGCTTGGGAGCATAAATCGTTGTGGTCGGGATGTTTGACAGACCAAACAGATTTCTGCGAGAAAGTTGCTGAAACGAATAAACTCGAGTTGCTCAAGTGGGCGCGAGAGGAGAAAAATTGTGAGTGGGATTCAAGGACGATTAGTATGGCCGCAAGTCAAGGTAATCTGGAAATGGTAAAGTATTGCGTGGCAAATGAGTGTCCTATCAATGAGAAAGCGTGTGCATGGGCTGCCCGATGCGGTCATCTCGAGGTACTCAAATACTTACACGAAGAAGTCAAAGCGCCTTGGGAATCTTGTACTTCCTCTTGGGCGGCTGGGGCTGGTAATCTCCACATACTCGAATATCTTGTTGAGCGTAAGTATGATCAATTTGAGATATATGCGTGTTTCTTGGCGGCCGAGTTCGGCCACTTGGACTGTTTGAAGTACTTGCACGAAACCGCCAAAGCGCCTTGGTATTCTGATACTGCCTCGATCGCGGCTGATAGTGGTAATCTCCACATACTCGAATATCTTGTTGAGCGTGAGTATGATGAATATGACGAGAATGCGTGTCGGTATGCGGCCGAAAACGGTCACTTAGACTGTTTGAAGTACTTGCACGAAACCGCCAAAGCGCCTTGGGACGGCTACGCCTTTCAAGGTGCGCGCAAGAACAAACACCCCGAATGTGTACAATACCTCCTCGACAACGACTGTCCGTTGTTACCAGACGGTTGGCGATACGTAAATGGAGAGTTACACATACCAGAATCAGACTCAGAATCAGAGTCAGAATAAGAGTAAAAACGTGTAATACTACCAATCGCGCCGCGCAAAATACAGACAACAACATAACATTTAGAGACGACGTTTAAGTACGCGCAAACGTTTTCCTTTCATCCCAAGAGGGAAAAAACGCTTTCGATTCGTCATATTTGTATTCCTTCTTTACTTTCGACACCGCACGAAACGAACGGCGAATTCAGTGCATTTCAGAGAAGAATGGTAGCCCCTGCTTCGAACGACGATGATGATGATGATACGAATACTATTAAAGGCGAGGACGTGATCGACCGTTTACTCGTCGGGTATAAACGTTTCCGTCGGGAAAAATTGACGAAACGATTGGATTCAAAGTTGAAAACGCTCAGCCGGGAAGGGCAGCGCGGGTGCAAAGTTTTGTGCGTGTCGTGTTGCGACAGCCGGTACGACCCGACGCTCGTGTTTAACGCGGACCCGGGGGAGATATTTACCGTGAGAAACGTCGCGAACGTGATACCGAGGTTCGTGAAGCACGAGGATAAAACAGCAGAGACTGCGCACCACGGGACGTGCGCGGCGATCGAATACGCGGTGAAATCGCTGAAAGTAGAAGCGATCGTTGTTTTAGGGCACGCGCAGTGCGGCGGGTGCGCGCACGCGTTGAGTTTGTTCTCAGAGCCGGAGGAGGCAAAAGTCGAAAAGAAAGACGCCGACGTAGACGAGGACGACGACGGAAGCGGTTACGTGGACGCGTGGTGCGGGTTACTCAAAGAGAGCGTAAAACGCGTCTGCTCCGAGTACGACAAAGACGAACGATTGAGACAGTTGGAACACGAAAACGTCCGACAGAGCGTGGAAAACGTGAAAACGTTTCCGTTCGTCCGGGATCGAATAGCCAAGGGCGAGTTGAAAGTCAGAGGTGGATTTTTTACCATCTTTAGCGGCGGGTTGTGCGTCATGGACGAAGAGACGAAAGTTTTCGAGAGGATCAAAGACGATGACGAACACACACTCGAGAGCGAAGAAGAGAAAGCAGCCTCGAAAGCAGCGCCGGAGGTGGGTGGTGAAAAGGACGACGACGAGAACGTCGATCCTCCTCCGCGAAGCGTCGTCGACGACAACAAAAGCAACAAGAGGCAAAAGAAAAAATAGAATTCTTTCCCCACAACAAATACTACACATACTTGAATAAAACACGCGCATAAAACTTCACCCACTCGTCCTCCTCACTCGTCGTCGTTAAGATGATGCCCATTTCCCGCGTTTCGTTCTCGTCGTCGTCTCCCGTGACTCCTCGAGGACAGCCTTCAAGACGACGACGACAAAAGAAGAAGACTTTAGGGGCAAAACCGTTGGCCGCCGCCACCACGGAGAATACGAATAACAACAACAAAAACACGCTTCCTCTCTGGGCGGAAACCCAAAAGAGAAACTCCCCGGCGTTGACGAACATTTCTTTCGCGCTGGTGAACCCGCAAGGCCCGATGAACGTGGGGAGTTGCGCGAGGGTGATGCAAAACTTTGGGATTTACGATTTGAAAATAGTGCAAGGCAGCTCGTTCGTGTTCGAACCGACGCCGGATGATGATTCGTCGGATGATGATGATGATGATGATATTAATGACAAAAATGATGAGAAAAAGAATCGAAGAACAACAACGCAGTACGAGAACAAAGACGAGGCGAGCGAAACGGAAGGCGAAATGCCGGATTTGTTTACCGCGAGTTTATTAACATCCAACAAAGACGCGAAGAAAACGATGAGCGGAGAGGCGTATCGGTTCGCCTGCGCGGCGGATTGGATGCTCGAGAGAGCGTCGAAGGAGGCGTGGTATCCGGACGTGAAATCTGCGACGGCGGATCGAACGGTGGTGTTTGCGACGACGGCGAGAAATCGCGACGGGTCGCAACCGATGTTGGATTCGAGAGAAGCGTGCCGAAAAGCCGCGAAATTGGCTCTGGACGGAGAGAAAGTCTCGTTCTTGTTCGGGAACGAGAGAGTTGGATTGACGAACGAGGAGTTGAGAACGGCGCAATATTTAGTCGCGATACCGACCGCGGGTGTTGGCGAGGTTTGCGGAAAGAGTTTGAAATACACGGGGAGTTCTGGTCCGACGAGTTTGAATTTGAGTCACGCGGTTGGAGTGGTAGCGTACGAAGCGTTCGTCGAGACGACTTTGGAAGAAGACAGAAGAAGGAAAAGTGGACACGGATCGTCGTCGTCATCATCGAGTGGTGGTGGTAGTAGTAGTAGTAGTAGCAGCAGCAGCAGTAGCAACAATAATGATAACGATGATAACAATAACAGCGATATCAATAGCGAGGAAAGCACGGCGTCTTTGAGAAAGCAAACCAACGCGGGTAAAACGGAAACCGATAAACTGATGAGTTCGGGCGAGAAGCAACAGTTGACCCAGGCGTTATTCAGCGCCAGGCGGTCGTTGGATGTTTGTCCATCAGCTACAGATGATCGCGCGGATACAGAAGACGAGGATTCGATAGATTTACAATCTCGAGAATTTAAAGCGATTGAACGCGTGCTTTCGAACCCGAATCTTCGCGGTCGCGACGCGGCGGTGTTGTTTCAAGTCGCTCGAAGAATATTAGCCGTGATGGAAAACAACGACGAATCTCCGTTGGAGAGAGTCATCGTCGACGAGCTCAAGAAGGTGAAAAAAGTAGACACGCCAATCAAAGAAGCTCGGAACGCTTTGAGGGAGAGATTTAACATCTCCTTGACCAATCGCGAAATCCTCGAAGCGCAGCGACGCGCGGGCAAGTAATGCGAAGAAGATAAGCACTGAAACAAGCATAGAAAAAGCAACTCTCTTCTCGCGAGTACAATTTAATGCAACACACACATAACTAACGTAGCACCAACTACTAGTAGTAGGCGCAGCAAAAAATTAATTTAGAAAGCATCGTCTGCACGCCGGCAAATATTTATCCGCGCCGCCGACTAACTCCTGCCCGTCCCCGACGTTTACGATTCTCTTACTAAACAACGCCGGTCGTCCGCACTTACACTTCGCGGTTAATTTCGTCACCGAATCACACAGCGGCAACGTCTCTTGCACCTCACCGAATGTCTCTCTTTTGAAATCGCCGTTCAACCCGGCGACTAAAACAATCTTATCGTGCTCGTCCGCCGCGACTCGACAAAACTCGTATAAATTCGTCAAAAACTGCGCCTCGTCCACCGCGACGACGTCGCACTCGTTCCATTTCCGTTCCCCGACCGTCTTCACCACCACCTCCAACTCCAGCGACTTCACCGGGAAACACTCTCTCCCTCTCCCGTCGTGCGTGACTACTTTATCCTTGGCGTACCTCGTATCTTTGTCCGACTTTAAGAGCAAAACGTTCGCGCTCACGGACTCTTCCAACTGTTTCACTCGCTCTAATAAACGCGTCGTTTTCCCGGCAAACATGGGTCCTAAAATTAAATGCACCGACCCGACGCCTTTCTGCGTTTCCTCTTCGCTTTCGTTTCTTTTGTTGTTATTGTTCGTACTATTCGCGACCGAGCTGTTGTTCAAAGAGGAAGTCACTTCTTTCGATGCGTTCTCCTCCTCGTCGCACACCGAGACTTCTCCTCCTCCTCGCGACGCGAAACATCTGAACCCGTTCTTTTTCTTCGTCGTTTTCTTCGTCGTCATCGTCGCGTTCGTATTGTTCTTCTTCTCGTTCTCCTCGTTCGAAATCATCATCATCGTGCTTCTGCGCCTCGATGATGCGAAGGAAAAGGAAGAAAAAGATGACGACGACGCCACGTGGCTCTTCGCATTCCTCGCAGCAAAACTCGTCGCGGAAGAAGAATAAGAAATCATCATCATCATCGTTCGTCTCTTAAGCATATATAGAGATGTGTCTCTTCTTTGGGATTGAGTAGTGAGAAAAAATTCGTTTGAGTTTCTTTCCTCGAGAAGAGTTTTTTGTCTCTGACTCTCACTCAGACCTTTTTTGGCGGGAAAAAAAGAGACGAAATTTTTAGGAGTAGGAGTAATAGAGAGATATTTACTTGCACAAAAGTCTGCGCTGAGTACGAGAGAGAGAGAGAGAGGGAGGGAGACTGAGAAGAAACGACTGCTAAGTAAACGACGACGATTCGTTTGCCTTTGTGTTGTTCGTAGTATTATATGCGTTGTTTTAAAAGGACTTTTGTCTCATAAACTTGATTTGTTAAGGGAAAAATTGCAAAGCAGATAAGAAGAAGAGCGACTTTGCGAACAAAACAACATGCGCGAAAATGATGATAACGAGTGCTGTTGCGTCATCTTCGACTTAGACGGCACGTTAATCAACACGGAAGCGATCGTGGACGAGGCGGTCGTTTCGACGATAAAAACGATGAAAAAATCAGTCAGCGAGCGCGAGATATTCGACGCCGCGGAGGACTGCAGAGGCCAAAGACCGTTGGAAGCGAGCGTGGAGTTGTGCGAAAAACTAAGTTTACACGACGTGGTAAAACCCGCGGAGTTGTTGACAAAATGCGGGGAGAAGTTACAATGGGACGGAATCGATATACCGGACATGCCCGGAGCGGTGAGATTGTTGGAATTTTTGAAGAGGAAGAAAGTACCGATGGCGTTGGCGACGTCGACGAGCAGGAAAGAGCTCGAGAAAAAGATGAAGAGCACCGGGAGGACGAGCGATGATGGTAATCACAGAGGGGATTTGCTGAGTTATTTCGACGCGATTTGTTGCGGGGATGAAGTCGCGAAAGGGAAACCAGACCCGGAAATATTCCACTTGGCGATGGAACGGTTAGGCGTGAAGAGAGAAGACGCGGGAAGGTGTTTGGTGTTTGAGGATACGCCGCACGGAGTCTCCGCGGCCAAATCGGCCGGGTGTTGTTGCGTCGCGGTGCCGAGCTTGAGGAGAGAAAAGTTCGACATGTATAAAGGCGCGGATCGAGTGTATCACTCGTTGATGGACATCGAGTTGGAAGATTTTGGTTTGCCAAAGTTTGAGGATTGGAAAGAGGTAAAGACGGTGGAATTCGTCAAAGAGGACGGAGACGCGAGCTTGAGTAGTCAGACGCGTAAATACGAAAGGTTTTTAAAGCTCGACGCGTTTTTAGAGTTAACTGGTCCAGTCATTCGCGGTTTTGGACGCGGGAGTAAAATGTTAGGAATTCCAACCGCGAACCTCGACGTCGTGCCTTTGAAGCAGCAAATAGACAAACTCGCGCCTGGGATCTATTTCGGCTTCGCCAAAATCTCTTCTGGAAAACACAAATCCACCGGCATTCACCGAACGGTCATGTCCATCGGGTACAACCCTTTCTTCAACGATAAGCGAAAATCTATCGAGCCGTGGTTACTCCGCGAATTCGAGGAAGATTTTTACGACGAGACCTTATCCGTCCTCGTTTGCGCGTACGTTCGAGCCGAGTGTAATTTCACGACGGTCGAAAATCTCATCGAGAGGATTCGAAAAGACGCGAGAGTGTGCGAGGAAGCGTTGGATTTAGATTTAGTGGAAGGTTTAGACAGTTGGAAACATTGGTTTGAGGATGACGTGTAATATAAGATTTATTTGACTCTCTCTCTCTCCGCTCTCATCAGTCTCTCTCTCGCCAATTAAAATCTTTTTGAAATTCCCCTAAAAAAAGCGACTACTATATATAAGAGTTTTGACTGTGTCTGGAGGAGAAAGAGTCACCCGCGCGATGGTGACGACGAGAGCGAGGAAGAGGAAGGTTGGTGAGAGAGATTCTTTGTGGGATTTGGTCGTGAAGAACGACGATATAAGTTTGACGCATATCGTTCCGAGATTGAATCAAACGGAGGTGAAATTCTTGTACGATGTGAATAGTGAAACGAGAAAGTTGATTAAGAGATCCTCTCGCGAGAGTGATTTGAAGAAGAAGTTGAAAGTGAGAGAGATGTCGTCGATATCGACTTTGGAAGTTGCTTGGGAGAATAAATCGTTGTGGCCGAGATGGTGGGACGAAACAGATTTCTGCGAGCAAGTTGCTGAAACGAATAAACTCGAGTTGCTCAAGTGGGCGCGAGAGGAGAAAGAGTGTAAGTGGGATGCAGAGACGATTATGACGGCCGCAAGTCAAGGTAATCTGGAAATGGTAAAGTATTGCGTTGCAAATGAGTGTCCTATCAATGAGAAAGCGTGTGCATGGGCTGCCCGATGCGGTCGTCTCGAATGCCTCAAATACTTACGCGAAGAAGTCAAAGCGCCTTGGAATTCTGATACTGCCGCTTGGGCGGCTCTATATGGTCATCTTCATATACTCGAATACCTTGTTGAGCGTAAGTATGATCAATTCAACAGATCTGCGTGTGTTGATGCAGCCACGCACGGCCACTTGGACTGTTTGAAGTACTTACACGAAACCGCCAAATGGCCGTGGGACTATAGGGCGGTACGCTACGCGCACGAGGAAAACCACCCCGAATGTGTACAATATCTCCTCGATAACAACTGCCCTTTACCATGGGGTTGGCGATACGAAGATGGAGAGTTACACGTACCAGAATCAGAATCGGAATCAGAATCGGAATCAGAATCCTAATCAGAATTACACTCGTTGTACGCGATATCGGCATTTTTCGCTTACCACGTCACAAAGCCTCTCACTTCCCTCATTTTATCTCGACTCCCCTCTCGCGATAAAACATGCTCGCAGAAACACACCACCGACTCCTCTCTTCTCTTCACGCGTCGACGACGACTTCGACTCGGCGCACTCGTTTTCAAAGCAGCAACAAAAGCGGATTCGTGTCATTCACTGCGCGTCGTGTACGTTTCGGAACGAAGAGAAACACTTCACGTTTCCGCGCTTGGGGGAAACCAATCTCGTCGTCGACGACGAAGGATGAAACGACGACAGAAACGCTCCGAAAGGACGACGACGACGAAGAAAAAGGCGCCGTGTTTCAAGGTGTCTACGAATTTGCCAAGCACAGGTGTTATTACGAACGCAAAGGCGACGTGAAAGCGGCAAAAGTGCACGTGATATTCTTGCACGGATTTGGCGTTGGGACGTTTCACTACAGGAAGCAATTGAACGCGTTAAGCGATGAAGAAGTATGCGCGTGGTCGATGGATATTTGCGGCCAAGGCAAATCCTGGCCTAGAAGCGGAGAAGACGTGAGGGATTTTGAATACAGCATGGACAGTTGGAGAGACCAGGTGGAGTACTTCGTGAGAGAGGTTGTTTTGAAATCATCGACGGAGGAGGCGAAGGTGAAGGTGGTGCTCGCGGGGAACTCTTTGGGCGGGAAGTTGGCGCTGTACGTCGCCGCGACGAGCGAAGATATCACAGATGGGATTATTTTGTTAAACGCGACGCCGTTTTGGGGATTTCTGGAGAAGAGAGTGCGCTTTTTGACGAAAGAGAACGAGTTCATCGTGAAATTGACGCAACCGTACTGGGATAACTTTCGATCGAAAGAAAACGTGAGAAGGCTGTTGACTTTAGTCTACGCCGACAAAACTAAAATCGAAGAATCACTGATCGAGAATATAATCGAACCCACTGAAAATGAATTCGCAATACGAGCTTTTATCAGCACGTTCACCTCGCCGAAAGCGTCTCGATTGAGTTACGACGAAATGTTAGAAACGATACGCGATCGAAACGAATCGATGTTTTTTAAAGTCGCTCTGTGTTACGGTCGAGAGGACCCGTGGGTGGTGCCTTTGTGGGGACAGCGTTTGAAAAGAGTGATTAAAAACGCCACGTATTACGAATTAAGCCCATCTGGACATTGTCCGAACGACGAAACGCCGGAAGCCGTCAACGCAGTCGTTCGGTCGCTTCTCGACGAGTGGTTTTTGAATACGACGACGACGTCTGTTCGGAGGACGTTACCAAAACAAATAGACGGCGTCTCGATCGAGTTAGTCGACGGGTCGCCCAGGAACGTCTTCGAGAAGGTAGATTATTGGAAAGATACGTTCGTCTCGAAGTTGTTGTCCTCGTCGTCTGCGTGATTAGCGAGGAGCGCACATGTAATATATATAATACAAATTCTAATACGGCAACGATTTCAAAGACCGTCCAACTTTCTTCAACTTTTCCTTTCGCACCTCTCTTTTCTCTTTGCGAATGACTGCGTTCTCGGAAAATTTAACCTCGGTCGCTTTCGCGTCGGCGAGCGATATGCACGTTTTCAAATCCTCGTTCGAGGAGACTTTTCTGAAAGCCGCCGCCGCGCTCGAGCTCGACGAGTCGTCGTCGCTCGTTTTTTTCGTGAAATCAATCACGGACGCGACCGTGCGTCGCCCTAATCCGAATCTGCGCACGCTTTCACGAGCGTGATGCAACGCCAAATCTTCGCCGTCTAATCGTTCGGTGCCTTTCAAATAGGTTGTCAATGCCGGCGTGTATTTTTTGCACGACGCGGTAGTTTCGTCGTCGCGTTCTTCTTCTTCGACGTCGTCGTCGTTCGGGAACACATCGATTCGAGCTACGGTAACCGCAGAGGTGTCGTTTTCCAAAAGAGTGCGTCTGAAGAACCCTCCGACGGATTTCACCGCGGTCGACGTGTGCGCGGCGACTTGTTCGGACGTGAGTATTTGCGGTATCGATTTCGGAGAAGAAGATGGCGCATCTCCAATATCATCCTCAACGTCAACATTACTACGACCACTGGCACTACTGATTTTAGTACTCACCACAGACATCACACCACCGCTCCCATTCTCCACGCATAAAAAACTCAAAACGCCATCGCCTTTCGTTCCGCTAATAACGCACGCGTGCCTGGTCACAATCGCCTTGTTCCCTCGTCCTCGCCAATGCTCGCTCCTCGTCGTTTGCGAATACACGCTCTCGTTCACTCTCAACGGCGCTCCTAACACCTCGCTCAACCCTTTATACTCGCTCGACGCGCTCTTTGCCAACTGTTTCGATATCCCAACCGCGTCCAACGGTCTTCCTTTCGTCAACGCTCTCATCATCGCCGCGCTCGCAATCGCGCTCGCGAGTAACTCCTTCTCCACTTTTCGCGAGACCGAAAACCCTTTCTCGAACCCGCGTTCGCTGAAATCTTTCGTTTCTGCGAGAACGCGCCACAACGCGACGGTCACACCGATCGTTTTGAGGATTCGAAAAAAATGTTCGTTGTGTTGTCGAATCGCTTTCATTTCTCTCTTTTTTTGTCTGTACACGTGCATTGGATTTTGTACCTGTTTCACCATCTTTTCCATCTCGCGATATCCGCGTTCCCCGAGCGTTGCTTTTAACGCGCGTCGCGCGTTCGTTCGGAGAGCGCGCGTGGCAGAAGCAGCGCGTGCAGCGGCGGTGACTTTATTGGTGTTCTTCAAACCACTCGATGATGATGATGATGATGATGATGATGTGGAAAACGGTCGAGAACAAAGCGGGGACATCGTTGACGAACGTGATGCGCGTTTGAATGCAGCATTCGTGTTCGACGACGAAGCAGAACACTCGAACGAGGACAGAAGTCGTCGCGCACTCCTTTCCAGGGAAGCTGCGCGTCGCGAAAAAGCGCGAGTCGTGTGCATTTCGCTCTCGTTTCAGGTGCGTCTGTGTCGGATGAATAATGAAGATATTTCGAAATCTGCTTCTCTTGGTAGTACATTGACGCGTACATGTTTTGATGGTACAAATCTCTTTATCTATCTATTTCTCTCTCGCAAAGGCGTTTACATGGTTTCTTCTTCTTCTCCTTCCTCATCTTCCATGCCCATCCTCATGCCGAGTTCTTCCATGATAGCTCTTTCTTCTTCAGCGAGGGCAGCATAGTCGACGTCGTCGTTTCCGTCGTCGTCGTCGTCTGTAGACACCGCCTCTTGGCGAGGCACGAGTCGCATCGGGTGCTCCTCGCGGAACGTCTCGTGCATTCTCCAATAGTTCCAATCCCGATCCGTTTCCGACTCGGTCGATTTACACTTTTCCTCTTCCTCTCTCGATTGAATTTTGGACGTTTGAACTTGATTTTTAAGAAACCCGAAAAAGATTCGCGGGAGTTCGTTTTCCTCCTCGTCTTCTTCGCGTTCGGATAAACGTTCAAACTTCCAACCTATAAAATTTCTGCAGCAATAACAGGACTCGCTTGACCAACCGTAACGATCAAAGAAGCATCGGAACGGGTTCACTTCCTCTGCACTTCCGGTCCAGCCGACGTCATAAAATGCCGGAGAAATATTAGGACGGGTGAAGCTGTATAAATGGCTGGCGCTCGCGGTGAGAATTTCGCACTCGTGCAAATGTGGATTGAAGAATATTTTCGACGCTCCTGGACCGTAAACTAGGATTGGGTCGATGGTTTCTTCATGAACAGGCGGGTTGATCGCCTTAATCGCTTTACTCGCATTGCCGAAAGGCGAGTGACACTCTCTGCATTGTAAATAAGAAACTTCTTCCTTTGCGTGTTTCAACACTCGACCAGTCGTGCCAATCGGCTCCGCGATACCTTCTTCCGCTTCTGCCGTTTCACCATCACGAAACAAATTTTTACCGGCAGCAAAACACGCTTCCACGGCAGATGTACTCTCTAAAAGAGATTTGCTGATGCGTTGTTCGTATTTAGAGCCGATGATGTCGCGCACGTCTTCTGTGATTTTGAATAGCCCGTTTAGCAAATCGAAACGACAAAACGGCACCGGCGCTGGACTGTTGGCGACACAAATGTAAGGAAACGTTCCGTCGTTCATCGACTTCGCCAATCTCCCTCCGCATCTGTTCACCATCGCGGCACACTTCGTTGCCTCTTTCAGCAAGGATTCACAACTGACTTTCGCTGTTTTCAAAATCGCTCTCGACGGATCCAATTTCTTCAGGTATCGAGCGCTCTGTTTCGTTTCCGCGTTTCCATCTTGAAACAAATCCACCACCGTTCCTTCCCGAGCAGCGCGAATCTTTTGTCTTTGAACTTCGAAAATGCGATGAAGATTTATTCTGACTGTTCTGGCTTCCTCGTCGGTCATATCGTCGTTTGGAACGTAAAACTGGCCGTAAAGCTCATTGTAAAGAGGTTTCGGAGGCAGTCGAGAGAGCTTTTTCAGCGCACATTTTATGCCGGTCCCGATTAAACACGCGTACGTGCACCTCGACGCATCCAAGCTGAATTGATTTTCGTGAGTTCCGTAACGTCCTTCGTTCACGAACCAAAAGCTGCCCTCTTTGCTAATCAACTCTTTCCGCTCCTTCTCGTCGACGAACACGATTTCGCACACCGTGCCGACGTATTCCTTCTCGCTCGCGTGGTCGTTTTCTTCGCCATCGATTGGAATCGTTTCGCACTGAATCACGCCAACAAACACTCGACGACGACGCTGCTTTTGCTCATCATCATCTGGTGACTTTTTCATCATCCCTTTTTCGAAAAACGACGACGTCGAACTGTTTCGTTCTACGCTCCGCTCGATGTCTCGGCGTCCTTCCCGAAACTTTTCGCACGCCTCTAAAAACGGTAATGTTACTGGCATTCGACTGACGAAACTTCCCGGCATTACGACGACGTCTCGGAAGAATATAATCGGGAAATCGTGCACGTTTGAGAATAAGAGCGTTCTACCTTGTTCTCCTCTTGAATCTTCCTTCGTCTTCATCATTTTCTTCTTCTTGTTCTTCACCGCAAAATCATCTTCACGGGGAAGACTTCACGTTCCGGGTCGTTTTTCTCATCGTCATCGTTTCCCCTAAAACGCGAACGAATGCGAGAGGCAGAGAGGCAGAGAGACGATCAGCGAGAGAAAGAACGACGACACAACGTACCACTACTACTGCGAGACGAATTTGTTTAAAGGAGAACGAAGCGCAGCTCTTCGAGAGTGCCACAAAAGTAACGAATTCAGAGATACAAAAACGAATTCAACCCGTAAAGAGTAGGGGTGGGACGAATACTTTGTAACGCGTCGTTTTGCAATCGGTGACGCTCTGTTCATCGCAAAATCAGCGACTGAGGATACTTTATCCCAAAGCTCAGTTTGTATCAGGTGACGATATGGTTACGTTTTAACATCTGACACTACCCTACTACGTCACAGAGGTGTGTCAGAATGTAACTCTGGTCGCATGTCTGATCAGAGAAAAAAACACACGCATGTGAACACGCGAGCTTTTGTCATGACAAAGGAATAGAGGTTATATATGTATATATATATACGCTCGCGAATCGAAAAACGACGAGAAATCGACACCAAACGCGACGCGACGCATGGGTGGACGCGGAAGAGAGGAAGAGGGAAGCGTTTCGCGCTCGTCGAAGTGCTGCTTTAGTACGTGCTCGAGTGCGTTCAAAAGGCGTTTAGGGAAGAAAAGTCCTAGAAAAGAACAACACTTCTCTGAACTTCTTCACTTCTACTCGCGAGAAGAAGAAGAAGAACAACAACAACAACAACGCGCTCCTTTCAAAATGGCGAGCGGTAAGAAGAAAAAAGCGTCGTCGTCGTCGTCGTCGTCGTCGTCCAAAACTGCGAGCGCTAATGCTGGAGGAAAAGGAGAAAAAAAGAGCAACAACAACGAGGTAAACGCCGCTTCCGAAACGGGGAACGGTGCAATCCAATTGCCGAGGAAAGAGGGCGACCTCTTCAACGACGCCTTGATCTCTTACGAGAACCGAAAGTTCAAAGACGCGCTCGCATCGATCGAGAAAATCCTAAAAAAGTTCCCCAATCACGGGGAAACCTTATGCATGAAAGGATTAATCACTCGACACTGCGAGTTGAAACCGAACGAGACGGAGGAAGAGAGGAAGAAAAAAGCGCACGAGTTTGTCTCCGTTGGTGTAAAAAACAACATTTTTTCGCACGTCTGTTGGCACGTGTACGGATTACTCCACAAAGCGGATCGAAACTACAAAGAAGCGTCGAAGTGTTACTCGCAAGCGCTGAAGATTGACCCGAACAACTTCTTAGTGGTGAGAGATTTAGCGCAGGCGCATTTGATGTTGCGAGAGATGGACGAGTACGTCGACGCGAGGAGGAAGTTGTTCGAGTTAAAAATGGGGCAACCGGGGTCGAGCGATCGCGCGAATCAAATCGTGATTGGGTTATTTATGAGCGAGAAGTGGGAGGAGTGCTTGGAGATGTTGAACGAGTTCGAGAAGTTCGATACGATGGACCGGACGAGGAGGAACGGGGAACTTTTGGCCAAGAAGAAAGAGATTCCGGAACCGACGTACGAGGATACGTTTCAAGAGAGCGAGATTTTACTTTTCCGGGCGGTCGTTTTAGAGAAGATGGGGAAAGTGGACGAGTGCGTGGAGTTGTTGGAGAAGAACGAGAAGAAGATTGTGGACGACGCGGCGAGACTGACGCAGCTGTGTCGTTTGAAGATTGCGAAAGGCGACGCGACCGCGGCGAGAGAAATCGCCGAGAACGATTTAGTCAATCGCATGCCAGATAACGAAAAGTATCACGAGTTGATGCACGAATCCATGAATACGAAAGTTTCTTTGATGGAGCCTCCGATGGAGAGAAGCGAGGAGGATATTGCAAAGTTGAAGACACTTTACGACGCTTTACAAAAGAAACACGCGAAATCGAGCGCGTGCAAACGATACCCGTTACAAATCGTCAACGATTCCAGCGAGTTTGAGAGTTTATTAGCAGAATACATACAAAAGCCATTGCGGAAAGGCGTGCCGAGTTTGTTCGCGGACATTTCGTCGTTATACGGAGGCATTCACGACGAGGAGAAATCCATAGGTAAAGTCTTGAAAGCGGCGGCGGATTCGTTGAAAAAAAGCGGCAAGTTCCCGTCGTCGTCAGATAATAAGGATGATGTTTTGGAGGCGAAACCAAAAGAGACGCACAGATACGCGTTGAACTTACTCGCCATGCATTACGCGAAAATAGGTAAAATCGACGAGGCGTTGAAATGCATCGACGAAGCGATTGAAGCGAAGGATGAAAACGACGGCGATAACGACGGGGAACAAGAGAAAGTGCTGGAGTTTCATTTGAACAAATCGAGGTTTTTAAAGCGAGCGGGAGATTTAGAAGGCGCGTACGAGGAATCCGAAATCGCTCGCAACATGGATTTAGCGGACAGATACATCAACTCCGTCTCCGTAAAGAGAGCTTTTCAGTGCGGTAAATTTAGAGAGGCGGAACGACTGGGCACGTTGTTTACTCGGGACGCCGAAAATTACAAGACGAACTTGTTTGACATGCAATGCAACTGGTACGCGTACGAAGCCGGTCACTCGCACGAAAAGTTTGAAAAGAACACGGGGAGAGCGCTGAAATATTACCGCGAAATTCGAACGCACTGCGAACAAATCATCGAAGACCAAATTGATTTCCACCGGTACTGCGTCAACGTGAAACGAACTTTGAGATCGTTCATGGACACTTTGAAAATGTGTGACGATATCTACGCGTCCGCGTGGTTTAAAAAAGCCGCTCGAAGGGCCATATTAATCTGCGTAGACATGCACGACGATCCGTTGGAAGCGAAAAAAGAGCGCGTGGAAGCGAAACTGTCCAAGCTGGACCAAGAGGAGCGCAAAAAAGAACGACAAAAGACGCGCAAAGAGGAAGAAAAGAAAGAGAAAGAAGTTGAATCGTTTGAAAGACTCTTAGCGGAGGACTTGAAAAGGGCGAGAGAGACGAAAGCAAAGAGGACTGGGAAACCAGTCAGCGGCGAGAATAGCAGCAATACTACTACTACTACTAATAATAAAGATAGCAACAACAACAATAGCGCGATCGAGAAAGAGTATCTCGAGGAGAAGTACGGCGCCAAAGCGTTTGCGCAAGCGAGCAAAGATCCCATGGAGGAAGCGTTGAGTTTTATGAACCCGCTTTTGATGAGTGCAAAGAATGATGAGGACGTGAACGTGCAATCTTTAGTGTTCTTGGTCCATTTCAAACGCCAAAAGTGGGTGTTGGCGACCAAAGCGCTGCGAAAGATGGCAAAGTGCGCGCCGAAGAATCCGTTGACTCACCGATGCGTGGACAGTTTGTCGCGAGCGATCGCGTCGATTGAGAACGAAATCGAGAAACAAGTCGTACAATCCACAATATCTTCGTTGAATGTAGACAAGGTTAATGTTCAGTGCAAAACGCTCGTGGACGCCGCGCACCTCTCCGTTATGAAGAACGACTTCGAGAAGGCGCTTTTAGGCGCCGTGGACCCGCGCAAGACGTCTTGGAAAGAATGCCGAGACGCGTTGGAGGTTTTCGAACGCTCTGGGAACGCAACGTTTTACGAACAGTTCCACAAAGCGTGCACGAGCGCGTTTCCGAGCAAAAGTAATAAAAGCAAGGAACATCCTTCCGTCGTAATCTCTGCTGCTGCGTTTGCGAGAGTCGGCGTGGAGGATTCCGTGCGTTCCGCTCCGTTTCTTTAAACAATTTACGATTTATAATAATACAATAATGGCGCTAAAACAACATACTTCGAAGACGAGATCACTACTTCAAAGCTTCCAACCGTTTCTCAATCTCGTCCTTCTCCTTTGCTTTCTCTCCTTTCGCCGTCGTCGTCGTCGGCGCTTCCGGCAAGTCGCTCTCAAACTCCAACCCGTGTTCGTCCGCGATGGCGCGCATCAAATTCGCCACATCCTCCGGCGGCGTCACGTTCGCCACCGACTCCCCCATCGCCTCGCCCACTAATTGCGTTTGCACGTCTAAGCTTTCAAACTGCTTCTCAAACTTCTCCATAGTCATCGCCGCTTTCTCGATGTCGTTCACTTTTAACGACAGGTCCAGTTCTTTCACCACTTTTTGCATCGCTTCGTTCACTGAATTCATCTTCGCTTGCGTCTCCAACCGAGACACGACCGCGTCCAAACGGCTCGCCAGTTGGAGTAAGTTTAACTGTTCGTGTTTTTTTCGAATCGCGTCCGTGGCGTAGATTTTGGCGCCTTCCGTGTTGCCATTTTTCATGGCGAGTTTACACTTTGACTTTAAATTCGATTCGTCTTTGAGACATTTTTGGGCGGATCGATTGAGCGATTTGGCCGTGAATTTCAAGTTGAATATTTGGTCCAACAAGCGAGTCTCGGCGCGCTTTTTCGGGTTTATGAGGTCGAACAAACCCATTATTATCGTGTTGTTATATTTTTGTTTTTGTATTATACTCTTCTTAGTTTGTGTGTGTGCGTGTGGTTCTCGTATGTATAAAAGTGGAGATTTGTTTGTTGTGGGTGCCTTTAATAACTGCTCTCAAACGGAAGCGTTTACGACTATGCGTTTTGCAAAAAAGCTAAACGTGTTCTGGTACGACTATGATATTAATCATTTAAACGCTACTATATATCGCCAGGATGGAAAACGTCGTCGTAAGTTGCACCAATAATCCGTTCGCTTTCCTTCCACAACTTAGCCCAGTTTTCCTGGTCCAAGCTGAACGCGTTGGACGAACGAAAGGCGTGTTCTCCCGGTTTCCCTTCGTTGGAAAGTTCCGAGGAATATTTCCCGCCCTCGTCGTTTTCCAACGCTTCGCTCGTGGCGACGAAGATTTGTCCTCGCGCGCCTTCCGGCGGGTTGATTAATCGACCGGCTTCGCGTAAGTTGACGTACCAATCGATGGGTAAATTTCGTTGGAGCTCGGTATCCACCACTCCCGGGTGAACGCAATACGCTTGAATCTTCGAGCCTATTTTTCGCAGTTTTCTTTGTAACTCGTACGTGAACAAAACGTTCGCCATCTTCGTCCTCCCGTACGTGATCCACCCCCAACCGGGATACCCGAACACGCCTTCCGAGTTCAAGTTGAAAAAATCGACGAACCCCCACTCGTGCGCGATAGACGCCACGTTCACCACTCTCGGCTTTCTCTCCGGATATCGCTTCTCCGTTTCCAGCATCAGCGGTAACAGCTCTCTCGTCAACGCGAAGTGACTCAAATGGTTTGTCTGCATTTGCAATTCATTCGCGTCCTCCGTGAGCGTCTTTTCCGGAAGCGCCATCACCCCGGCGTTGTTCATCAACACGTCTAATCGATCGTATTTCGATTTAAACTTCTCCGCGAATGCGCGCGTCGATTTGAACGAGGATAAATCGCATTCCATCACGTCTACCACGGGGTTTGTTTCGCCTTCTTTTCCTTCATCTAAAAACAATCCGATGTCTCGCATCGCCTTCTGTCCTCTTTCGATGGACCGACAGGCGATGACGACGGAATACGAGAACTCTTTTTCTTTTCCTCCGTTTTCGTCGTCCGCATTCATCGACAAACGCGCAATTTCTTGAGCGCTGATGCATCCTAAGCCGGTGTTCCCTCCGGTGATGACGACGACTCTTTTCGTATTCTTGTTCTTATTCGTATTCGTAGTGCTACTAGTCTCCGCATCGCTGATGGATGACGACATCATCGGACGAACGAATCGTTCGCGTCGTCTTTTGTGCCGGACATTTTCAAAAGCGCTCGAACGTTCGCTCGAAAACGAGACAGAGCGTAAGTTTTGGGAAAGAAACGAGGAGGACGGCATCCTCGCTTCTCTTTTTAATGCGTGTGTAATGTATATCTAGTACTAGATAAACCGGCTCATTTATGAACACATTTGGCACTTTTCTTGGAGTGCTCAAATCGTCATTTTACGCAACATCTTCGACAACACTTCACGTGTACTCACAAAACGTACATCAACGAAACGTCCATGAGATCGACGAGGAAGTGAAAATCTCTGCGCGATTACTGCACTCGCGCGTGATATATATTTTCGCGTCTCTTCATAAGCGTCTCATTTAGAGGCGATATTTTCCTCATTATATTAGGGAAAAGAGATTCATTCATGTGTACACGTTTGCGACGATGAATATGATGATAACGTCTCACAGACGATGATTTGAGGAAAACGAACATGACTCCCTGGTCGTCAATCGTCCCGACGTCGGTCTCGCAAACGCTCACGTTGCGAGAGCGTGTCTCTCATTCATCATCATCATCCACAGCGCAAGTTCAAGTTGTGAATAAAATCCGATTCAATCACACCGGAGACTACGCGGTGGTGTGCAAAAACCGAGCGCTGTTCCTGGTCAACCCGAAGACAGATTTATGCCTGAAAACGTACGAAGGCGCACACGTGAGGGAAGTGCGAGACGCGTCGAGTTCTCGAGATAATTCGAAACTGGCCTCAGTTGGGGGCGATAAAGGCGTATTCGTCTGGGACGTGAAAACAGGGCAAACGGTTCGCAGGTTTATCGGACACGACGCGTTCGGAGTGAACTGCGTGAAATTCTTACTCGGTCATTCAAACGAGGAGAGCGTGATTGCGTCATGCGGGTTCGATCGGTGCGTGAAGTTTTGGGATTTACGGTCGAACAGGCAACACGAGGCGATGGAGACGGTTGGATCCCAGTTTAGCGACGCCGCGATGGATTTGACTCTGAGCGGAGGGAGAGGAGGAGGCAAAACGAACGAAGTGACCGCGTGTTCGATCGACGGAACCGTGAGAACGTTTGATATTCGCAAAGGTGAGTTACGCGTGGACACTTTGTTCGGGCAACAACCGGTCACTGCGGTTGAAAACAGCGCGGACGATAGGTTGGTACTCGCCACGCTGCCGAAAACAGTCGCGCTCATGGACAAAACCACGGGTGAAGTGTTACAAACCTTCTCTGGTTTCAACAACGACCAAAACGTCGTTTTACGCGCGACGTTTACCCCGGACGATCGATACGTCGTCCTCGGCGACGCCGTCGGCGACATTTGCATATGGGACGTGCTCTCGAACGAGACTTTGAATTCCCAACCGCAGCGAATACCAAACGCGCACGCGAAATCCATATCCAACGTCTGTTTTCACCCGTCCGAAGCGTCTTTCGGCGGAAAAGGCGGAGGTGGTCGTAAAAAACATCTCATGCTTTCCTGCGCCGCCGACGGTTTCGCCAAGTTCTGGTCTTAAAAAAAAGCCTTCGTCGTCGTCGTCGTCCTCGGTCGTCGTTCCGCCAAAAGCGTCGTTTGAATAAGAATACAAATTAGAGATGGATTTAGATTTAATAAAAGATCGCAGATACTAACAGAATAGAAGTTTTCCATTCTTAAAACGCGTCGTCGTTAAAGTTGTTTTGTTGTACTTGTCGTTGTTCTTCTTCTTCCGCGCGCTCTAAAACATCCGCGAAACTCCTGTTTTTCCTCACATTTTTGGTGCTTACTTGACCAAATTATCTTCACTCACACCTCCCATCGCACTCCTTCTCGCGTGACTGTGCTTTCTGAGAAGAAGAGTACGAAGGACGGCAAAACGCACACGGCGCGTTATATATATACACACACGCGCAAAAACACACACAGAGAGAGAGAGCGAGACTGAGCGCTTCTGCACGAGACAGAGAGGAATTTACCATTGGCGACCTTTGGCAATAAAAGCGGACCTTTTGGATAAATTGGAACCCTTGAGTTGTTTCTGTTGTGTACGAAAGAGCAGACATTAATTCGATTTAGGACAGGAAAAGGAGCGAATAAAGTCGTTTGAAATAGAGAATACGGTGTTTTTAAGCGCGCGAGTAGTCTGTCTGTCCGTTTTCAAATGACCTCGTACTTCCGCTCGCTCGCCTTCGGCATACACGGGTACAGTCAGTACACCAAAGATGGATTCGCGAAAAATATCAAAGACGAAGACGCGGACGACGATGAATCGAAGGACTGCTTGAAAAGAGATTTAACGAACATTTCGGTTTTAATAACCGGCGCGAACGGAGGGATAGGGTTTGCCACCGCAGTCGCATTGGCGAGAAGAAACGCGACCGTGCACCTCCTGTGTCGATCCATGCAGCGAGGCGAGAAAGCGGTGAAGGAGATTCTGGACGCGGTGGCGAGAGAGCGAGGCGGCGGAGGAGGAGGAAGACCAATGCCGCAGTGTAATTTGCATTTACACGTCTGCGACGTCGGCTCGAACGTGGAAGTGCGCGCGTTTGTGGAGGAGTTTACGAGATCTGGGCATCAATTGCACGTGTTGGTGAACAACGCGGCGACGTTGAGCACTTCGGAGGCGATCGAGAGAAGCGTGGACGGGTACGAGACTTCTTTCGCGGTGAATACGCTCGGTACGCACTTGCTGACGAGCTCGTTGCGACCGGTTTTAGGGAGGACGAGCGAGTCGCAGAGAAATAGCAGCGTCAGCGGGAGGAATGGTGGGTATTTCGGAAGCATGAGTACGAACGGAGGAGGAGGGGACGGCGGGAGTCCGGGGTCTATTTTGTTAGACGGCGAAAGCGGGAAACTAAACGCGTTGACGTACGTGCCGAGAGTGATCACGGTATCGTCGGCGGGAATGTTAGCGGAAGAGTTGGTGATTGACGATTTAGAATACACGAAACCGAAAAAGTATTCGGGCGTATCGCAATACGCGCGAGATAAGAGACGTCAGGTGGCCTTGACCGAAAGATGGGCGCGACTGGAAGCGGAGAAGAAACTGCCCGGAAGTTGGTCGCCGGAGAAGGAAGTCGCGAAAAGTAAAAAGGATACTAGAAAGGAAGTTAATAACGATAATCGCAGCAATAGCAGCAGCAAAAAAGGAGACGCGGTAAAGCGCGTCCCGGATATCGTGTACGTTTCCATGCACCCGGGCTGGGTGGACACGCCCGGCTTGCGTTCCTCGTTACCTGGATTTTACAACTCCATGAAAGGCAAACTTCGAACACCGGAACAAGGCGCGGATACGATCGTGTATTTGATCTGCCTAGAAGCCGCGAAACTGGAACCTGGTGCGTTTTACTTCGACCGAAAACCAACCGCGAAACACATCAGGATGGGATTCACGCAATACTCGGAAAAAGACGTGGAAAAATTGGCGAAGAAGTTGGACGCCATGGCGTGCGAAGCGAGCGTGCACGGCAGCTTTCGCAACGGAAGAAATTTTCATCAAACGCACGCCGCAGGTGAATGGCGACCGAAGAAATCATCTGATTCTCGTAGCAAAAATAGCGATGGCGTTGGAATCGCGGGTGGGAGAACGAGAAACGGCGTCGGCGCGGACGGCGAGGACACTAGCAACAACGAAAACAAAAACAAGAACAACAAAATAACCAACCAACTCTTTCGCCCGAGATCCATCGGCGACGACTTTGAAGGGTTGGACGGCGACGACTCAATTGAGAACGAAGTATTCACGCCCAGGAAATGGCACGGATTTAACATTCGATGACAGCATGATATTCTTTCTATTAGCGCTCTTTTCGTACATATAATAATCAGACTACTGCTGCATGTGTAATTCTTCTTGGTTTACAACATTATTCGCGCTATTTCTGCTACTACTTCATTCTTTTCTACATCAATACATTGTTTTTTTATTCACCGAAGGATTCGGTAAAAGCATCTTGCGATGCATCTTTTGGTGCGTCTTTAGTGGTTGTTCCGTCGCGTCTCTTCTCTTGCCGAGCTCGGCGAGCTTCTGCGCGCGTTCTCGTTCGTTCCCGAGCAACGAATACTTACTGAACCACTCGTCCAACTCGTCGCCGTCCGTGGATTGGTTCAATCGGTCTTGCTCGTCCTCGAAATCGTACCGATGGTGGCCCATGTACGCCTCGGTGACTGGCGCTGCTTCTGTCGTTGGCACCGTTGATGCTTCTTCAGTCGCGACTGGCGTAACTGCTTCTGTCGTTGGTACCGTTGATGCTTCTTCAGTCGCGACTGGCGTAACTGCTGCTGCAGCGGCGGTTTCTTCTTCCGTCGTTGCTACTGCCGGAGTAGCCGCGGTAGCGACGACGGTTGTCGTCGCCGCCGGCGTGGCAGCCACGGGCACCGCCGTAGCCGCAGTGGCTGTTGCATTTGCGGTAGTAGCAGATGGGGGTACGGTCGTCGACACCGCCGCATCGTGCGCTGCATTTGAATACTGATCAATCTCACTCTTCACCTCGTTGTACTTTTCCAACACCGGCGTCAAACCTGTCGCATCTAAAATCTTCGTTTCCGTTTCGTTCAACGTCTTGTGAACCTTTTCCTCTAGCGTGTCCAAACCGACCGCGTGCTTTGCGTACGCTTCCGCGCCAGTGATTAAGTTTTCGCGCTCGAGTTCCATTTCTTGTTCCATCTCTCTCTTCTCGTTAATCGTTGCCGTGATTTCGGCGTCGACGATATCGTTGATGATGAAAAACGCCGACATGACGAACATGTATAATGAACCTACGATTAAGACGACAAATGTGACTTTCTTGACCATATCGGGGCCCATGATTAACGCCAACGACCCGAGCGGGTTTAGTAAACTCAAATGCGCTCGATCAGGTTCCTTCAACTCTGGATCTCGATTCGGCAAATCTCTCGCTTTACCAACCGGTCTCTCTTCCGCTTGCTTTCGAGGCAACAAGGTGATCATAATCTCGACTTCCCCTTGAGACTCACCCGGTAACGTCGGATGGAACATCTTCAACCACTTGCCTTGCATAGGGCCGTCCATCATGCTTTTGAACGGGTTCAGAGAAAACGGTTCTTCGTTCGCGTCGTATTTGTGTTCGATGACGCACTCTGGCGACATCTCGCCAAACGTCGAAACATTTCGGATCAACTGTTTACACATTTTCGATAAGTTTATCTTGTTTTCGCCGATGTTATCATCGCCGGAGATCAAATCTTTATCGTACGCGGAAACTCTCAAGGCAATGCGATTACACGGTAACGTCAACTGAAAAATGTTTCTGTAATTGAACGAACCGACGCCGTCTCTGGCAAACCAGTGAATGTCCGTGGACTGCGTTTCTGTGAATCGAGAAGAAGTTCGATCGAGACCGATAACATTCAACTTGAAATACAAATCGTTCTTTCCACCGACGTCTTTGTTCACCATATTTCGCGCTTTAAACACACAGACGCGCATTTCGACTTCAACCACGGGTGGCGGTTGAATCACCAACGCTTTCGGAATGTTGTCGTGACCGTCGTGGATTTCGACGATGATTTCGAGCTCGCCGAAACCGGCGTTGCCGTGTTTGTCCAACAGTTGTTTGATTTCCAGAGGAGGCCTATCGCCCATCTCCGTGTTCCATCGCTCAGAGAGTAATCGCGCTTCCACGTCGACCAAACATTGTCCGAGAAAAACATCCGAGGAATACTTTTCGTAATCGAAAACGTCAAATTTCAAAAGACCGTTACCGGGTAATTCCGTTTTGTACTCGAAGGTTTTGTAAAACCACGGCGTGCACGTGCGATCGATTCTCTCCTTCGAATTGCCAAACTTAATATTCGTACCTGGGACGGAAACCACTAAGTACGGATCGCACAAGCCGGATTGATCTATTGGTCGTAAATCTTTCCCTCTGATGACGTACGCTCTCACGGTTACCGGTCGCGGTTGTTCGCCCATCATCGGTTGGTTGTCGTTGAGATAACCGCCGGCTTGCTTTTGGATTCTGAGAAACTCTTCTTCGCTTATTGTCGCCGTGGTCTTGTCCGGCGTCCAGAGAGTGTTTTGCATGATGGCGGCATTTTTGGCTTTCTTCGCCGCCACCGCCGGCTTATCTTTCTTCGGGTTACCGAGGTAATCGAGTTTGAGAATCTCTGGTGGGCCGTGAATGTACTCGTGCTCTTCTTCGGAAGAGCCGAAATACTTTCGTCTCAATTCCGACACCGAGTAGCAAAACTTGACGTAACCTCCGACCTCTCGCTTCGACGAGTTATCTTCGAAACCTTCGGCGCGGTAGATCGGAACGTTGGTCATCGCCACGTCGCCGAGCTCTTCCTCTAAAGTACCGATTGGTAAGAGCATGCGGTCGTTCATCCACTCTGGAACGTTACCGGAACCGTCGTCGAAAGTGGCCACTTTCTTCTGCTTCTTCTTAGATCGGTTCAATTCTTCATCGTCTTCGTTACTAGCTTTTGCCTCGAGCGCCGCCGCCGCCGCCGCCGCGGCCTCCTCCTCTTCGACCTTCTCCTGCTCTTCTTGCAAGCGCTTGTTCAACTCGTTCTCATCCACAGCGTTCATATCGCCATCGACAGACTCTGGTTCGCTGTCTGTGGCTGCACCGGAGCCATCCAAAGTTCCCGAATCCGACGAGCCCTGATCTGAGGACGACGACTCTCCGTACTCTCTTCCTTCCGTGAGCGTTTTCATCCGTCTCGATTTTGATTTCGTAAACCTCGACATCATGTCATCAATTTCGTGTTGAGCGTTAGCGTATTGCGACTGCGTTTTATATGAATCTACGCCATCGCGCAACATTTGGCGTTGTCGACGAGTTTCTTCTTTGCGTTTTTTGAAGTCTGCTTTTCGCGATTTGCGCATTTGACGTAAAGATTTGCCTTCGCTCCTCGATTCCTCAACGTTCGTCGCATTCGCCGCGAATTGCTCGGCTTCGTACCGTTGCGAGATGGATCGACTCAACGCTTTTCGCTTCTGCTTCGAGGATAAAAATTTAGTCGCCGTAGTTGGATTCGTGCGATTGGTACCGCCGTAACCGCTCTCGATATCGAATTGCTGCTGCTGTCTTGCCGACGCCGCCGGCGGACCGGAGGAGCCGCCGACGCCGACGCCGCCTAAAAACTTGGAAAGGACTGATTTCCCAGCTGAACTTCTCACCTCTTCGTTATGTCTCAAACGTTCCCGTAAAACCTCTTCTCTAGCTCTCGCGACGTAATCCGAGGACGCATCTGTCATCGTATTTGATTGCGAAACCAGCGTCGCAGTGCCGTCGTCGATGTCGAACGAGTAGTCCGAGATTGTTTCGTCTCTGAGGATTTCCAGCAACTTTTCCCGTTCGTCTGCGGTGGTACCTTTTCGCTTGACCGAGACTAAGTTCGAGCCTTTCTTCTCGAGTAACGCGAGCTCGTCTCGTCGCAGGAAAACTTGTTGCTCGCCAGTTCCGATTAAGCGTTTTATCGGGCGAGCGTCGATGACTCGAATGGATAACGAGGTATAAATCTTCGTTAGTCTCGGTACTAAACCTCTCAACGTTAACGTTTGCCCGTTGAAGTTTGCGTTCGGACCGTTCGGTAAATTCCTGAACGCGCTCGATTTCACGTGTTCCGTGGAACCTTCGAACAACGGAACGCATCCGGTCAACTCAAATTCAACCTTAGGCATGTGCGCTGCAAATTGCTTATACGGCAACAAACCTCTGACGCCCATCAAGCACACGCTCACTTCCACCGCTTCGAAACCAAAATAATCTTTGATTTGTCTCGTGGCTACGTGTTCGAGTCGCGGTTTCACATTTTCCCACTGGACTTTGATTTGCGGACCTAAAACGAAGTTCGCCACGCCCATGATTGGCAACGGCAACACCTCGTAGTGCATGAGCAACTCGCCACCGTTAGCGTTCAAATCGGAGCTGTTCGGGTTCAGTTTCACCATTTCGTACCATTCCGGAGAAGGATGTTTATCTTCTGCCGCGTGTTGCACGTGTTCCAAGACTTCATCGTATCGATCGGGTTTGTTGGGATCGAGCGAAAAGTCGCTAAAGAAGGACACCGAGGACGCTAGACCGGAATAGCCGCCTAAAGATCCAGCGTTTTTCGCGCGCATTTCGGACGGGTGTAACAACGGTACCATCAAAACCGATAACGGATCGATATCGGCGCCTGAGATGAGCGTCTCTTCGTCTTCGTCGAAAACTAAGATGGTCATCGCGGGCGCTGCCCACCACGCGATGCCTTCGAGACCTTGTAATCCCCCGCCTTTTCTACCTCCTCCGGATTTGTTGGCTTTGTTCATTTTCCGATAGTCTTTCATTCGTTTCTTGAGCAATTTGGATTCAAGCTTGTCTTCGTCCGAGGAGGAATCGTCGTCGTCGTCGTCCGAATCCGAGTCTGAATCAGAATCCGATCTGGTGGGATCAATCGCTGTCGGTGGCAACAGCGGCAACTCAATCTCCACGAATAAGTCCCGAAACCAAGACGGCGAGACGGTACTTTTGAGCGTTTGCGTTTGAACAACTGCTCGACCACACCGAACGACCGCGACGGGATCGCTCGCACCGTTCGGATCCGCCGCCGGTAAGTTCATCGCCTGATACGCTTCCACGTGTAGCATAAACTTCCGCTTCTCCATCGGTTTCAACGGTTTCGCTTCCAGCTCGTCCACCGCGCCTCTCATTTTCCTCTCCATTTTCTTCCTTCGTTTTTCTAATTCTTCTTTCTGTTTTTTATCGGCTGGATCTAAATTTTTGTACTCTTCGTTCAACGCTAACGCTTCGGCGTCGCCGTCTTCCTCCGCGCCTTCCTCGGCGTCCAATTTCGCTTGGCGTTTCAAGTTTGGATTACCTCGTATGATCATTCGAATCAAGACTTGTCCTACTGGTTTAACGTGCTCGAGAGATCGCGATTGGCCCTTCTTGTGATTCGTCAACGCGTCCGCTTGTAACTGAAACCACCCTTGAACGTTCCATCCGTTTGGTAAGTTTTTCTCATCCGGCGATTGCAAAGGGCCCATGGTTTCGTCCACCGGAGTTAACCTTTTCGCGGGAACTCGGGCAAATCCGATCGACTTCCCCGCGACGCATACGCGAATAAACACATCCGGTGCACCTTCTCCGGCGTGTGGGCCATCGAAAGGCATCGGTAAGTTCACTTGCAACGGCGCCAACGCGGAGTTGATTTCGGCGTAACATTCTCTCACCAAAGGATCTCGCTCGGATTTCAACGTCGCTTTTGGAGACGTGCGTTTGGATAATCCCATCTCGACTTCCACGTAACACTTTTTCCCTTTCGAGTTGGTTTGAAACAACTCGACGTCTAACACTTCCGAGTGTAAAATACACGGCCACTCTCGGCTCAGTTTATCGCTCACTTTGGGTATCCGAGTTTTGGCGCGACTCGCTCTTTTCCCGGTTTCCTCTCGAGTCGCCTCGAAGGACATCAACACCCTTCCTCTATACGCCGAGCCTTCTAAATACCCAGCGTTCATTCTTTTCGCTAATTTTGAGACGTGACCTCGAAACGAGGACTCTAAGTTTCTCGTGCCGCCGTAGAAGCAGTACCATTTCGGTTTCGCGTGCGCCTTTGGTTGCGCGATAATATCTCTGATCAACACCGAAGTAGACGCGACGTGGTCGTCGTCGCCGGTTAAATCGTAATCCATCACGGATAAGCGCAGCGGCGGCAACGCGCCGACGCCACCAAACTTCCCTCCAGCCACTCGCGCTCGCATGATGACCTCTTGGTTCCACTCTGGATTTTTCGATCGACGAACTTTCGAATTTGCCGGAACTGCGCTCGACCCGCAAGACAACTTCACGTACGCATCAATTCCGGCGCCACCTAAATTCGGCCAATCCATTCTCGGTAAATCTTTCCCGATGTACACGTTCGCTTTAATCGCCCAAATCTCGATTTCGCCTTCCTCCGCCGGGGTATCCGTTTCTTTTTCCATCAAAGAGGCTAAGAACGACTTCTTCGCCAGTTTGTTCTTCGCTTTGTCGTTCTTCTCGTCGTCGTCGTCTGAATCTGAATTTGAATCTGAATCTGAATCTGAATCTTCGGGGTCCATATTCGCCATCGTCGCCTCTTCGTCGCCTCTCCGTAAAACTTGCACGCAAATCTTCACCTGTCCTTGACTCCCTTGCCTCTTCCCGCTCGGATCTGTCAAATGGTACCACCTGTGCCAAACCTTGTGTTCGTGCTCTTCGAACACTTTCGAACACTCCAATTCCACGGAACCAATCGTCGCGTCTTTCCCAAACTTCCTCCTGTCCGACACCTCGAAGTTCACCGCGCACCCGTCCAACTCGCCGTTGGCCAAGTCCATCCCTTCGAAATAAAAACACTGGTTCCAAAGCGGCTGCGACGTTTCTTTCTCCACGATTGTTTTCCTCTTTTGTTGCGGGAACCCAGCTCTGGATAGTTTCACTTTTGTCGTCACGTTTGGGAGCGCGTCGGCGTTCTCCGTCGCTTGTTTCAAGGAGAAACTCGTCACCGTTTGCCACACGTCAAAACTTTTAATCGATGGTAAATCTTTCGCCTCGATGACTCTCGCGACGACGACGTAATGGCCTCCCGGAATCACTCTCGGTTGTTCTTCGTACATTTGCAAGTGCCTGTCGTCCGGGTACTGGTCGATGTTGTTTTCATTATTCGCATCGTCGGAATCATCGTCGGAGACGAAACCGAACCAACCCATGATGATGATTTATATCTCTCTTTACAGAAATGGCCGCGCTTTCATTTTCATCTTTTAAAGGAGGAAAAAATTCTTTCTTATTAAACGCTAAAGCCTTCTTTTGAAAGTAGTATGTGTATATATATATATATTAAAGTAAATAACACACGCAACAACAATCAATAATACGCTCTGTATATTCAACACTCGTGCTGTTGCGCTTTATTCTTCTTAAACAATAGCGTTTATTTGTTGCTTTTATAAGCGCGTCAGTTTTTCGCAATTTTTTGTCTTCTTTCTCTCTCTGTTGTTTTTTACTCGCTTCAACCCTAATTGCATTTGCTTGCATTTGAAACCCTAAAATTGAAGCGCTTTTACAATTTTCTCTTTTTGACAGACGAAAAACTTTTCTTCAGAAAAAGAAACGTCTGACGAGAATAAAAAACATGGAATCGATCGAAGCGACTTTACGCTCGTCTGAACAACTTTCTCCCGAGACTCTGCGCGCGTTTTTCGACCTGTTAAAACCTGGAGGACGGTTAGGGGTTTTCGTGAAAGGAGGAGGTGAGGAGGAGGATTCGTCGTCCGCGATGATGCGAAAAGAAGTCTCCAAGCGGTTGACGTTGGGAGGATTCGAGGACGTCGTCGTTTCCGAGCAGACGAGCGTTTCCGGGACGCGCGCGACGAAGGTTTCGGGGAGAAAACCCGAGTGGGAACGAGGCGTCACGTTTAGCTTAGGAGAGAAAAAGACAAAAAAGACTTTAGTTTCAAAAGCCTCTTCGGCGTGGGAAGACGACGACGACGAGCGAGACGAAATGATCGACGAGGACGCGTTGCTCACGGAAAAGGACAAAGCGAAACCAAATGCGGAAGGAGAAGGAGTTGGATGTCCGCCGACGAGGAAACCGTGCAAAGATTGCACCTGCGGAAGGAAAGAGGAAGAGGAGATGAAGGAAAACGCAACTCCAGCGAGTTCTGTCGTGAAGATGGATTTAGAGAACGACCCGAACGACGAGACGTTTAAAAGCGCGTGCGGGAACTGCGCGTTGGGAGACGCGTTTCGATGCGCCGGGTGTCCGTATTTAGGACAGCCGGCGTTTAAGGAAAACGACGAGGAAAATAAGGTGGTGATGTTAGACGATTTAGGAACGGTGGATTTATAATGTAATGAAATGGTGTGAAGCGTTTGCGCGCCGCGGTAATAGACTTTTTACGTGTACAAATACTTGAATATTTTTACTTAAGTTTTGAAGCTCCCGTGTTGCTTGAGAATCGCCTCGGCGACGACTTTGACTCCCATCAAGACCAAGGGAACGCCGTTCCCGGGTCTCGTGCTCGCGCCGACAAAGTGTAATCCAGAGACGCTCGGCGTGTCCAAACTTTTAATTCCAGTTCTGGTAGGCGGTCTAAACGCGGCTAATTGCAACAGTCCGTGCGATAAGCCAAACACGGCGCCGTTTTTAATGTTATACATGTCCCTCCACTCCGCGGGCGTGCGAACGTCCTCTTTTTCAATAATCTCGGACAGTTCACCGTGTCCAGCTTCGCGAAAACGTCGAAACAACGCTTCGCGAGCGGCGTCGACCATTTCCTTCTCCGTCGGCACCGGAACGCCTCTTTTTTTGCAAATGTCGATTTGTTCTTGGATGTTCGCCACCGGGAACTCAATCATCAACGCCGCGCAACCATCCGGCGCGCACGATTTGTCCGTGTACACCGGGTTGCAGCAATAAAAGTTGTGCTGTTTTGGTGCGGCGAAATCTTCCGGAGTCGCCGGTCGGTTCCATCCGGTTTCGTATTCGCCGGATAAAAAGACGTTGTGATGTAACAAATCCGGGATCTGCGTCTTCAAACACCAGTTGAACTCGATGATGGAACAGGAGTAATCCATTTGTTCTTGTCGAGAAGCTTCAGCGGCTGCTTCAGGGACGGACTCTAATAAATCATCAAACACTCTCGGAATGTCCGGGTTCGCAACGACCACGTCCGCGTCTAAAACTGTACCGTCTTCGAGTTTCACCCCGGTTACTTTCCTCCCGGTGGAGCTAAACTTCTCGTCCACGGAAGCGTCTTCCTGCGTGCAAATCTCCGTGACTTTTGAGTTCAATCTCGTCTCCACGCCAAACTTATCGCACAGCGTTTGCAACGCGTTCCCGACGTTTTTAAACCCACCCATGGGGTACCAGACTCCATCGGTCAACTCAGTCGCCGCTAACAACGAAAACACTCCGGGCGCGTTATACGGCGACAACCCGACGTACAAATTCTGGTACGTAAACAACGCTCTCAACCTTTTATCCTTAAAGTACGAGGACATTTGCCGGTGTTGACTCAACAACAAATCCACCGGGTTCACTCTCAATGCCAACGGCACCACTCTTTGTGGATTGACGAAATCTAACACCGAATTCGCGTCTTTATCGATAAACGCGGCGACTCCGTAATCTAAACTCGCTCGCGCTCTTCCCAACCAATCTAAATACGCGCCGCCGGCGCCTTCCTCCACGTCGTCTAACTGTTTCCTCATTTTTTCCGCGTCGTACAATAAATCCAACGTCGTGTGATCCCCAAAGTGTGCTCTGTACGCCGGGTCGCACCGTTCAATCGATACGTACGTTTCAAACGTCTCCCCGACCGCGGTAAACTGTTCGCGATATCGATCCGGCAAGAGCAACAAGGACGGTCCGGTATCGAATCTAAATTCCGAGTCGAACTGTTCGGATCGACATCGGCCGCCGACGGAATCGTTTTGCTCTAAAATCGTCACTTTATACCCGTTAAAAGCGAGGCGAGAGGCCATGCCTAAGCCTCCAACGCCCGCGCCAACCACGATGGCTTTATTTTTGTTCTTCTTTCCGTCTGAATCGTTTACATTACTTCGCGCGACGATGTCATTCTCGTTCTCCGTTATCGCCGCTTTTATTAGTACACTACGTTTCAATTTTTGATGACTTCTATTACGACGCTTACTAGTATTACTGCTACTGTTATAATTATTAGTAGCACGCAGTGATGATTGGTGTCTTCTGGTGTGTGATTTCGAGGACGACACATCCGAACTCGTCGTCGTCGTCGTCGTTCGAGAAGACATCGTCGTCATCGTCGTCATCTCTCGCGAGGCGTTTTTCTCTTATCTTTTGGGGCAAAATTCGAGGCAAAGAAAACCTGAAAAGAGGGCAAAAAAAGCCACACAAATTCTCACACGCGTAAACAACGCGAGACAAACATAACAACAACAACAACAATTGTTGTTGCGACATTTTATAGACACAAATAGTTAGCACACATCATGAGCGCGAGTTTTTTGTGCGCGACGAGTTCGTCCTCTTTGGCGAACGCGCGAACCATGTTTGGTTCCTCCAGTAGCGGTACGTTTTCGTGTTTCGCGCTGATGTGTTTTTTTTCTTCGCATTCTGCCTCTCGGAAATGCCCGCAAGCGATTTTGATGAGAGATTTACTAAAGCGCGCGCGGAAACGCGTCTTTTACTTTGAAACGCGAAAATCGAGAGGGGTCTCGGAGCGATATTTTACGCGGAACAGAATCGCACGGAGGAGAATACTTACCCATCGTGTGCTCGTTCGTCGAGGATATGCGAGAGATGAGCGTGGTATTCATGCGCGCGCTTTTGCTTCACCTCGTTGTCGCCGGCCCTATCTGAAACCTCTGGTCTCTCTTTTCCTTAAAATACTAATAAATAACCTCTTTGACACGATAGGCAACCAAAACGATTTGTTCAAAACGACCAACGGTTCGGTGGTAACCATGATGCGTCACGGCAAGAAATCACCGAAACTGAACCTCCCGGCGGACCAACGCAAAGCGTTGCTCCGAAACTTAACCACGGAAGTTCTGAGACACGGTTCGGTGACGTGCACCATGGCGAGAGCGAAAGCGGTGAGAAAACCAATCGAACACATGATTCAGTTGGCGAAAGACGGCGGCGAACACAAGAAGAGAGCCGCGTTGGGGTACATTTACGATAAGGAAGTTGTGGATGCGTTGTTTGAAAAAGCGCCTGCGAGATACGGCGATAGAAACGGCGGGTACACTAGAATCGTGAGAACGTTGAAGAGAAGAGGAGACTCGGCGGAGATGGGGGTGATTAAGCTCGTATAAAAAAGTTATTATTCTAGAACACACACATACATAAGTTGATATATATATTATACCTCATTACATACTAATTAATTAAAAGAGTAACACGCATCATCATCGTTTACTTCTTCTTTTGTTTTTTCTTCGCGCCGCCGGCGGCCCCGGCGCCTTTGGTCGTTTTGACTCGTTTGTTTCCGCCTTTATCTCTCGCCATTTGTTTCAACTCTGCCGCGCGTTTCCTCAACTCTTCCGCGCGTTTCTCTTTCTTCGCGAGACCAATTTGCATGGCTTTATACAACTCTCTCTTCTTTCTCGGAAGTAAAGCAGATCTCAAGTGGTCCAACTCGGCTTCTTCGCCTCCTTTTTGGACGCGTTCGCGAACAATCTTGTCTTTTTCTCTCATGGCCATTTCCGGCGTGAGTTTCGATTTCACTCTCTTTTCGCCGGTCTCGTCGTCGTCATCTTCGTCGGAGGAAGACTCGTCCGGGTCGGAATCTTCCGATTCGCCTTCCTCGCCCGGATAGGAGTCCGAATCCGAATCCGAATCGTCCGAATCGTCGTCGATCTTCTCGTTCTCCAACGACTTTGAATACGGCACGCCTTTGATTTCCTTCTCGAGTTCTTTTCTGTGCGTCTCTTCTTCTTCCTCTTCTTCGGTTTTCTTCGGCTTTTTCTTGTCCGTTCCAGACGCCGAGGACGGTAACTTCTTTCTCCCTGGAACGCCAAAGTCGTGTTGCAACTTCATCAACTCCAGCAAGTATTCCGGGTAATACCCTTCCTCTTCCGGGTCGACGAACGGCGATAAGTGCGGCGGCGGTTTCTTCCCGGGGAAATATTTTTCCGTAGGGATTAAGATTCTATAGTTGGCGCAATCGCACACCCACTGCGGAACGACAAACTCACGAGAGATTTCCGCGGCTGGCTTTTGGTCGTTCGGCAACGGGCGGTCCATGATGACGTGCGTGATTTTATCCTTCTCCTCGTCGACGTCGATGGGCGAGCCTTCGCCTTCCCAACACACTTCGCCGCCGAAGGACTTTACGATGAACACCATCGCTTCGCGAGGACACTCGCGTTTGATGAGAAAAGTCAAACCGTTGAACAAATTCGCGCGTCGTTTTCGGTCTAAAATTAACAACTCGCGATCGGACAAGTTTGCGTTTCGTTCTTCGTCCGTGATGGTTGTCGCCATTTGCGCGTCGGCTTCGTCGCCGGTGGTCATCATCTCGATGTTTTCCTCCATTCGTAACTGTTCGTTTTCGCGCTCGCGCTCGCGTTCAGCCGCTTCTCTTTCCGCGATATCGTCCTCATCTTCGCCGTCTTCAAACTGCGCGATTTCTTTCAGTTTCTCCGCTAACGTTTTCTTTCTCTTTTTCGGTTTCTCTTCGTCGTCGTTTACGTCGTCGTCTGCTTTCGCTTTTGCGGCGTTTTCCCTCGCCTGCGCGACTAAAGTGGCGTTTTCTATCTTTTTCTTCAGTTCGTGCACGATTGCTACCGCACCAGTCGCGGCATCCTCTAAAGCCACGTCCAAGACTGGCGGGTACCTCAAATTGTCCTCGTGGTACAACTGATGATTGACGAACGTCGTCATCGAGATGTAAAACTCCAAAAACGTCAACATCACGCGATAATCCACGTCTTCCGGTAACGTTTGCTGCATGTTGTGCGACACTAACCACACGACCGGTTCGCCTCGAATTTCAGCTTCGTAATAAATGCCCTTCACGGAAATGAAAACTTTCCTCAAAGCGCGTTTTCTCGTCACGTACGATTGAAACTCCAAGCTCAACTCCCTCGATTTCGCGACGATATCTTGCGGAATCCCGTGCCTTTTCGCCGCGGGTAACAACGCAAACAAGTGCACTAACGTTAAACAATCGTCCAAATCTCTCAAGGCGTCGAGAAACGTCGGGTACCGTTCCTTCACTAAATGGTCCAGCGTATACATCGGTTTGTGTTCTCGCAACCGGTCCACTTGGTTGAAGTGTTTCTTCGCCTTCGCTTTCTTAATCTTCCTCTCGTGCGCGCGTAACTCTCGAAAGGTTTTCATCAGCGGTTCGTGGAGTAAAAACGCGATATCTTTCGCGTGGTAATACGTTTTCCCTTGGCCTTTGACTTTCTTCTTCGGTTCTCTGGGATGTATTCCTTTGAGAATGCACAGTCGGCGAAAATCGCTCAATTTCAGCTGCAGTTTGTTCAGCGCTTCGTTCCTGGTCACGTATCGCGATGCGTTTGAAGACGAATTGCGGCTTTTTCCTAGGTTGCCTTTTTTCATCTTCAGCTTTGATTTCGCGAGGACTTTCCCCGTGCCGTTGACTTTGTTCTTTTTCCCGCCTCCCATCTTGTTGTGATAGTCGTCGTGTGTGCGTGTTTCCTCTTCTCTGGTTTTACGTGGTAGAAAAAGTGGCGGCCGTCTTTCGTTTTCTCTCAAATAAAATCAAGCTGCCCCACAAGAGAAAAAAAGAAGAAAAAAAACACGAGACACAAAACAAAAAAATTTCAGCAACCCCGCCAAATTTTTTTGGTCGTCTGGCAGTTTTTCACTCACTCACACACGGTCGAACGAAATCCTCCGAGACTAAATTTGAACCGCGAATTCGCATCCGTTTCGACTGCTTAAAATTCATTCCGAGAGAAAAAAAGGGCAACAACACTTTTGTTGTTGAAAAAAGCGGTAAAGCGGTTTGGTTCTTTCAGAGTAATAATAATACGTTTGAAGAGAAGAAGAGCTGAGGAGATATATAATACACAAAACGCACAAGCGCGGCGCACTGTATCATCATCATCTCCAGAGAGAGAAGTCTGCGCGTAAAGAAGTGCACGGACAAAAGAGAAAGAGAGAGCAGTACATTTACTTTTGCAGAGAAGAGAGTAAAAATCTTTCCCCATCCGTCGGTCGTTTTGGGTGAGGGTAGAGAGCGCAGAAGCAAAATGATGGTCTCGGAGACGACTTTAACAACGCGCGAACAACAACAAAGAAGAAGAGAGGACGACAACAACGCGAAGACAATGATCGCAGATAAAGGAGGACCCGCGTCGACGACCTCGAACGCCTCCACCGACGATAAAGGCGGCGGGTTGGGAGATTCCAACAGCAGATACAGAAGCGACGAGGAAGCTTTTCAAAACCCAACGACACGAGGAGAGGGAGAAGAAAATGTAACAACGACGACGACGTTTACGAAGAAGAAGAGAAAGACGGACAAAGAGGAGGAGGAGGACAAAAGTGGAGAAGCAGACGAGAAAGACGAGGAGGAGGAAACAGAGGAGGATGGTTTTAAGACAAAGACGAAGAACGACGTAAACGTAAACGAGATGAATAAAGGTGGAAAAGAGGAGACGCGAGAGGAAGCAGCTGTCTCTTCGATGTACATTAAATACGAGAGTTTATTCGACGCGGAGAAAATTTTCAGCGGATCGTCGAATAGGCAGAAATCAGTCGCGGTGTCGCATTACATCAACGATAGTTTAGATCGGTTGGTGTACGGGTATAAACACAAGTCGAACGTTCCTTTACACGTGTCGTTCGGGCAGCCGATCGAGAGGATAGCGGTCGGGTGCGGGTTGGAAGAGGACGATTGGGAGGAGTTGGAAGGAGTTGGGCTGAAAGAACGGACGAAAGTTAGGGAGGAGATGGAAAAGAGGTTTAGGAACTCTTCACCTTCTAAGGAAGAGGCGGATTTCGGAGAGGGTGTCGCGGAGGAGGATGAAAAGGAGGATGAAGAGGACGAGGACGCGCGAGATCAGCAACGAATGATGATGCACACGAACGCGGACGAGTTGTTGGATCACAGCGGAGGTGCCATGGAGGAAGAAGGAGAGGACGACGAAGATCAAGAAGAGGAAAACGACGATCGCAACGGGGACGATTCGGGCGGCGAGTTTGAAGACGACGACGGCGAAGAGGGCGAAGGAAATCACGGTTACGAGTTCAACGACAACAACAATCTTTTCTATAACAACGGGCCTTTGCCTTCGTTTGGCAAAGATTTGAACCACGCCGCCATGTATGCGAATCCAACCAAACGAAAACGACAGCAACGCCAACACGAGAACGACATTAACAACAACAAGCAAAAGATGAACAAGAACAGCAGCATGATTGACGCCCACCAGTTTGATATTGCCGTAGAGGCGGGTACTAACAACGGAAGCGGCGATTGGACCGACGATCTTTCCCTCTGGGCGGCGCTCGATCACTTAGACACGAACAATAACAACAACAACGAAATCATCACCCCGCAACAACATCAGCAGCACCACCAGCGTCGCTTGAGTGGCTTGGGTGTCGGCGTCTCCCCGCCAAACAAGAACAAAAGCTACGCGCAGCAAGCGAACAACGCGCACGATATTGCCACCGCGGTGTCCAACTTGCCGGCGACGACTCAAGCGAACGCCGTTGGCGCTCCAACTTCGGGTACGACGATTATTCATCATCATCACCATTATCCTTCGAATGGTTCGAATAAGAACAGTATTACCGGTGACAAAGAACAAGGATCGTCGTCCTCCATCGAAGCGGTGTTGAAAAGATTAGAGCAGTTGGAGAAGAAGTTTGTATCCCATTCGTCAAAGGCGAACCCACGAGAAGAAAAAGAAGAAGAAGAGGGAGAAGAAAACGTGGCAAACACGACGAGAAAGATGTTATTTGCTACGAACGAAAAAGCGGCAAACGATGACAACGTTGTCAACGCGAAGAGTAAGGACGAGAACACCAACGAAAGCGGTAAGAATAGCGGAGGAGGCGAGATGTCGCTCTTAGAACGACGCGTTTCGGATTTAGAACGATTGCTCAGAGCGTCCGAGTTGGAAAACTCGACGTTGAAGAGAGCTTTACATTTCTCTTCGCAACCGACGAACAAGGATAGCGACGAGAAAGAACAAAATAACAACAAGAGTTCGGCGAAGAAGAAGATTGGTGCGACTTTGTCGCATTCAAACGCCGCGGCGGGTGACACTAAAAAGACGACTTCAGAGGATGTGAACAACAACTGTTACGACGATTCGCACGGCCTGTCCAACGGAAAGTCGGATAAAACGAACGAAGAGACGTTGCAAACGCTCAGCGAGAAAGAAGATAAAGACGACAAGTCGGAACGAAACGACGGCGGAAGAGGTGGCCTGATGACGGAAGATAAGCGACACCCTTCTGAAAATATTCGCGAGAACGCGGCGAATGTGGACGGCGTTTCGCCCGACTCAAGCTTTTACGTGGAAACGAACAAGCAGCAAGAGAAGACCACGAATACGAATCGCGAAGAAGGGGAAGAAAACCAACTCGGTGCTGCCAAGCGAAGTCTCGATCGAGAGTTGATGTAAATTGCGAAACAATCTCGCTTGTATACGACTAAATCATTCATTTATACCTTTGTAATATTAATCTAATATTAAATAACATACACATAACAATTGCTAATAGCTCTTCAACAAAAGCTTTCTTCATTATGTCTACTCTTCTGCGTGCGCACTTTGCCGAATAGATTTCGCTGCTATGACTTTCCATTTTTTTTTCTAATTTCCTCCTCAACCTCCTCTAAAAATTTTACACCTACGCCGCCATCGCCTGAACGTTTCCTCCCTTTACTCTTCTCGACCAACATCTTTTCAACTTCTTCACAGCGGGTTCTAAACTCCATCTGTCGCCTTCTGGTCCGAAGCAAATCAACGCCGCCGGCAAGAACAAAATCGACCACAAATAACTGCTCGTAATCGTCATGGTGATTAAAAACGCAAACTTCGAGAAAAATTTCAACACGCACAACCACAACATCGACCCGGAAATGACGGTAGTCATCGCCGAAGCCGTGACGCTGACGCCCATAATCATCAACGCTCTTCGCGTTTTCTCGCCTCGAGTTTTTGCAAACAGCTCGGGTGCTTCAGTGTACGCGTTGGCTAAATGCACGCAATAATCGACCGATAAGCCAATCAAAATCACCGCGGCGATGGATTCGCCAATGCCTAAATCCCATCCCATGAACCCTCGAACGCCGACGCCCATGACGGTAACGACGACGCCGGCGATGGTGACGGTTGCAATTGCGCCCGTGAGAAAGTTCATGGTGGAAAGGACGAGAACGAGATATGCCATGACGAAACAGATTGTGACGCCTTGGAAAGTGTTGCGGACCAACGCTTCTTGCGTGACCATCCACGTCCACGTAGTGTAAGCGGTTTGTATGGCGTTTTGCATTCCAGGCGGAGCTTCCTCGTTCATTGTTTTCACCCACGCCTCCCAGACTCGAAACACGGGTCGAGCAACCTTCGCAGTCGTCGGGTACTTCAACGTGGTTTGCACGGTCACTTTGACGAAGAAGATGTCGAGTTCGTTCTCGCCGGGGACGATTGGTTTCGTTTCATCGTACGGTAAGAAACCGATCGAGTTTTTGAAAACGTAAAACCGAGGATCTGCTCGAAAACGCCACAATTCTTCGAGAAAAGTCGTCTTATCTTCTATTGGAAACACGAGATTGCGTTCGTCTTCGATGTACGTTTTGAACGATTCCATGAAACAACTCACGCCGCTGGCAGCTTGTTCGTCGAGGCTCTTTTGCGTGGCATCCACTTCTTCTCCCTCGGTATCAGCATCGTCTGACGACGACATAACTGGTCGAGACATGACTAACAGGCCATCTTGACATCCGCTCGCGTCGCATGGTGCGATTCGCAAAGCCTCGCACGCGTGTAAGAAGTGAAGCTGCGAAGCCGGCAGAGTGATATCAAACGTTTCGTCTAGTTGCAACTTGCCAAGCTGTTCGATGTCCCAATGGTTCGCTCTCGACGTATCCATACCGTAAACGCCAAAGCAGATATCCAAAGGTACGACTCGGTCATCCGCGGAAACCGAAAAGCGCGTGCGATCGTTCGCGTACGCTTGCATCAAATGCGCCGTCGGGTACCACTGCTCTTGCTGCGCGGGCGTTTCGAGTTCGAGCGCGAGTTTTAACGAAACTCCTAGCAACGTTAAGAAGGCAGCTATGGCAATATAACAAACTGGACGGTAACTTATGAACGCGTAGAACTGGTTTCGGAAGAATCGTTCAATTGGGCGTAAGCGTTTGATGTTCGCCTCGGAGTCGAGCGTATCCATCGGTCTCGGTATATTCGATGACGCGTTGTCCTCGCCGCCGCCACCGCCGCTCGTTGCAGCTTCTGTTCCTTTGCTCATCCCTCCTTCCTTACTTTCGTCGTCAGTTTTCTCTTTGGTATTCTCTTCATCGACAGCGACGACGTCTCCCAAAGATGCCATGGATAAAGTGGTCGTCGCCGTCTCTAAATCGTACCTTTCAGTCCTCTTGTAATCTGCTTTCGTGCAAAAGCAACACACTTTGTATTTGTCCAAATACAGAGAGTACAGAAACAAAGCCGGTGGAAACATGAACACGTTTACTACAAACAGAACGGCAATCATTGTCGCGCTTAGAATTCCAAACGCGGAAATCGGCATGACTTCGGATAAACTCGTGGCGAAAAAGGCGCCCATGGTCGTGAAACTCGTCACGAAGATTGCTTTAGATGCTCTTCGAGAGGTATACAACACTCTGGTCAACGTCGAACCTGAAACCGTTTCTCTAGGTTCAAATTGCGACTGTTTATACGCGTCGTAAAAGACGAAAACATCATCTGCGCCAACACCCAGCACCACAAAGATGGATAAAATTTGTACGTTGCCGAGGTACTCGATGCGATAAATGAGCTTGTAAATGAACAAAGCCACTGGAAACGAGCAGATGATTTCAAACATTCCAAGACTGGCGATGAAGAACGACCGAGTGTGAAATGCCATGTAACACCATACGGCTAGAATGGACGCAAACGCCCACGCCAAGTCAAAGTTTATCACATTCGCCGCGTCTTTCGAACGCAAGTACCCCGCGTACCATCTCGTTTGCATGTTTGCCTTTTCACCATCGGCTTCTTCGTACGCTTTATTATCTATCGCTTTATTCATATACGGCGTGCTCAGAAACTTAGCTTTCATCGCGTATCGATTGAACAACTCTTTCTCTATGTCGTCCAAAATCGCCTCGCCTATAACTACGCCTTGTTCTCTCTCTCTATCTTCTTGCGAACTATACCCGATAACCGGCGCGCCCATCGGATACCGCGCGCGAGTGGCTCCATTTACCAACGTTTGCACATCGAACGCTCCATCTAAGAAATATCCGTACATTTTCTTATTTTCCTCGCTCCCAATCTCCCTGACGACTGCGTCGATATCCTCGACCAACTCGCCTTCGCCGTTTGGAGGAAAAAACACGCTCACCGGCGTCAACGGTTTCACGCACACGTCTAAATAACTCACAGAGGAGTTGCTATAAATCTTCTCGATATCGTCGGTAATATCATCTTTCATCACTTTTGGGTCTTTCAACTGACAATACTGTTTATATTTCGGATGCGTGACGACGATTCGGTGAATTTCCCGCATCGCCAACAAGTTCGCCTTCGTAAACACCGTCTCGGCGCCGTCGTTACTGACGAATTGGAAAAACAGAGAACCTCTCTGCGACTCCTCGCCTCGCTCGTAAATTACATCCGAGGATGAATACCTGTGTTGTCGTAAAGTTTTTTGAGATTATATAAAGAATATATGTATAAAATGTCAGTCCTTTTCCTTCGCAACGCTCAAGACAACAAAACCTTCCCTCCTTCCTCTTTAGGGGAAATTTGTCGAAGAACTCTCTCTTAATCTCTCTCGAACACACATCATCCGATGATGAAGCGCACGCATCTCTCCGAAAAGGAAAAGAGAAAGCTTTGTCCTTGCGTTTTTGTTCATTCACGTCTGATGACGAATCGATTTTTCGAGAGAAGAAGGAATACACTCCCACGGATAAAACTTCGACATTCCCCAAACATCTTTCGGTCGACAGAAAAGGTCAAGATACGATGCGATGCGCGGCGACGACTAATAATAATAATAAACGTACTCTTCGACCAATCTCGTGCCTTCTGCGGCTGCATCCGCATCGCTGGTGATCCCATCTTTCAAAATAACCCACTCTCGATCGTTCGTTTCCACGAATTGTAACTCGTCGTTCAAAACGACGGTTAAAATGCATCCGACGGCGACGAGGACGATGCACGTCAACGCGAGGAGTGGATTTTGGTGCGACCACATCGCGTAGCGTTCCAGGAAGGTTCGTTCGTCTTCTCGTGCGTTTCTTTTTTTATCGCGCGGCATATTCGTAATGGGGGTGCTCTTGTCGTCTTCGTCTCGGGAAGAACGAGTCGAAAGAAACCGAGACACCATGGTGAGGTCCTCGTTGGGAGTCTCGCTTAAGCGCGGAATATTCCGGCGGCGACGTTATAGAACGACGAGGGGTTGTTGCTATTTTTGTTTTTGTGACGAAACAGAGCTGTTCTTCTTGTGAAAACGTTTTTTTTTACGCACGACAGGTGTTGACTTTTCAAAAATACGACGAGTTGGATCTTATGATGATTCTGGGTTTCTTTTAGGTACCACGAGTATGTCGTTGGGTATTGCATACGAGCCGCGCGCGCGAAATATAATTTGCCATCCGTGCGCCGTCGACCTGATGATCAACGAGACGATTTATTATACCACGCGCGTGGATGATATTTTCACGTCTTCGTCAAAGTCTTTCTCGGTATCTAAAAGGAACCCACAGAGTCGGTGGACAATTAAAATTCTTTGAACGTCGACCTTTAAACCCTACTTGTGTTTTTAAAACACAGAGAGAAAGAAGAAAAAAAAAACGGAACAGTCTCTTTCCTCATTCGTCAGAGCATT
>Ga0181557_1000652_pt1 | contig 42765 bp, 36 predicted proteins | sample 011ome_23_FD_148632 | JGI IMG/M metagenome (GOLD analysis project Ga0181557, IMG submission 148632) | Coastal salt marsh microbial communities from the Groves Creek Marsh, Skidaway Island, Georgia - 011506CT metaG (spades assembly) | ecosystem: Environmental > Aquatic > Marine > Intertidal zone...
ACTTGTTATGTTGCAACAGGTGACGGGGCTTTAAGCTTAGAGCAAGTTCAGTTAGCGGGTAAAAAAGTAGCTAACATCAAAGACTTTACTAATGCCTACCACTTAACAACGTTGCAATAATGCCACTAAAACGCAGCCTTACCTTACCTTTGCTAACACTTTATGGGCTGGGTAATATTCTGGGTGCGGGCATTTATGTTCTTATTGGTAAAGTCGCTGGTATAGCAGGCATATTAACTCCTTTATCTTTTTTAATCGCCTCATTATTAGTTGTAACTACCGCATTTACTTATAGCGAATTATCTTCTCGCTATCCTGTCAGTGCGGGTGAGGCGGTATATTTATTCAAAGCCTTTGGCAATCGCCACCTGTCTTTTATTGTGGGCATTATGATTCTAACCACAGGCGTTTTATCTGCTGCGACTATTAGTGTTGGCTTTGTTGGCTATTTAGATATATTTTTCGATTTGTCTAATTGGATAGCAATCACCTTATTACTAATGCTTTTAGGTGGTCTAGCCATATGGGGAATCAAAGAATCGGTTCAGGCCGCCGCTCTGCTAACACTCATAGAAATCACCGGCTTATTAATGATTATTTGGTTTGGCCGTGATCATCTTGGTAGCTTTGACATTCAATCCTATACAGAGACTCTAAGTGTTAGCAATATTAGTATCTGGGGTGGTGTTTTTGCTGGTGCATTTTTGGCATTCTATGCGTTTATTGGCTTTGAAGATATGGTTAATGTTGCAGAGGAAGTTATTGAGCCTGAAAAAAACATGCCCAAAGCCATCATCTTGTCATTAATTATTGCAAGCACTATTTATATATTGGTTTCACTTATTGCTATAAGTGCGGTATCAATAGACGCCTTATCAGCACATAGTGCACCTCTGGCACTTATCTATACACAGCTTAGCGGATTATCACCTAACTTGATTGCCATTATTGGCATGCTGGCAATTGTCAATGGTGCTTTGATACAAATTATTATGGCCTCTAGAGTACTGTACGGAATGAGTCAACAGCAATGGCTACCAAGAATATTAAGCCGTCTTAATGCTAAAACCCAAACACCAATTTATGCAACATTTATCGTGGTTGCTATTATTTATGCTTTGGCACTTTGGCTGCCAATCATGCGTCTAGCTGAATTAACTAGTTTGTTTATCTTGATTATTTTTTCATTGATGCATCTTGCCTTACTGTTCATTAAAAGAAAGCGAGCAATGCCTTATAATACTGTTCGCTGCTATCATAGCAGCATTCCCCTGATTGGATTGATAACCAATATTGGCTTTATTATCTTTTATCTCGTCTCTTAGCCTTTGCCAACAAAGTCTAATTGGCGCCAAGCTTCATAGGCAACAATAGATACACAATTGGCAAGATTCAGACTTCGAGAGCCATCTTGCATTGGCAAAGAAACCCTATTGAATTGATTCGCTACATCTTCTGGCAGGCCTTTAGTTTCAGGTCCAAACAAAAACGAATCTCCAGATTGGTAGTCTATGTCGCTATATTTTTTACTAGAACCTGTCTCTACTGCAAAAATTCTTTCAGGTTTTGCTCTGTCTAGATAGTCTTGTAAATTTTCATATTCATATACTTGGGCTAATTCTTGGTAATCAAGCCCTGCTCTTTTTAGACGCTTATCAGTAATTTCAAAACCAAATGGCTTGATTAAATGTAGACTGCATCCCATATTGGCAGACAGGCGAATCAAACTTCCTGTGTTGTTAGGAATTTCTGGTTCGAATAACACTAAATTTAACATAATATTTTATTTTTTACCTTGAATATCTTAATATCATCCCATAGATAGAAGATAACTTAAATAAAAACCCGTAAAAAACCCATGAATATTGAAAAATTAACTTCTCAATTTCAACAAGACCTGAGTGGCGCTCAATCTATTGCAGTTAGCAATCATCATAGTGCTATTGAAGGGATGCATGTACTTAGTGCTATGCTGTCTGATAGTGGCTCTAGCGTTAGCAATGCCCTTAGCTCAATCAAAATAGATACTGCCAAACTTAAGAGTCGAGTTGAACATGAGATACAAAATCTAGCTGTTGTTAATAATCCTAATACAGATATAGGCATTTCCCAAAACTTACTCCGCCTGCTTACAGCCACTGAAAAACTAGCCACTGAAAAAGGCGATGCTTATGTATCAACTGAATTGTTTTTATTGGCTATTATTCAAGGATCAGACGCAACAACCAAACTATTAAAAGATGCTGGCGTTAATAAAAACATACTAACTAAAGCCATTGATACTCTTAGAGGAGGACAAAACGTGAACGAACAAAATGCTGAAACACAACGAGATGCTTTAAACAAATACACCCAAGATCTCACTGAACTTGCCAAACAAGGCAAACTTGATCCTGTCATTGGTCGTGACGGGGAAATTCGCCGCGCGATTCAAGTATTACAACGTCGTACTAAAAACAACCCGGTGCTTATTGGTGAGCCAGGCGTTGGCAAAACAGCCATTGCTGAAGGTTTGGCGCAACGCATTATCAACAACGAAGTGCCTGAAGGCATTAAAGGCAAACGCCTATTATCATTAGATATGGCTTTGTTAGTGGCGGGTGCTAAATATAAAGGTGAATTTGAAGAAAGAATGAAAGCCGTTCTAAAAGACCTTGAGTCAGAAAATGGCCAAGTGATATTATTTATCGATGAGTTACACACCATGATGGGCGCAGGAAAAGGCGAGGGGTCTATGGATGCTGGCAATATGCTCAAACCTGCTCTTGCTCGTGGTGACCTTCACTGTATGGGTGCTACCACTCTAAATGAATACAGGGAATATATTGAAAAAGATTCCGCCATGGAACGTCGATTTCAAAAAGTGTTGGTGGACGAGCCTTCAGAAGAAGATACAGTGGCAATTTTGCGCGGACTTAAGGAAAAATACGAAGTTCACCATGGTGTTGAAATTACTGATCCTGCAATTATTGCAGCAGTCACCTACTCAAATCGCTATATCACCGATAGACAATTACCTGACAAAGCCATTGATTTAATCGATGAAGCTGCCTCGCAAATTCGCATGGAGATTGATTCAAAGCCAGAGTCTATGGACAAACTCGATCGCAAATTAGTGCAATTGAAAATTGAGCGTATGGCCCTAAAGAAGGAAAAAGATAAATCCTCTAAAGAGCGCCTTAAAGAATTAGAGTCTGTCATTAATAATCTAGAAAAGGAATATGCAGATTTTGAAGAAATTTGGAAAAAAGAGAAATTAGTTGTCCAAGGCGCTCATCATCTAAAAGAAGAGCTAGAACAAGCCAAAACTGATTTGGAAAATGCTCATCGAAGTAACGATTTGGCAAAAATGAGTGAATTGCAATATGGTGTTATTCCCGAACTAGAGCAAAAAATCACGCAAGCAGAAAATGCCGACACACAGGAAATGACCCTACTTAGAAACAAAGTAACTGAAGATGAAATCGCACATGTTGTGGCCCGTTGGACAGGCATTCCTGTGGATAAAATGATGGAAGGAGAGAAAGATAAACTTTTGCAAATGGAAGACATTATTCACAAACGCCTAGTAGGCCAAGACAAAGCGATTAAAGTAATTGCTGATGCGGTGCGTCGTTCTCGTGCAGGCTTATCTGACCCTAATCGTCCTGATGGCTCGTTCATGTTTATGGGGCCTACAGGCGTAGGTAAAACTGAGCTTACTAAGGCTTTAGCAGACTTTTTATTTGACACAGAGCAAGCTATTGTGCGTGTAGATATGAGTGAGTTTATGGAAAAACACTCGGTTTCTCGTCTAATTGGCGCACCTCCTGGCTATGTGGGTTATGAGCAAGGCGGTGTATTAACCGAAGCCGTGCGTCGCAAGCCATATTCAATCATCTTACTAGATGAAGTAGAGAAAGCTCATCCTGATGTGTTTAACATTCTACTACAGGTATTAGATGACGGACGTTTAACCGACGGCCAAGGACGCACAGTTGATTTTAAAAACACTGTAATTGTTATGACCTCAAACCTTGGCTCGCATTTGATTCAAGAAAATCCAGGTAAAGACGTATCCGCTGAGCTAATCAAACTAGTTGGCGAGCACTTTAGACCTGAGTTTGTTAACCGTATTGATGAAATCGTTACGTTTAACAGTCTTGGCAAAGATCAAATTGCCGGTATTGCAAACATACAAGTTGGAATTTTATCAAAAAGATTGGCTGATCTTGATCTTAAGCTAGAGTTGTCTAGCAAGGCAATGAACATGATTGTTGATAAAGGCTACGATCCTGTGTTTGGTGCGCGACCACTTAAACGCACCATTCAAAAACTATTAGAAAATCCACTGTCGCAGAAAATACTAGCAGGTGATTTTTTACCAGGGTCTACTATTAAGGCAGACGTTAAAAATAATGAAATTGTATTCTCTTAAATATTAACAAATAACTAAAAAAAGGGAGGCACTTGCCTCCTTTTTTTTATTTAACGCTAACAATTTGATTTTTTTTCTAAACCAAATCCAAGCGTTTTCAAAATTTGCTAATTTTTTAGTATCAATATTTAAGCTGTTTTCCAATGGATAGTTGTTGATATAATTAAAGCTTATGAACGATTATATTAAAATTGCTAAAAACGGCCTGTGGACCAACAACCAGGCTTTGGTCGCTTTGTTGGGTTTGTGTCCGCTTTTAGCAGTGACTAATAACATCGTTAATGCAATTGGTTTAGGGCTGGCAACAACTTTTGTTTTGGTAGCTTCAAACATAACAGTTTCAATCTTTAGAAATCAGATTCGTAAAGAAGTGCGTATCCCTATTTTTGTCTTATTAATCGCCTCATTTGTGACAATTGTTGAGCTAATTATGCAATCCTATTTTTATAATTTGTATTTAATTTTAGGTATTTTTGTACCACTAATTGTAACGAATTGCGCCATTTTGGCTAGAGCAGAATCTTATGCTAGTAAAAATAGCTGGGATAAATCAGCACTTGATGGACTAATGATGGGTGTGGGTTTTTCTATTATTCTAGTTATTTTGGGCGCTATGCGCGAGCTAATTGGCGCTGGCACTTTATTTGATCAATCTAGTTTGATACTTGGTACTTTGGGCGACAATCTTAGTATTACTGTGTTTGAAGATTATCAAGGTACTTTGTTGGCAGTTTTGCCACCAGGTGCTTTTATTGGTCTTGGATTGATTGTTGCTGTTAAAAATTATTTTGATTTAAAAAAAGTTTAAAAAAGAGGAGAAAAAATGAATAAATTAGCTATTTTATTAATCAGTACACTACCTTTTATAGCACATGCCGAAGGTGAAAAGACTAAGCAAGTATTTATATCCCCGGGTGTAGTTTCGATTGAGGTTACACACCATGGAAAAACTGTGGAACTTCAGCGCAATCAAGATCATGAAAATAAAATTTCTGATTTCTATCTAAAGACCGCTCGTGGAAAAATCCAACCCATGAAACCTTTTGCACCACACTTGGTTGAGACTATTGGTGAACTTGATATGATTAATTACGTTAAGAAAAAATCAGCGGGTGATGAGTCAATTATGGTAATTGATACGCGTACACCAAATTGGGTAACTATTTCGGGCGGCATACCAACTGCAATTAATATCCCATATACCAAATTCAAGAAAAAAGATAAGGCGCTAGAGATTATGGAAGATCAGCTCGGTGTTCAAGTGGACGACGTATTTGACTTTACCTATGCCAAAACTTTAGTTATGTACTGTAATGGCATATGGTGTGGGCAAACGCCTACGGCTATTAAAGCTTTACTAAGCTATGGCTATCCAGCAGCAAAGATTAAGTATTTCCGTGGTGGTATGCAAAATTGGAAATCTTTAGGTTTAACAACTGTCAAGCTATAAACTTTGAGAACTATCCAAGACTACCTTAAAAGTGGTGCGATTGATATCGCACCACTTTTGTCTTTGGTGCTGGAAAAAAGTAGTGCTGAGCTTATTTCAAACCATGATTATTTACTAAGTTCTGATGAAAAATCTCAATTGGAAGACTTGATTCTAAAAAGACAGAAAGGCATGCCTTTTGCGTATTTAAGTGGTAACCGTGGCTTTTATCATTTAGATTTTAAAGTGACGCCTGATACGCTAATTCCAAGACCTGAAACCGAACTACTGATTGATATTGCGCTTGATCTATTTATTGATAAAAACCAGGATTATCGTTTGTTAGATTTGGGCACAGGTAGCGGCATTATTGCAGCCACTTTGGCTGATAAAAATCCTCATTGGCAAGTTACAGCTACAGACTTTTCTCAAGCAGCTCTTGATATTGCACAACAAAATGCGACCACTGAGATTAACTTTCAACAAGGCAGTTGGTTTGAGGCCGTCGCCAATCAAGATTTTGATCTAATTATCTCTAACCCACCCTATATTGCACAGGGAGATGTGTATCTTGATGATTTGGCATATGAGCCTATTAGCGCACTCATAGCAGGCGAAGACGGACTTGACGATATTCGAATTATTATTAGCCAAGCACCTGACTATCTCAAAAGAAATGGATTTTTACTGCTTGAACACGGGCATGATCAACAAGCAAGAATTGTTGAGCTGTTACAAGAAAAATTCAACAATATTCAAACTTTCAAGGACTATAACAATATTGATAGAGCGATACTTGCTCGGAAAAAATAACCCTGTTACTTTTTAAAAGAATTTAACAAATCTTTTAACTTATCCTTATGAATTGAGTCCACTTCACAATATTTTTCCTGCTGAGTAAAGTAATCTTCCTCCACCCAAGTGCTTGACGGCTTAAAAACTGGCACACTACCGTCGGCGTAAACCACTGTATTATCGGTATATATAGTAATAGTTTTATCTTGAAAAAGAATAGCTCTCTCAGCATTAACGCCTATTGATACGCCAAAAAAAACCATAAAAATCACTGATTGAATTTCCTTCATGCCTTTATTCTACAACAAAAGCGATGCAACTCTTGCAAGTATTTTTAAAATCTAAGGTATTGGGGTAAAGAATTTCGCAAGTATTCTTCCTATCCACCCTTAAGCGGGATAAAAATACGAAACAAAAGAAAGAGGTGAAGTTAGTCTATAAGCCGGGTTCTGTAATAGATAGTCATTCATCTACGCATATTGTCACCAATATACTTTAGCACTCTACCCGCTACCTTATGCGAGCCGCATCAATGGTAGCCTATTTGAGCTTGCTCCAAGCGGGGTTTACCTTGCCACGGTTGTTGCCTTCCGCGCGGTGCGCTCTTACCGCACCTTCTCACCCTTACCTGTTAAAAAACAGGCGGTCTAAATCTCTGCAGCACTTTCCATTATGTCACCATACCTAGGGGTTACCTAGCGCTTTGCTCTATGGAGCCCGGACTTTCCTCTGATAAGCAAACTTACCAGCGACCATCCGACCAACTTCAGCTGATAATTATACTAGCTCAAAATTTGCAAGCAAGCTTATAAAATGAAAAGCTATTTAATGGTATGGATCGTTTGAAAAATATCATGAATATTCTCGCCTTGACTATCAACCGCAACCGTGACTGGCATATTTTCAACCTCAAATTCATAAATAGCTTCCATACCCATATCTGCAAAGGCAATTTTTTTGGCTTTTTTGATCGATTTAGAAATGAGGTACGCCGCGCCACCAACAGCAATCAAATAGCTAGCCTTATGTTTTTTAATACTTTTAACTGTTTGTTCGCCGCGCTCAGCTTTGCCGATCATACCTAAAATATTGGTGTTATCGAGCATCATATCAGTATATCTATCCATACGAGTAGCTGTAGTTGGCCCTGCAGGTCCAATTACTTCATCGCCCACTGCATCAACTGGACCTACATAATAAATAAATTTATTATCAAAATTCACACCCTTAGGAAGACCTTCTCCGTTATCTAGCATTTTTTTAAGGCGTGCATGTGCTGCATCACGACCAGTAATAATCGTGCCTGTTAATAATAAAGTATCGCCAATATTCCAGTCGTTCATTTGCTGGCGTGTTAACGTATTTAAATCAATATGTTTATATTTTGAATAGTCCATTTCTAGCTCAGGATAGAGACTCATATCAATCGCTGGCAGCTGGGCAACACCTGAGCCATCCATGGAAAAATGCAAATGACGCGTAGCTGCACAATTGGGAATCATGGCAACTGCTTGAGAAGCAGCATGTGTTGGGTAATCTTTAATTTTAACATCAAGCACCGTTGTCAGCCCACCTAGACCTTGAGCGCCAACACCTAAATTGTTAATTTTTTCTAAAAGCTCTAAACGTAATTTCTCAAGCTTAGTTGGATTAGGCTTCGCAGCGACATCTGCAATATCAATCGTCTCCATTAAGCTTTCTTTAGCCATTAACATGGCTTTTTCCGCCGTACCACCCACACCAATGCCAATCATTCCTGGCGGACACCAACCTGCGCCCATAGTTGGAATCATCTCAAGCACCCAATCAGCTACACTAGCAGAAGGGTTGAGAATAGCAAACTTAGCTTTATTTTCTGATCCACACCCTTTAGCAGCAACAATAAAATTTAGCTGGCTACCCTTGACTACTTTCGAGTGAATCACCGCTGGCGTATTATCTTTAGTGTTTTCTCTTGAAAACAATGGATCTTTAACAATTGATGCGCGTAATGGATTCTTTTCAAAAGTAAAAGCACGCCTAACCCCTTCATTAATCATTTCATCTAGAGACAATTGCGCCTCCCAAGCAACCTCCATACCCACTTCAACAAATACATTAACAATACCTGTATCTTGGCACAAAGGCCTTTGACCAAGGGCAGACATTTTTGAATTAATAAGTATTTGTGCAATCGCATTTTTAGCGGCACCAGAAGTTTCTTTTTCATAGGCTTTTGTCATGGCCTGAATAAAATCAGGCGAATGATAATAAGAAATGTATTGCAATGCATTAGAGATGCTCTCAATTACATGCTCTTGCTGAATTTTCATATTTTTACCGCCTTGAGGATTGTTGTATTTTTACTAAATATTTATAGTATTATATCTTTTTATTTTACTAACAATTAATCAGGAATTTTTATGTTTGATTTTTTCAAAGCACAAAGTCTTTCAATTGATCTAGGTACTGCCAACACTCTTATTTATATGGATGGTCAAATTGTATTAAATGAACCTTCAGTTGTTGCCATTCGTCAAGACAGAGGATCAATGGAGGCAACAGTAATTGCGGTTGGTCAAGATGCTAAAAACATGCTAGGTAGAACACCAGGAACTATTGAGGCAATTCGCCCAATGAAAGACGGTGTCATTGCGGATTTTAAAGTGACTGAAAAAATGCTACAACATTTTATTCGTAAAGTATTGCGCTCTGGGTTTTTCTCACCCAGTCCCAAAGTACTAATTTGTGTTCCTTGTGGTGCAACACAAGTAGAACGTCGCGCTATTAAAGAAAGTGCTGTGGGTGCGGGTGCTCGCGATGTATACCTAATTGAAGAGCCTATGGCTGCAGCACTTGGAGCTGGTATGGCCATTGAAGAAGCCTCAGGCGCTATGGTGATCGATATTGGTGGCGGCACTACTGAAATTGCCATTATGTCGCTAAATGGTATTGTCTATTCTGATTCTTTACGCGTTGGTGGTGATGTTTTTGATGATACGATTGTTAGGTTTGTGCGTCGAGAGCACGGCATTATTATTGGTCCGGCAACTGCCGAACAAATTAAAGAAGAGGTAGGTTCTGCTTTTAAAACTAATGCGGTTAAAAAGATTGAATTTAGAGGTAGAGATGTTGCCAAAGGTATTCCAGTTAGTTTCGAAATTACCAATACGGAAATACTAGAAGCATTACAAGAACCGCTAAAAACTATCGTTAGCTCTGTTCGAACAGCACTGGAAAAAACCCCGCCAGAGTTAAGTTCAGATATTGCTGAAAATGGCTTAGTACTAACAGGTGGTGGCGCTTTACTAGATGGACTTGATAAGTTAATCAATCAAGAAACCAATTTACCTGTTCGTATTGCAGACGATCCATTAACATGTGTTGCACGCGGTGGTGGCGTTGCACTAGATATGATTAGTAAACATAATATGGGATTTTTGGCCGCTGAGTAATAAAAACGGCGCTCTATTTAGGCTAGGGGAAGATGCAATTTCTTAAAATTTTTACCCCAATTACAATTGCCATTTTTTTGATTATTTTTGATTATAAATTTTCTTATCTAAATAATTTAAGACAAGGTATTTCGACTATTATTTCACCTGTCTATATGGTGGCAAGTCTTCCAGAAAAACTCTATATTTGGATTAATGAGCAGGGCCGCTCAAAAGAGAAACTCCTTAATGATAAACAGGCTTTAACCAATGAACTGCTAAAACTTCAAGTCAAGCTACAACGTACTGATGCACTAATTCTAGAAAATAAGAAACTTAATGCCTTGCTCGAATCTAGTTACGCTCTTGAGCAAGCTAGTTTTATTATTGCACGTATTGAGAGCGTCAGTCGATCTCGACTAAAGAAACAAATTGTTATTAATAAAGGCAGTAATAACAATCTTAAAATTGGTCAAGTAGTTTTAGGTGCAAACGGTGTACTTGGACAAATTACACAAACTACACCAACTAGTGCAAGCGTTCTAATTGTTAGCGACCCAACACAATATATACCAATCAAAAGTGTTCGCAATGGTATTCAAGGGATAAGTCAAGGGTTGGCAGAAAACAAACATCAGCTAGTGGTTCAATTTATTGAGCCGGAATCTGATATTAAAATTAATGATATTTTTGTCAGTAATGCGCTAGGCTCTAAATTTCCAAACGGCTATCCTGTAGGCCGGGTGATTCAAGCGGAACAACGTAAAAATGAACCTTTTATGCATGTCATACTTGAGCCTATGCAAAAAATTTATGATTTAGAATTTGTTATTATTCTGGACAGTTTATGAGTACACGGCGTCCTTATATATTTTTATTAAAAATAACGCTATTTGCATTTATTCTTAGCGCACTTCCTTTTAATTCAGAGATTCTAGACAGCTCACCTTTTTGGATGCTACTCCTGTACATCTATTGGTTAGTTAATTTTCAAGACAAAGGCGGTTTATTTATCGCGCTAATACTTGGAATTTTGCTTGATATTTTACAAGGGGATATTCTTGGGCAAAATGCATTAGCACTTATCATTGCCAGTTTTTTTATTATTAATGTAAAGCAATCATTTTATGTATCTAATCTTAGCACTCAGCAAGTTTATGTATTTTTGGCCAGTGGCATTTACTTAGTGTTTTTCTTTCTCACACATGCGCTCATTCACGGCTGGAACGGCAATTATTATTTGCTTTTAGCGCCAATCACTAGCACTCTTATTTGGCCAGTCGTTCAATTTTTTCTAGTCAAATGTAAACACCAGTAATTGTGGATAACATTAGCAACACTCAGCTAGAAAATACGCTATTGTCATTTCGGCTAAAAATAGCTTTGGTTTTCATTTCTTTACTCACCTTGCTGTTATTAGTTCGCATCTACAACCTTCAAGTTATTGATTATGAATATTATCAAGAGGAGTCTTTAGGTAATCAGATGCGTCTTTTGCCTATCACCCCAAGTCGAGGCAAGATTTTTGATCGAAACGGTCAAATACTGGCCACGAACAAACTCACTTACCAACTAACACTAACCCCTGAAAAAGTAGAAAATATTAGTCAAACTTTAAGTAATTTGGAACAAGCAAGTTTTATTGATCAGACAGATATTCAGCAGTATTACAAAAATAGGAAGCGTTTTCAAAAGTTTCATAACATTCCTATTAAGCTTAATTTAAACGAACAAAAGGTAGCAAGATTTTTAGTTAGTAATCAGTATCCTGGTGTTGATATTGAGCCTTACTTTCATCGTGTTTATCCTCATGAAACATCAAGTGTTCATGCACTTGGATATGTCTCTAGGATGAATAAGAAAGATAAAGCCTTCTACGATAAAGAAAACTATTCTGGGACTTTATTTGTAGGTAAAGTGGGCATTGAAAAGCAATACGAATCTTTATTGCATGGACAAACAGGGCTAAAACAAGTAGAGCGTAATGTTAGCGGACGCATCATTGATACACAAATTATAACGCCTGCTATCGCTGGACAAGACCTATACCTAAGCTTAGATTTAGACATGCAAAAAAAAGCTGAGGCATTACTTAAGGGTAAACGAGGTGCTATTGTTGCAATTGACACTAGGAATGGCGAAGTATTAACCTTGGTAAGCACGCCCGTATACAATCCTAATTGGTTTGTTAATGGCATTTCTCATGAAAATTATAACTCCCTCCAATCTTCAAAGGATATCCCACAACTCAATCGAACTATTCAGGGTTTGTACCCACCTGCCTCTACAGTCAAACCAATGGTGGCGCTTGCAGGTTTAGAGCAAGGAACAATCGACAACAAATCCAGTGTATTTGATCGAGGCTACTACCAACTACCGGGTGTTAAACGTAAGTTTCATAATTGGGATAGAAATGGCCATGGACGTGTTAATGTAACCGATGCTATTGCTCAATCTAATGATGTTTTTTTCTATGATTTAGCTCATAAAATGGGTATTGATAACTTAAGCGATGGCCTAAATCTTTTTAATTTTGGTCAAAAAACAGGAATTGATATTCCTGGAGAACGCGGCGGGATTTTACCCTCTAAATCTTGGAAAAAAATCAACCGAAACGAGCCTTGGTATAAAGGTGAAACACTCAACACGGGAATTGGTCAAGGCTTTATGACTTCCAGCCCTTTACAGCTCGCAACAGCTACCGCGGCTCTAGCAAACAAAGGTCAACTACTAAAGCCCATCTTATTAAAAAATACACAAGCATCTGGACAATCCATGATAGCTATTAAAAAAGAAATGGGTACACAAATACCCATTCGCGATATCAAAAATTGGGAAACTGTGATTGATGGCATGAGACAAGTTATCTACTCACCAAAGGGCACTGCTAGAAGATTAAACAAAAAGCTTACCTACACGCTGGCAGGAAAAACAGGCACGGCTCAAGTATTTGGTCTAGATGCAGAAGAGGTTTATATCGCTGAAAAACTCGCCGAAAAACTTAGAGATCATGCTTTATTCACAGGCTTTGCACCTATTGATAATCCAGAAATAGCCATTGCTGTTGTGGTTGAAAACGCCGGTAGTGGTAGCTCAAAAGCAGCACCTCTAGCACGTCAAGTGCTTGATGTTTATTTTAATAAACAATCAAACAATAGCTTGGCACAATAAATCTTTGTTAATTGGAAACTTGAGTGTTACATCCATACGATAGCGCATTTTAAGCTGCTCCAATTGAGGCTGGTTCATCTCATCATATAAGATTACAATTTTAGCTTGAGGCGATTTTCCCTCCAAAGTTGCCAACAAGGATTCAATATTACTCACTCGGTCACGGAATTCTGGATTATGGCTAAATTCTGCTACCAATACTTGGTAAATGTTCTTCTTAGCAAGCTTAGTGGCTTTGCGCTGAGAGTCTTCAAAATCTACTAAAAAACCTTGTTCAACAAATAAAGGTGTAAAGTCTTCAAACCCGCCTTCATCAACAAAAAATAAGAGGTTATGATTCATTAGCCTTGATTTTGCAATTGATAAAAATTTTGTTTAAATTCAGCAAAACTATCATCTTTAATTGCTTGGCGCATTTGCGCCATTAAATCTTGATAATAATATAAATTATGAATAGTGTTTAGTCTTGCACTTAGAATTTCGTTTTTTCGCTGCAAATGATGTAAGTATGATTTGCTATAGTGTTGACACGTATAACAGCCACAGCGCTCATCTAACGGACTTACATCAAGCTTATATTGGGCGTTACGAATCTTTACAATACCAATCGAAGTAAATAGATATCCATTTCTAGCATTTCGGGTAGGCATCACACAATCAAACATATCGATACCGCGCTCAACTGCCTCTACCAAATCACTTGGTGTGCCAACACCCATTAAATAACGAGGTTTACTCTCAGGCAACTCATTTGGTAAGTAGTCCAATACCTTAATCATTTCTTCTTTAGGCTCGCCCACACTCAAACCGCCAATTGCATAACCATCAAAGCCAATCTCAACAAGCGCTTGTGCTGATTCACGGCGTAAATTTTCATGCATGCCACCTTGCACGATACCAAACAAAGCATTGTTGTTGTTAAGTTTTTCATGTTCGTCTTTTGAGCGTCTCGCCCAGCGTAGTGACAATTGCATAGATTGATCAGCTGTTGCCTGATCAGCCGGATAAGGCGTACATTCATCAAAAATCATCACAATATCTGAGCCCAATTTGTGCTGAATCTGCATCGACTCTTCCGGGCCCATAAAAATTTTATCGCCATTTTTTGGCGATCTAAAATCCACACCTTGCTCACTAATCTTGCGCATAGCACCTAGACTAAACACCTGAAAACCACCTGAATCTGTCAGAATTGGCCCCTGCCAATGCATAAAATTATGCAAATCACCATGTGCCTCAATAACATCAGTGCCGGGTGTAATAGCCAAATGAAATGTATTGCCTAAAATAATTTGAGCACCAAGGCCACTTAGCTCTTCAGGCGTCATTGCCTTAACTGTTCCGTACGTTCCAACAGGCATAAAAGCTGGGGTTTGCACCTCTCCACGTTCAAAAATCATTTGCCCAAGGCGTGCTTTATTGCAAGTTTTTTTTAATTCAAATTTCATATTTATTATTTATCAATAGAATGTGTACTAGAGTCACCAGTCTGTTGGGCCGCACTTTGCAACGTCCAAAGCTTAGCATATTCACCTTGAGCTTTTAATAGTTGCTGATGAGTGCCGCTTTCTTGAATGCCGTGGCGTCCAAGCACGATAATATTATCTGCATCAACTATGGTCGATAATCGATGCGCAATGACCAGTGTTGTATGTTGTTGACTTAAGGCGTTTAAAGCTTTTTGCACCATTTTTTCTGAATAGGAGTCTAGTGCTGAAGTCGCCTCGTCAAAAATCAAAATAGGTGGATTTTTTAACAGTACTCGAGCAATAGCCAAACGCTGTTTTTCTCCGCCAGACAATTTCAGTCCGCGCTCACCTACTAGCGTGTCGTATTGCTCAGGCAGTTTGTCAATAAATTCATCAATAAAGGCAAGCTTAGCTGCCGCCTTAACCTGTTCTTCGCTTGCATCCTGCTTACCGTAAGCAATATTATAATAAATACTTTCATTAAACATAACGGTATCTTGTGGCACAACACCCATAGCAGATTGCACAGAATACTGATCTAGATTTTTAATGTTTTGCCCATCAATCAATATCTCACCAGATGTGGTGTCATAAAATCTAAACAATAGCTTCGCAAGGGTTGATTTTCCAGCACCTGAAGCACCAACAACTGCTACTTTTTGCCCAGGATTAATATCAAAACTAATCTTGTCTAAAACCAAATCTTTGCCTGGATAGGCAAATGAAACTGCTCTAAACTCTACTTTTGCCTTGTCAACTTTAAGCTCTGGTGCGTCTTTAGCACTGCTTACTATAGGCTTTTGGTCTAATAAATTAAACATATTATTCATATCAATAAAATTATGCTTAATTTGCCGATAAACAATACCTAGAGAGCCTAATGGCATAAACAACTGCAATAACAAAGCTTGAATCATAATCATATCACCCAAACTTAACGATTGGTCAACAACCCCTTGCGCCGCTAAAATTAGAACCAAAGTCACACCAATAGCAATCACTGCCCCTTGAACAAAATTCAGCGCTGTCATAGAGGTAAAGCTTTTGGTCGCTACCGCCTCCCATCGACCCATGGTTTCTTGATAGCGACTGACTTCAAATTCTTCTCTATTGAAGTATTTAACCGTTTCATAGTTAATCAAACTATCAACCGCGTTAGTGTTAGCCTCAGACTGCATGTCATTCATTTGGTAACGATATTTCATGCGCCAAGTAGTAATCGCAAGCGTCAAGCCAATATAAAACGCCACAGTAGCCAATGAAATACCGGCAAAAAACACATCATAATTAATCCAAAGTACACCGATAACTAGGCAAATTTCAAAAAATGAAGGCAAGATATTAAAAACAAAAATAGAGAGTAAAGTAGATACACTTTGTGTGCCGCGGTCAATATCTCGAGTAATACCACCGATACGTCTATCTAAATGAAATGATAAATCTAGCGTATGCAAATGCTTAAATACACCGAGCGCGATTAAATGCATAGCATGGTAGCGCACCTTGGCAAAAACAGCATCTCGAAGTTCATTAAACAAAGAGCTGGATAGTCTTAATAGTCCATAGGCAAATAATAAGCCTAATGGCAAAACTAACACAATATTAGTTTGATCTAGCGAATCAACAATCTCTTTTAAAACGACAGGAACTGCTACATTAGCCAACTTGGCTGATATTAAAAATAACGTGGCCAAAATAACACGCGTACGCATTGCTAACAAATATGGCAAAAGTTTTTTTAGAACTTTAACATCTTGAGTTTTGAAGTCGTAAGCCTTAGTTTGCTTAGTAGCGCGCATCGTTCATTGGATGATCTTTAGGAACAATGGCGCCTTTTTCTAAAGCAATTTTAACAATCTCGTTACTTCTAAATTGTTCAGGATTTTGTAGCAATTCTTGCTTCCAAAAAGAATGCATTTCACACATTTGCGGGTGTGTGTGATTACAACCCAAAATATGAAAAGAACAGTCGCCTACCTTCCAAGGACCATCACCCATAATATCGCCTTCAATGATATGGATACTGTATTGAGGGTCTTTTTCCCAAAATAACTCAAAATACAGAACGCCGTTTGGATGTTCGAATAAATTTTCGATCACTCGCACTTCGCCATTAGGGTACTTAATATATAAGGGCGAGCGCATGGATAGCAATTTATGTGGCTCTAAATGATTGGCTGATGTGCTCAAAACTAAATCCTCTTGACTGTAAAAATCGTTGTTGTTTGGCTTTTTCTTTAAAATCACTGGGTACAGCTTGGCCAAACTTTTGCTTACGAATCTTATATGCTAACGCATAGAAATCATATTCAGACATATCAAATCGATCAATACCGCGTTGTTTTAAATCTAGACTGATTTTAATAGGTCCTTTGCCTTGATTAAACCGCATTTGAATAAAATCAGCTGCAAAACGCTCATCGCTTTGATAATTCTGTTGAATTAATGAGGCAATCACCGCATCAATATCCTCTTGATCAAACTCTTTTGCTGTCAGCTTATTGGTTAATTCAAGCGTTGAATGCTCGCGCCTAACCAACATGCGCATCGCGCTAGCGTAACATTTTTCTCTAGGCTTGCTCGTCACTATTACTCATCAACTTTTCGCGAATTTTATCTTCGATAGTTTGGCGTAATTCTTGATGCTCTTTTAAGTAATCACGAGCGTTATCTTTACCTTGGCCAATTCTTTCACCTTCAACACTATACCAAGCACCAGCTTTTTCCACAAACCCTAACTTAACCCCAAGATCAATAATCTCACTTTCTAATGAAATACCTTGGTTATAAAGAATTTGAAATTCTGCCTGCTTAAATGGCGGCGCCACTTTGTTTTTTAATACTTTTACACGTGTTTCATTACCTAAAATTTCATCGCCCTTTTTAATCGCACCGATGCGGCGAATATCAAGACGCACTGACGCATAAAATTTTAATGCATTACCACCTGTAGTCGTTTCAGGATTACCAAACATAACACCAATTTTCATACGCAACTGATTAATAAAAATAACCATGGTATTGGTTTTCTTAATATTTGAGGTTAACTTTCTTAATGCTTGAGACATAAGTCGAGCTTGCAAGCCCATGTGTGATGCACCCATCTCCCCTTCAATTTCTGCCTTTGGTGTCAATGCAGCAACAGAATCAACCACAACAATATCAACACTGCCTGATCTAACCAACATATCGGTGATTTCGAGTGCTTGTTCACCTGTGTCCGGTTGAGAGATTAATAAATCATCAGTATTAACCCCTAAACGCTTAGCATATTGCGGATCAAGTGCATGCTCTGCATCAATAAAAGCAGCAGTTCCGCCAAGTTTTTGCATCTCGGCAATCACATGCAGGGTTAGGGTTGTTTTTCCTGAAGACTCTGGACCATAGATTTCTATCACACGACCCCTTGGAAGGCCACCAATACCAAGCGCTACATCTAAGCTTAAACTTCCTGTTGAAACCGCTTCGATATCAACCTGGGAATTTTCATCACCCAAAAACATAACTGAACCCTTGCCAAACTGCTTATCAATTTGTGATAAAGCCGCCTTTAGTGCTTGTTTTTTCTGTTCATCCATGTCCTTTCTCCTAGGTAAAATATGTTTAATTAATCTAGCAATTATATCCGAATTATTGTGGCAACTTTTTCAATAAATGACACACAGAATATGAGTTTGGCGCTTAAACTTGCACGCCAAGGAGTGCACGGTGTTGGTGCTAATCCGATGGTAGGTTGTGTGATTGAAAAATCAGGCGATATTATTGCTCAAGGCTATCATCAAGTATTCGGCCAAGCACATGCAGAAATTAATGCACTTGAACAAATTAACCACCAAGCTTTAGGTGCAACTTTATACGTCACTTTAGAACCTTGTTCACATCAAGGAAAAACCCCGCCTTGTGCACAAGCCATTATTGACTCGGGCGCCAAAAAAGTAATTGTTGCGACTCTTGATCCTAACCCACTGGTGAGCGGAAAAGGGGTATCCATGCTTGAGAGTTCAGGCATTGAAGTAGCCGTTGGGCTTCTAGAAGATCAAGCACAACAACTTAATCGCGGTTTTATTAAGCGCATGAAAACAGGCATACCTTTTGTTACTTGTAAAATTGGCATGAGTCTTGATGGCAAAACCTCTATGCACTCTGGTGAAAGTAAATGGATTACGGGTGTTAATGCTAGAGCAGACGTGCAAAAACTTCGTTCTGAACATCAAGCTATAATGACAGGTTCTGGAACAATTCTAACAGACAACCCCTTGATGACAGTCCGAAACCAAAAGTTAACGAATCCACCTATTCGAGTGGTTGTCGATTCTAAGCATCGTATTATGGATAAAACACTTAATATCTTTTCTGCTGACGCGCCAACTCAAATATTTAATGCCGGCAACACCAAACTAGATGCAACAGGAAAAATAAACCTTAAAGATGTGCTGCTACAACTCGGCAATCAAGGTATTAACGCTGTTCTACTGGAGGCAGGTCCGGGTTTAATTGGCGCTATGATTGATAACAATTTAGTGGATGAATTCATTATTTATAGCGCACCGATTCTCATGGGTAGTCAAGCTCATTCAATGGCGCAACTACCTATTCAAAATATGGACGATAAGATTAATTTAAGCATTCATGATGTGCGTATGATAGACCAAGACATGCGCATAACTGCTTCAATAAAATCATGAAAAGTTTAACCAACAAGCGAATCCTATTAGGCGTTAGTGGATCAATATCTGCTTATAAAGCTCCAGATATTATTAGACGTTTGCAAGATTTAGGCGCCGATGTTCGTGTTGTGCTGACTTCGGGTGGTTCCAAATTTATTACCGAACTCTCGCTTCAATCTATTTCCAAAAACAAAGTTCATTACAATTTATGGGATAAAGAAGCTGAATTGTCCATGGGGCATATAGAACTTGCCAAATGGGCTGATTGTATTCTTATCGCCCCAGCAAGTGCCAATATCATCTCAAACATTGCGTCTGGAAAGGCAAACGATTTACTTTCCAGCATAGTGTTAGCCAGCGATGCAATCTTAATGATTGCGCCTGCTATGAATCAACAAATGTATAAAGCCAGTTTTTTACAAAATAACTTAACCTTGTTAAAGACTAATGGTGCTAGCATTATTACCCCAGATTCAGGTGTTCAAGCTTGTGGTGATATAGGTCTAGGAAGATTGCCAGAATCTAGCGATATTGCCAATCAAGTGGCGGATCAATTTCAAACAACACAGCTAAGTGGCAAACGTGTTTTAATTTCGCTAGGTGCGACAGTTGAAGCTATCGACCCAGTGCGCTTTATTTCTAATTACTCAAGTGGCAAAATGGGAATGGCTTTAGTAAATACCTGTATTGAGATGGGTGCTCAGGTCACTTGTGTTTATGGCAATATCAATACCTCACTAAATCACAAAGCAACTAATATACAAGCACTTAGTGCTGAACAAATGTATGAAAGTATTCTAAGCCAGGCCCATCAATATGACCTGTTTATTGCATGCGCTGCTGTTTGTGATTATGCAGTAAAAAACCCATACGAACAAAAAATCAAGAAAAATGGAGAAAATCTAACTTTAGAGCTAGTGCCTAATAAAGACATTCTTGCTGACGTTTGCAAACTTGAACAAAAACCTTTGTGCATAGGTTTTGCTGCTGAGACACAAAATACACTTAAAAACGCTCAATTGAAGCTAAAAAATAAGAGTTGTGAAGCGATTATCCTAAACGATGTTTCAACACCAGAAATTGGCTTCAATTCTGATGAAAACCAGGTAGTTTTTATTAGTCAAAAACAACAAAAAAATATTGCTAAAAATAGCAAAAATAAGATTGCCAAAAATATCCTTGAAATCTTCATTAATGAGTTCTTATAAACGCTAAAAAATAGCGTTAAATCAACACCCAACAAAGTTACTCACAAAACTGTGGATAACTCTGTTAATATCTCTTGAAAAATCACCAAAAACGTTGCTAGATTAACTTTTTTTATGGTTTTGAATAAAAACTAATCACTTGATAAAAGTTATTAAAAATCAATTAGTTATATAATAAAAAATAAAACCATAATATTAGAAAACTCTCATTGATGGTTTTTAAAACTTACCGGAGGAAAACTAATTATGTTTCACGCATTAAATCAAGTGTTTCACGACATATTAGACAATCATAAACTTATAATTTTATGAACTAAAAAAAATATTGAAATTTAACCCATAATTATGTTAATTTTAGCCCTTAATTTTCTACTTGGAATCTTGGTATTTTCACTGAAAAATACACTAACATTATCAACGCTAGAAATAACATTGTTTTTCATCTTGATAGGGCTGGTTTTTGCGACTTTTAAACCATACAGAACGCTCTCTAAAAATTTAATTGTTTTTATCATGGGGTTTATTTGGATGGGTGTATTTTCAGCCAATACACTCCATTCAAATATTAGTGAAGAATTTTTCAATAAGCCAATTAAAGTTATTGGGAAAATTCACGCTTTGCCTGAACAATCTGGTCAAAAAATACGTTTTAGCTTCCAAGCTTTAGAGCCCTTTCAAGCAAAACTCAAACTCTCTTGGTATGGTAAAACACCTGATATTCTTAATAATGATGACACTTGGCAATTATTAGTAACAATTAAACACAACAATAGTTATCAAAATCAAGGTGGATTTGACTATGAACAATGGCTATTTTATAAACAATTCGATGCTACTGGCTATGTAAGGCGAAGTGAAATCAACCAACTTATTTCCAAAAGCTCTCGCACATCAGTTGACTCAATTCGACAAAATATTCGCCATAAACTAGCTAATCAATTAGCTGAACTTCCTTTTTTAGGTGTTATTAATGCGCTTGTTATTGGAGATCGATCTTTGATTAGTCGCGAGCATTGGGACTTATTTAAAGCGACCAACACTACTCATTTGAGCGTTATATCTGGTTTGCATATTGGCTTAATTTCTGGCTTTCTCTTTATACTTTCAAGCTTTATTTGGCGGCAATGCAGTAGATGCAGCCTTAAAATTCCAGCTAATATCGTTGGCGCTTACTTCGGACTATCGAGTGCATTAATATATGCTTTAATCGCTGGATTTTCAATTCCAACACAACGCGCCTTGATCATGGCTAGTGTTGTGTTTTTATCATTAATATTAAGGCGCTATCACAATACTTGGCAACTTTATGGGATCGCACTTATATTAGTACTTCTCTCTAATCCGCTCAGTGTTTTTAGTGCAGGTTTTTGGCTATCTTTTTATGTAGTTGCAGTCATTATTTATGGTGTAAGTCAACATAAAAACAGACATTGGTTTATTCGCTTACTTTACATCCAATTATTAATTAGTTTGGCCACTCTGCCTTTAATCGCTTGGTTTTTTCATTCTGGATCAATACTCTCTCCTATTGCTAATTTAATTGCTATTCCGATTTTTAGCTTTATAAGTACACCTTTTTCTTTGATAGGCACCTTATTTTTAACAATTGATGCTCAGTTTTTAAGTCATTATAGTTTTGCAATTGCTAATCAATCATTGGTTTATTTATCGTCATTACTGCAGTATTTGACTGAACTAAATTTTAATCTATGGCACTATACCCAACAATCAAGTCTTGATTTAGTGGTCTTAATACTGATTGCATTGCTCGCTTTATTGCCTGGCGCTTTAAAACTTAGAAAAATAGCATTGCTTTTAATTGCTATTATTTGGGTACACCCTAACGAGCAAGTTAGACATGGTGATGTAAAAATTACTGTACTAGATGTGGGTCAAGGTTTGGCACAGGTTGTACGCACAAAAAATCATACTTTGTTATTTGACACGGGTGCAAAATATCCTTCTGGATTTAATATGGGTGATGCGGTTATCATTCCTTATTTACATTCTCAACATATCAATTTTCTTGATTTAATTATCATATCTCATGGAGATAATGATCACATTGGTGGGCTGGATAGTATTTTAAAAAACATTAAGCATCATAAAATACTTAGTTCTGTGCCTGAAAAAATTTCAAAATCGTCGGCTTTATGCCAGTCTAAACCTAGCTGGGAATGGGATGGTGTTAGCTTTCAAATGCTTAACATTAAACAAAACTTTAATGGCAATAATGCCTCTTGTGTACTCAAAATATCCACCCAAAAACGCGCTATTATTTTAACGGGAGATATTGAAAGAAAAGCAGAACAACATTTAATTAATATCTGGGGTGTTCAGCTAAAATCCGACATACTTATCAGCCCTCACCATGGTAGCAAAACCTCTTCTAGCGACCAATTTTTGACAGCGGTCAATCCTCAACAGGTTATCATCTCTAGTGGCTATAAAAATAGATTCAATCATCCTGCTAAAGTAGTAACTACGCGTTATAAAGACCACAATATTCAAATACTAAACACCAATTGCACTGGGCAAATTGACATCTTAATAACTGATAATATTCATCTATCTAACTATAGAAAATCTCAGCAGCGTTATTATCAACGTCATTGTTCTGAGTTAATTAACAAATGACCAAATATCAGGTCTGACTAATGGTAATGAATTTTACTAGCTTGGGTTAGAGTGAGTGCATTAAGCGCATCCACCAGCGACTGATTAGGATTAACGCTTAACTCTCTACTTAAAGGTATGCTACCTTTTAGATATTTAGTATTGTAAGAAATTTTAACTGGACAACTACCCTTATGTTCACTTAATAGATGATAAACTTTCTTGAAAATAGCCTGGTGTTGATATTCAAGCCTAACTTCAAAACCTTTAGCATAATTCATCTTTACCTCGTTAATATTTTCGATTTTATCAACAATAATCTGCCAGCCATCTCGATAATCATCGCGCTGAATCTTGCCTGAAATAATCACTACATCGTCTACAATAAGTTTATCGCTTACTTCACCAAGTGATTTTGTAAAGACGACTGCATTTAATGACGTATGGCCATCTTCAACTTCAACAAGGGCAATTTGCCCTCCTTTTCGAGTAGGTCGGAAACGCAGCTCAGAAATCAGTGCTAAAACGCGTACATCCTTATTATTTCTAAAGTGTATTTGAGAGGGTAATGAAGCATTAATATGCTTAGTATCAGCTTTATATTCATCAGTTGGATGGTCATAGAAATAATAACCCATAACCATTTTCTCTAATTGTAGGCGCTGACGAAATGAAAATTCTGGTGCACTTAAATAATTTACTTCATACTCAACATGTTTTTCAACAACGGAAAACAAGCCGCTCTGTCCACTAGAATGATCATTTTGACGCTGCTCAGCCTGTTTAACTGCAACCGGATAAGTTTTAATTAGGCTTGCCCTACTAATATTAAAGACATCAAACGCTCCACTATAAATCAAAGCTTCTAATGCACGCCTATTTAAGTAGCGCTTTTCAATTCTAAAACAAAAATCAAATAGATCTTTAAAAACACCGTTTGCAAGGCGCTCCGCCATTAATCTTTCCACCAAGGCCTCACCCACTCCTTTGATAGCACCCAACCCATAAACAACTGTTTTGTCATCTGCAATACTAAACTGATAGTTAGACTCACAGACGTTAGGTCCGTTAATCTTCAGTCCCATTTGAATTACTTCACTCACCGTAAACGATACCCGGTCGGTATCATCCATCATGCCTGACAAGACTGCTGCCATAAAAGGTGCAGGATAATGAGATTTCAACCAAGCTGTATGATAGGATATATAGGCATAAGCAACTGAGTGAGACTTGTTAAACCCATAGCCTGAAAATTTATCAATAAGATCAAAAATTTCATTCGCTTTTTTTTCATCAATATCTTTTTTAGCAGCGCCTGCAACAAACACACTACGCTGACGATCCATCTCTTCAGCTTTCTTTTTGCCCATAGCTCGGCGCAATAAATCCGCACCACCTAAAGAATAACCAGCCATAACCTGAGCAGACTTCATTACCTGCTCTTGATACAAAAAAACACCATTAGTTGGTGCAAGAATTTCTTCTAGCATAGGATGAGGGTACTTAACTTGAGCACCATGCTTAACATTGATATAGTCATCCACCATTCCTGCATCCAATGGACCTGGACGGTATAGGGCTAGCATAGCAACAATATCTTCAAAATTATCAGCTTGTAGTTTTTTCAAATAGCTGCGCATGCCGTCAGATTCCAGCTGGAAAATACCAGTTGTGTCACATCGCTGCAACAATTCATAGACCTTTTCATCATCAAGTGGCAAACTGTCAAGGTCAATCGCACTTTCACTTAGCCCTTTTTCCTCAATCATTTTGAGCGCTTTTTGGATAACAGTTAAATTCGACAAGCCTAAAAAGTCAAACTTAACTAACCCAACTGCTTCAACATCATCTTTATCAAATTGAGAAACGACCCCATCATCTTCGCCAGAACCTTTATAAACAGGGCAAAAATCGCTAATCTTACTTGGTGCGATTACCACACCACCTGCATGCGTACCAACATTACGCACCACACCCTCTAATTTTTTAGAAAGGTTGATCAGGTCTGTTACCGCCTCCTCAGAACTATAACGCGCCAATAAATCATCCGACCCCCCTTCTGATTCTGGCATTAATGCCTTATCAAGTGTCATTTTTAAATCATTTGGTATTAGCTTAGATATCTTGTCACTAAAGCCATAAGGATGACCAAGAACACGTCCAACGTCACGAACCACCCCTTTGGCTGCCATCGTACCGTAAGTGATAATTTGGGATACTTTTTCGCGACCATACTTTTTAGCCACATAATCAATAACTTCGTCACGTCTATCCGTGCAAAAGTCAATATCAAAGTCAGGCATAGAAACACGCTCAGGATTTAGAAATCGCTCAAACAGTAATTCATGTTTTATAGGGTCAACATTGGTAATACCTAATACATAAGCAACCAAAGATCCGGCGCCAGACCCTCGACCAGGTCCTACTGGAATATCATTATCTTTTGACCATTGAATAAAGTCAGCAACAATCAAAAAATAGCCTGGGAATTCCATTTGAATAATCACTTCTAATTCAAATTTCAACCTTGCTACGTACTCAGCTTTATCCACTTCAACGCCTTGCAAGCGAGCATCTAAGCCACGCTCAGATTCTAATGTAAAAAACTCAGAAATACTTAAGCCTTCAGGTATAGGAAAATCTGGCAAATAGTTTTTTTGATGAAGTTCGAAATGAACATTGCAACGCTGGGAGATTTCCACCGTATTGCGCAAAACTTCTGGCAAATCAGAAAATAAAACCTGCATTTGTTCAGCTGATTTTAAATACTGTTGATTTGAAAAATGATGCGTACGTCGCGTATCATCTAATAGTCCACCTTGTGAGATACATATACGTGCTTCATGTGCATCGAAATCATCCTTGGAAAGAAACTGCACATCGTTTGATGCTACAACTGAAATACCGAGATCCAAGGCTAAATTAATACATAAATGCAAGTGGCGCTCATCAAGCTCTCGGGACGTTCTTTGTACGCCGAGATAATATCGATCACCGAAAATATTATTCCAATGAGTGGCTTTTTGTTTTGCTTCAACTATCTGATTGTTCAAAAGATGCTTGGCTACATCAGAATAAACTGGTGTAGCAATCAAGATCAACCCCTCATGGTGCGCTTCAAGTTGAGTCTCATTAATTGACACGCCTTCAAGCGATTGCTCTTGCATGTAAGATAGTGAAATTAACTCTGACAAATTTAAGAACCCTTGCTTATTTTGACACAATAACAAGATTGAATAAAACTCCCCTTCTTCATTAACTACATTAAGGCGTGCTCCAAAAATAGGTTTGACGTTTGCTGCAATTGCCTTTTGGTAAAACTTAACTGCTGCATAAAGATTAGATTCATCAGTTAATGCAATACTACTCATACCTAACTCAACTGCTTTATCAATTAGTTTAGGAATGCGTATCAAAGAGTTAACAACCGAAAACTCACTTTGACAGTGTAGATGACAAAAACCAAAATTGGACATAAAAATAAGCTTTACTAAATCAAATATAGAAATTAATTATCCATCAATTTTATGGATAATTATATTTTTTTAAGACAAAAAAATACCCCAATTAAGGGGTATTTTTTTTAAAAATCCAAGTTTGTATTAAAAACGAGGACCCGCACTCTCAGCTAATGCAGTTTGCGCTGTAGCATTCATTGACTGATGATGTGCCTTGTTAGCCAATGCAACTGCAGCAGCAGTTTTACCTGCAGCATTTAGCTTCTTGGCTTCTTTAATCATACTACCCGTATCACGCCATGCCATATTAACCGCTAAGTTAGCTTTATAGCCAGCTTCAGCAGCCTTAATAGCTGATTTAAATGGATCAGACGAACCGTTATTCCAGTTATGCGCGCCATCCATAAAACCAGCTTGAGCTGTTAAAGAAAATACTGATAAAGCTGTTATTAATAATTTTTTCATCTTTATTCTCCTATTTTCTGTAACGAGCGTCTGTGATTTCTAGACCGTTACTCATTGCTTGCTGGAAATACTCTAAGTTATTCATAAGCTCAGATTGAGCGCTAATTGGCTTAGCACGCATATTACTCAAACAACCACCATAACGACGCTGCAATGTACCCAATCCAGCCCACTTCGCACGATACATTGGAACGTGTGTTGTATGACCTAGAGCAGGAGACAAGATGTCAGCACGTGCTTTTTTACCTGCGTTGTACACATGGCAATCTGCACACGCCATGTTGAACTGTCCACGCTTACCGTAGAAAAATGCCTTACCTTGATCGTATGCCGCTTGTGCAGCAGCACCCTCAACCTTAACATTAATTTTTTCACCTGCTGCTTGGTCAGAAATCCAAGCACTAATACGGGCAATCTTGCCTTTTTTAGAACCTAGTTTTTTGCCGGTTTGCTCTTGATAACAAGCCTTTAGAGCGGCTTCAAGTGTCACAACTTTTTGAGTTGCTTCATCAAAGTATGGGTGTTTTACACGAGCTGCTGCCGGATCTTTGAATGCAGCACATTTGTTTAATCCGAATTCAACAAATTCCTTGCCGCCTTTTTCAACTGCTTCTTCATATGGAGGAATTCCATCTAAAATTTCTTCAAATTGACTTCTTGAACCTTCATCAAGTGAATAAACACCATTTGTGTAGTCCGCAAATTCAACATTTGGAAAAGCGGTTTTAAAATAGTTAATAAAAGCTTTTTGATCGGAATCTACATCTGCTGATGCCATTCCAACCAAAAAACTGATACCAGCTATTGCTGTTATTAGTTTTTTCATTAATCTCTCCTCAATAATAAAAAAGTTACTTAGACTTTGCAGTTGCAGAACCAGTTTTACCTTTATTGTCTTTATACTTTAACTCAATTGTGTCACCTTTTGCACCAGCAACATTAAACTTAAAATACGGATCTTTAGAAATAGAACTACCGATATCTGCATCAACTACAACGTTACCGTTATGAGAAACAGTCATATGTGTGATATGATTTGCAGGTACGATCTTACCTTTAGATTTACGTAAACCAGTTTCCATTGGGTGCTTGATAAGTGCCTTAATTCCGATAACACCTTTTCTTGCTTTTGGCTTTAATTTAATTTTACTCATTTTATATTCTCCTAATTAATATGATTCGTTATCGAATTAACCGCCACAGCCGCCAATTGTTACTTTGACTTCTTGTGCTACCTTTGTTGTTGTTCCGCCTGCAGTCACTAGTGCTTCTACTACAGATGTAGTACCCATTTTGATACGAGTAGAAACATAGCCTTGAGCGCCTTTTATGTTGAACGAGGCTGCCAATGGCGTTCCGTTGTTAACAACATAAAAAGAGATGTTAGTCACGCCATCCATCTTTGAAGCATCTACTGTCATTGGAACAACTGCGCCATTTTCAGCAATCTTTGGTGCTTTAAATTTAAATGAGCCTTTACCTGCACCTGCTGAAGATGCGCCTGCTGCATCTGATACTGCTTTAAAATCTGCAGTATTTGCAAATACCATTGACGGTGTTAGTAAGCCTGCGCCTACAGCTGTTGCAACTGCAGAACCTGCCATTGCGCTTTTTAGAAATAATCTTCTTTCCATTGCTTTCTCCTTATTTTGTGTAAATATAATTAGTTACTTGATCAACTTGTTTTTCAGTCAAAACACCGTGCTTTCCGAATGGAGGCATAATTGTGTTTGGATTTTTTTCAGTCGCATCCCAAATTTGCGCTCTTAAATCAGCTTTGTTTGGGAACCTTGCCTTCATAGCAAGTAATGGTGGACCAATGTTACCCGGTAAATTTCCGCCAGGAATCATATGGCATGCTAAACAATTGCCCGCTTTACGGCCAAAAGTAACCTCTTCGTCTGTCATTTCTTTGGCACCAGCTTGTAACGGCATTACAAATAATGCGGCTAGAGTGGCAACTGCTGAAATTGAAGAAATAGTTTTCTTCATGTTTCTCTCCTCTTCATATAAAAAAAATAAACCCCTAGTACTGAGGTTAACCCTACTAATTAAGATATGTTATACATTTTTTTTACAAATGCAACTCTATTATAAAAAATTTATATAGTTTATTATACTTTTGTAGCAGCTGCAATTAAAGCTTGGGCTTTATGCATTGTCTCATCCCACTCTAATTGAGGAACAGAGTCATGCACAATGCCTGCACCCGCTTGAACATAAAGAATTTCATCTTTTACAATTGCTGTACGAATCGCAATAGCCATATCCATACCACCATGCCAAGATAAATATCCAATCGCCCCAGAGTAAATATTACGTTTTAATGGCTCCACTTCATTAATAATCTCCATTGCTCTTACTTTTGGAGCGCCACTCAAGGTGCCAGCAGGAAAGGTAGCTTTTAAAACATCTATTGCACTCATATCATCTTTAAGCTCACACTCCACATTGGAAACAATATGCATGACATGTGAGTATCTCTCAACAAACATTTTATCTGTTAATTTAACACTGCCTGTTTTGGCAATACGACCTAAGTCATTGCGACCTAAGTCAATTAGCATAAGATGCTCTGCAATTTCTTTTTCGTCGGCCAATAAATCTTTTTCAAGTGCTAAATCTTGAGTTTGTGTTTTGCCCCTTTTTCTCGTGCCAGCAATTGGTCGAACTGTTGCATGTCTATTGCGATCAACTCGCGTAAGAATTTCAGGCGAAGATCCAATTATATCAACATCCCCTAAATTCAAATAGTACATATATGGTGATGGATTTAATCTTCTTAACTGACGATAAAGCTCAATTGATGGGGCTTTATAAGGAGCGCTTAATCGTTGCGAAGGCACAACTTGCATAACATCTCCGGCCACAATATAGTTTTGAATTTGTTCAACCACATTTTTATAGTTTTGCTCACCAAAACTTGATTTAAAATCACTGGCCACTAGATTGTCTGACTGATAATCTTTTTTTATAAATGGCTTTTCAATTTCAGCCTCAATAGCATTTAGACGCGCTAATGCCTGCTCATAGCTATGAGTTTCAGGATTTATATGTGTTAGTAAAAATGCCTTATTAGCTAGATTATCAAATACCACCAGGTCATTCGATAGCATTAACAAAATATCAGCAATATTCAACTCATCTTTGAGATTAATATTTTTTAACTTTGGCTCAATATAGCGAACAATTTCATAGCCAAAATATCCTACTAATCCCCCATTAAACTCAGGTAGTTCACTAATTTCAGGTACTTTAAATTGCTGCTGGTATTGCTCAATCCATGCTAGAGGATCTTCTACTGTGAGGCGCTCAACAATATCTGCTTGTTTTTCGATTCGGATTTCATGATCAAATACTTTGATCACAGTTTGTGCATGCAGCCCAATAATTGAGTAGCGACCCCACTTTTCTCCACCTTGAACCGATTCAAATAAATAGCTATATGTATTATTAGCTAACTTCAAATACAAGCCTAGAGCTGTATCGGTATCAAGCACAACCTCTCTAAATACTGGAATATGGTTGTAACCTTGGTCAATATATGTATTAAAACTTGTTTTATCCATGCACGCATTTTAACGGATTTTAGGCATAAAAAAACCGCATCCATACTTAGATGCGGTTTTAAAATGAGCTAGTCGCTAGAGCTTTACTCTTGCAACTCCTCTGCTTCACTTAACTCAGCAGCTAATGCCATTTCAGCATCAGCACTTTGAGTCATGCTAGCAGAGCGCTTAGCTCGACGCTCTTGATGATGTTTAAAGCCTGTACCTGCTGGGATTAAACGACCTACAATAACATTTTCCTTCAAGCCTTGTAGTGAATCTACTCGTCCTGTAGTTGATGCTTCTGTTAGTACACGTGTTGTCTCTTGGAAGGATGCGGCTGAAATAAACGATTCAGTAGCCAATGAAGCTTTAGTAATACCCATGAGTAATCTTTGGTAAGTAACCAAAGACTTGCCTTGAGCAGTTAATTGCTTATTAGTTTCAATAACTCGAGCATATTCAGCAGTTTCACCATTAACAAACTTAGAGTCGCCTGAATCTAGTACTTCCACCTTACGTAGCATTTGCTTCACAATAACTTCAATATGCTTATCTGAAATGTTTACACCTTGCAGGCGGTATACATCTTGCACTTCTTTAACAACATAGTTTGCCAAAGATTCAACACCCAACAGTCGTAAAATATCATGAGGATTTGATGGGCCATCAGAAATAACATCACCTTTTTCAACTGTTTCACCATCAAAAACGTTAATTTGACGCCATTTGTGGATCATCATTTCAGTCACTTCGCCTTCTGTTGAGGTAATGATTAATCGATCTTTACTCTTAGTTGGATTGCCAAAACTGACCACACCAGACTCTTCTGCAAGAATAGAATGATCTTTGGCTTTACGCGCTTCAAATAAATCAGCAACACGTGGTAAACCACCGGTAATATCACTCGTCTTAGACTGATCTTTCGGAATCTTAGCTAGAACTTCGCCCGCTGATATTACTTGATTGTCTTCTAGATTAATCTTTACCATTGATGGTAAGTAATGAGTTGATAACACCACCTCAGAATCACTTTCTTCTACCATTTTAATCATTGGTTTAAGACCCTTAGCAGCTGCAGATCTTTCTGCTTCATCAATCATCTCAAAGAATGTCAAGCCAGTTAATGGATCTGTATTTCTATTAACTGTAATACCTTCTTCAAAATCAACAAAAATAACACGTCCAGATTGCTCAGTAATAATTGGATGCGTATGCGGATCCCAATCAGCGATCTTGTCTTTTGCTTTAACCGCACCACCTTCTTGTACATGTACAACCGCACCATAAGGAATCTTATAGCGCTCAACATCTTGACCTTTGGTATTTCTGATTGTTACTTCGGCAGATCTAGAAATAACCACTAAATCATTATTATCATTTGTGATTGATTTTAAGTTTTCAAAATGTGCGCTACCATCTACATTAATATTAATACTGCTAACCGCTGTAGATGCAGATGCCGCGCCACCAATATGGAATGTACGCATAGTCAACTGCGTGCCTGGCTCACCAATTGATTGTGCAGCAATAACACCAACGGCTTCACCAACGCCAATTTTGTGACCACGTGCCATATCATTACCATAACAATTTGCACACACACCATAGCGTGTATCACAAGTAATTGCTGAGCGAACTTTGATTGATTCAATACCCAAATCGTTAATTTTCTCGGAGTCTCCCAAACTAACTAAATGACCTTTTGGCATAAAAATATCATAAGTATCAGGAATCAACACATCCTCTGCAACAACACGACCTAATACCGATGCACCTAATGTTTTTACGATATTACCGCCATCGATAACAGCTTTCATAATTAGTCCATTATCTGTACCACAGTCTTCTTCAGTGATAACTAAGTCTTGGCCTACATCAACTAAACGACGTGTTAAGTAGCCAGAGTTGGCAGTTTTAAGTGCTGTATCAGCTAGACCTTTACGAGCACCATGCGTTGAAATAAAGTATTGCATATTATTCAAACCTTCACGGAAGTTTGAAGTAATTGGTGTCTCAATAATTGATCCATCCGGCTTAGCCATCAAACCACGCATACCTGCTAGTTGACGCATTTGCGCTGGAGAACCACGAGCACCTGAATCAGCCATCATATAAACTGAGTTAAATGAAGCGAGCTTCTCAGTCTTGCCATCTTTGGTTTCAAACTCTTCAAAACCAATTTCATCCATCATTGCCTTCGCAACAGTTTCTGAAGTTCGTGACCAAATATCAATAACCTTATTGTAACGCTCGCCATCTGTCACAACACCTTTAGAATACTGCTCTTGAATGTCTTTAACTTGAGCTTCAGCATCATCAATCATGCCTGCTTTTGTCTCTGGAATAGTCATATCATTTGAACAGAAAGAAATACCTGACTTCGTTGAATACTGGAAGCCCATGTACATCATCTGATCTGCAAACATGACTGTTTCTTTTAATTCTTGAGTACGGTAGCAAACATGAATTAGATTCGATACTACTTTCTTAGAAATGGCTTCATTAATTAAATCAAAAGATAGTCCGTTAGGCAGAATTCTTGAAAAAATTGCACGACCAACTGTTGTGTCCACAATTCTTGTTGAGCTTGGCTCAAACTTACCTGCGTCATTCTTAGTGTAATCTTGAATTCTTAATTTAATTTGAGCGTGTAATGTTACATGCCCCGCTTCATAAGCATTTAAAACCTCTGAAGGAGACGTGAAGATCATACCCTCACCCTTTTGATTAATTTTATCTCGAGTCATATAATATAAGCCCAAAATAACATCCTGAGAAGGTACGATAATTGGCTCGCCACTTGCCAAATGTAGTACGTTATTAGAAGCTAGCATTAAAGTTCTTGCTTCTAATTGCGCCTCTTCTGATAAAGGTACGTGTACAGCCATTTGGTCACCGTCAAAGTCAGCATTAAAGGCGCCACATACAAGTGGATGCAATTGAATCGCCTTACCTTCGATCAACAATGGCTCAAATGCCTGAATGCCTAAACGATGAAGTGTTGGTGCACGGTTGAGCATAACTGGATGTTGGTGCACAACTTTTTCTAAGATATCCCAAACTTCAGGTGTTTCCGCTTCAACCATTTTTTTAGCTGCTTTAATAGTAGAAGCTAAACCTTTAGCCTGAAGACGGTTATAAATAAACGGCTTAAATAGCTCTAATGCCATTTTCTTTGGCAAACCACATTGGTGTAATTTAAGATAAGGTCCACACACAATTACTGAACGACCTGAATAATCAACACGCTTACCAAGTAGGTTTTGACGGAAACGACCTTGCTTACCTTTGATCATATCCGAAATAGATTTCAATGGACGACGGTTATTACCCATTACAGCACGGCCACGGCGGCCATTATCAATTAGTGAATCGACCGCTTCTTGCAACATACGCTTTTCATTACGCACAATAATTTCTGGTGCATCAAGCTCTAACAAGCGTGCTAGTCGATTATTACGGTTAATCACGCGACGATATAGATCATTCAAATCTGACGTGGCAAAACGACCACCATCTAGAGGCACTAATGGGCGTAAATCTGGTGGAAGAATCGGTAGAACTTTTAAAATCATCCACTCTGGTTTGTTGCCTGATTGAATTAATGAATCAATTAATTTAAGACGCTTGTTGTATTTTTTAAGCTTAGTTTGAGACTTGGTATTTAAACTATCTTCACGCAAGTTTGCCGCTTCTTTTTCAAGCTGCATTTCAGCCAATACATCTTGGATTGCTTCTGCACCCATTTTGGCTTCAAATTCATCTTCGCCATACTCATCTAACGCATCAAAGTACATTTCTTCAGTTAATAGCTGCTTATGAACTAAAGGCGTTGCACCTGGATCTGTTACTAAGAATGCTTCAAAATATAACACACGCTCAATATCTTTAAGCGTCATATCCATTAACAATCCTAAACGAGATGGTAATGATTTTAAGTACCAGATATGCGCAACAGGCGCTGCTAATTCGATATGGCCCATACGCTCACGACGCACTTTAGAAAAAGTAACTTCAACGCCACATTTTTCACAAACAACGTTACGGAATTTCATGCGTTTGTACTTGCCACACAAACACTCAAAATCTTTCATAGGCCCAAATACTTTAGCACAAAACAAGCCTTCTCTTTCTGGCTTAAAAGTACGATAGTTAATGGTTTCTGGTTTTTTAACCTCACCATATGACCATGAACGAATCTTCTCAGGAGATGCTAGTCCAACCTTAATTGCATCAAAGTCTTGCTCTTTGTTTTCTTGCTTTAATATTGTTAATAAGTCTTTCATTTCGCTCTCCTAATTAGTATTGCTCAAGTTCAACATCAATACCTAATGATCTGATCTCTTTAATAAGTACATTAAATGATTCTGGCATCACTGACTCAGTCAGATTTTTACCATCAACAATACTCTTATACATCTTCGCACGACCAGCAACATCATCAGACTTAACCGTTAGCATTTCACGCAATGTATGTGCCGCACCATAAGCTTCCAGTGCCCACACTTCCATCTCACCAAAGCGCTGACCACCAAATTGAGCTTTACCGCTAAGTGGTTGCTGTGTAACCAACGAGTATGGACCTGTAGAACGGGCATGCATTTTGTCGTCTACCAAGTGATTTAGTTTCAGCATATGCATATAGCCAACCGTAACTGGACGGTCAAATGCTTCACCAGTTCGGCCATCATATAATTGCTCTTGACCAGACTCTGGTAAATCAGCTAACTTAAGTAAAGATTTAATATCTTTTTCTTTAATGCCATCAAATACTGGTGTTGCCATTGGCACACCTTCTCTTAGGTTTTTCGCCAGCTCAATGATTTCTTCATCGCTAAATGCATCTAAATCTTCTTGCTTACCATGAGAGTTATAAATCTCATCTAAGAACACTCTAATTTCAGCAACCATTTCGCTGCGCTTCTCATCTAACATTGCGCCAATCTTATAACCTAAACCTTTAGCTGCATAGCCTAAATGAACCTCTAGAACCTGACCAACATTCATACGTGATGGAACTCCTAAAGGATTAAGCACCACATCAACTGTTGAACCATCTGCCAAATAAGGCATATCTTCTACAGGAGATACGCGTGAAATCACACCCTTGTTACCATGGCGTCCCGCCATCTTGTCGCCAACTTGAAGTGTTTTACGAGTTGCCACATAAACTTTCACCATTTTCATAACACCCGGTGGCAATTCTGCACCTTCGTTAATCTTGGCTTTTTCTTCTTCAAAGAATTTATCAAATTCAACTTGCTTAGCTTTAGCTTGTTTCACCAACGCTGCCACTTCTTTATTAATTGCTGCGTCCTCAACTTTAATCTTGGCAATCTCTTGATTGTCAAGTTTTTTCATTAATTTTGAACTTAGCTTTTCACCAGCTTTAATCTCTCCAACTGCTTTAGTAATTACATTACCTGATAACTTCAAACGTACACGACGGAAAATATCGCCATCAATAATACCAAATTCATCGTCAATATCTTTTTTGATCTTTTCTAAACGCTCAGCGTCAATACTTAATGCTCTAGAATCTTTCTCTACACGATCACGCGTAAAGACTTGAACGTCAATAACAACACCTGATTTAGAAGCGCCAATACGTAATGATGAATCTTTAACGTTATTTGCCTTTTCACCAAAGATGGCTCGTAATAATTTTTCTTCTGGAGAAAGTACAGTTTCGCTCTTAGGTGTCACTTTACCCACTAAAATATCGCCACCCTTAACACGAGCACCAACATAAACCACACCGACTTCATCAAGTTTAGCTAAAGCTGATTCACTAACATTTGGAATATCAGCTGTAATTTCTTCAGGACCTAATTTAGTATCACGAGAATAAGCGGTTAATTCTTCAATGTGAATAGTTGTATAACGATCATCTTGAACAACTTTTTCAGAAATCAAAATTGAATCCTCAAAGTTATAACCATTCCATGGCATAAAGGCAATCTTCATATTTTGACCCAATGCCAACTCACCTAAATCAGTAGAAGGGCCGTCTGCTAATACATCACCTACGGTAATCTTGTCACCAACATTAACCAATGGCTTTTGATTAATACAAGTATTTTGATTTGAACGTGAGTACTTAGTTAGATTGTAAATATCAACACCTAACTCGCCCGCTTTAGCTTGCTTGGAATCAACACGAATAACAATGCGTGATGCATCCACAGCCTCAACCACGCCTCCATGTTTTGCAGTTACACAAACACGGGAATCTGTTGCCACAACACGCTCAATACCCGTACCTACTAACGGCTTTTCAGCACGTAGTGTTGGTACCGCTTGACGCTGCATGTTTGAACCCATAAGTGCACGGTTCGCATCATCGTGCTCAAGAAATGGAATAAGTGAAGCCGCTACAGATGAAATCTGCTTGGAGTCAATATCGATCAACGTTACTTCACTAGAGTCAACCAAGACAAACTCATTTTTATGACGACATGAAATAAGCTCATCTGCCAATTGACCTTTGCTATCAACTGATGCATTCGCCTGTGCAATGGTATGCGCTATTTCATCAATAGCAGATACATAAACAATCTCATCGGTAACCTTGCCATTTTTTACAACTTGATATGGTGTTTCTAAAAAACCATAATCATTGGTTTTAGCATAAACAGCTAACGTGTTAATAAGGCCAATGTTTGGACCTTCAGGCGTTTCAATTGGACACAAACGGCCATAATGTGATGGATGTACATCGCGCACTTCAAAGCCTGCACGCTCACGCGTTAATCCGCCAGGACCTAAAGCTGAAATACGACGCTTATGAGTTACACCTGATAATGGATTTACCTGATCCATAAACTGCGACAATTGCGATGAACCGAAAAATTCCCTAACTGAAGCAGAAACTGGCTTCGAGTTAATCAAATCTTGTGGTGTCAACTCATCGGTTTCCGCTAAATTTAAACCCTCTCTTACTGCTTTTTCAACACGAACCAAGCCAATTCTAAACTGGTTTTCAATCATTTCACCGATCGCCCTAACACGTCGGTTTGCTAGTGTATCAACATCATCAACAGAGTCATTACCATCTTTAATGTTGATTAGCAATTTAATTACATTTAAGATGTCGTCATTTGTCAATACATGTTCGCCGGTTTCAGACTCAATGCCCAAACGACGATTAAGCTTCATACGACCAACTTTTGAAAGGTCGTAACGATCATTTTTAAAGAACAAGTTGTTAAACAACAAGTTTACTGCATCTTCAGTAGCAGGCTCGCCAGGACGCATAACATGATAGATGCTCATGCGCGCTTCAATTTCAGTTTGTGTATCATCTAGACGCAACGTGTCAGAAATATAAGCACCTGTTTCAGATTCGTTAATGTACAAGACATCAAACTTCTTAACCTTATTTGAAACTAAAACTTCTAATACATCCTCAGAAATAACTGTATTGGTTGCAATTAAAATTTCACCGGTTTCCGTATCAACAATATCATTAGAAATAACTTTGTCAATCAATGATTCTAATGGCGCAGTAATTGTCTTAACGCCAGCAGTATCTAAAATTTTTACATGCTTAGCGGTGATACGACGTCCTTTCTCAACAACAATATCTTTACCAGACATAATATCAAATTCAGCAATTGTGCCTCGAAGACGCGATGGTTTAACACCCAAGTCACAAGATTTTGCCTTCATTTTAATTGTTGAGCTTTCAAAGAAAGTATCTAGAATATCGCTGCTAGATAGACCCATCGCTCGCAACAATGTAGTTACCGGAAGCTTGCGACGACGATCAATTCGAACATACAAATGCTCGTGATGATCAAATTCAAAATCCAACCATGAGCCACGGTAAGGAATCACGCGAGAAGAGAATAAAATCTTGCCTGATGAGTGAGTTTTACCCTTGTCATGCTCAAAAATAACACCTGGAGATCTATGTAATTGAGAAACGACAACACGCTCAGTACCATTAATAACAAACGTACCTGTGTCGGTCATTAATGGTAATTGACCTAAATAAACATCTTCTTCGATGATTTGTTTAACTTTACGTTTTTTCTTTAACGTCGAGCCATTTTTATCAAACAATACTAGGTTAAGCTTAACGCGCAATGTAGAAGCAAAAGTCACGCCACGTAACTTACACTCTTCTACGTTAAACTTAGGCTCTTGTAATTCATAATCTACGTACTCAATTTCGGCATAGCCGTTAACTGCAGTAATTGGAAAAACAGATTGAAACACTGAATGCAAACCAACATCTTCTTTGCTGTCATTGCCAGCTTGAATAAAGCTGTTAAAAGAATCAATTTGAATAGCTAGCAAGTCTGGCTCTTGCAAGATTGATGCTCTTGAGCCAAAATTATTTCTAATGCGCTTTTTTTCCGTAAATGAATAAGCCATAAATACCTCGTATTAGTCGATCTAATTCGTTTAAGAAGAATACTTCTTAAAATAAAACCAACCTATTGCTTTTTTTAAACAAGTAATAGGTTGAAATAACACTCAATAAAGAGTGCTAATGCAATAAACACCAAAATCCCCTAATGGGGATTTTGGGTTTTTACGCTGAACTAATTATTTAAGTTCTACGCTAGCACCAGCCTCTTCAAGCTGCTTTTTAATATCTTCTGCTTCTGCTTTAGATGCGCCTTCTTTGACTGATGCAGGAACTGCTTCAACCATGTCTTTAGCTTCCTTAAGACCTAAACCAGTGATACCACGAACTGCTTTAATAACAGCAACTTTCTTATCACCGAATGATGTCATTACAACATCAAATTCATCTTTCTCAGCTGCCGCTTCACCACCAGCATCGCCAGCGCCTGCTGCAGGTGCTGCTGCTACTGCAGCTGCACTTACACCAAATTTCTCTTCCATTGCTGATACTAGTTCAACAACATCCATTACAGACATGTCTGCAATTGCATTTAAAATATCTTCATTTGATAATGCCATGATATTTACTCCTTTTTTATATTATTTTTTTATTATTTTTGTTGCGCTACTGCAGACACGACGCGAGTTACTTTAGTTGGAACTTCGTTTAAAGTTCTAGCTAGTTTCTCAACTGGTGCTAGCATTAATGCCATAACTGTACTAATTGCTTGATCTTTAGTTGGAAGGTCTGCAATACGCTTAAGCTGATCTGCATCTACAAATTCACCTGAAACGCCCAAACCTTTAACGACTAAATCTTCATTGTCTTTTGAAAAGTCTTTGAAGACACGTGCAACTGCGCCTGGATCTTCCTGAGAAAATCCTAGGATTACCGGGCCACTAAGAACGGGTAATACACATTCACATGTTGTTTCGTTAAATGCTAATTTTGCTAATGAATTCTTTACAACACGTAAAGAAACATCTGCATCCAAAGCACTTGCACGAAGCATTGTCATTTGTTCAACTGTCAATCCGCGATATTCAGCTACGCCTACAGAAATTGCATCATTTGCTAATGCATTAACTTGTTCGACAACAACTTTTTTTGCTTCAAGATTTAGAGCCATTTGCCTCTCCTGAACAGTTTAAAAAAGAAAGCTATATTATTATAACTTTCGCCACAGAGCACTTGCGCACCCTCTACATAGGCCAACTGTGTTACCAGCTATTTATGTAAAAATTCCAGGAGGAAAGTCTACACCTATGGTCTTTGAGGAACGCAAGGTAACCACCCTGCGACCCAAAGAATTCTTTTTTGCTAAACGTTAAATATCTAATGTATTTAAATCAATAGCAACACCTGCACCCATCGTTGATGAAATGCTTAATTTTTTAAAGTAAACGCCTTTAGCAGAACTTGGCTTAGCTTTTTTCAGCGCTTCCATTAATGCGGCGATATTTTCAGCTAGTGCTTTCACATCAAAAGATGCTTTACCAATACCTGCGTGAACAATAGCAGCTTTATCCGTTCGGTAACGCACCTGACCTGCTTTAGCATTATTAACTGCAGTTGCAACATCTGGCGTTACTGTGCCAACCTTAGGGTTAGGCATTAAACCACGAGGACCTAAAACTTGACCTAGTCGACCAACTACACCCATTGCATCAGGTGAAGCAATAACAACGTCGTAATTTAAGTCGCCATCTTGCATTGATTTCATTAAATCTTCCATACCAACTATATCAGCACCTGCTGCTTCTGCCTTTGCAACATTGTCGCCTTGCGTAAATACAGCAACACGTACTGTTTTACCTGTGCCATTTGGCAATACAACTGCACCACGAACATTTTGGTCAGATTTTTTAGCATCAACACCAAGGTTAACACTAACATCGATTGACTCATCAAATTTTGAAGTCGCGCATTCTTTAATAAGTGCTAAGGCATCTTCAATTGCGTATCGCTTACCATTTTCAACTTTAGCAGCAATTTCTTTTTGTTTTTTTGTTAAGTTAGCCATCTGATTAACCCTCCACTTCGATACCCATAGAACGGGCAGTACCAGCAATAATAGTAACCGCTGCTTCTAAGTCATTCGCATTAAGATCTTTCATTTTGATCGTTGCAATCTCTTCTAGTTGTGCGCGTGTAATCTTGCCAACTTTATCGGTATGAGGAACACTCGAACCTTTAGCAATACCAGTCGTTTTAAGAATTAACAATGCAGCTGGGGGTGTTTTAGTAACAAATGTAAAGCTACGATCGTTATAAACCGTAATAATTACAGGTACTTTCATACCTTTGTCAATTTCTTGAGTTTTGGCATTAAATGCTTTACAAAACTCCATAATGTTTACACCATGCTGACCTAGTGCAGGACCAACTGGAGGTGAAGGATTAGCTTCTTGTGCAGGCACCTGAAGCTTAATATATGATTCAATTTTCTTAGCCATTTTACTTCCTTGAGGGGTTTCCTCGTATGGGTACAAGCGCCTATTAAGCTCCCCGTTTAAAACACGACATCTGTCGCTCTATATTTATGTTTTTTCTACTTGTGAGAATTCCAACTCAACTGAAGTGGTACGACCGAAAATTAACACTTCCACTTTAAGAATACTCTTGTCATAATCAACCGCTTCAATAACACCATTAAATTCATTAAACGGCCCATCAATCACCAGTATTTCTTCACCAGGTTGGTAAGCAACCTTAGGTTTAGGCTTATCCGCACCCTCTTGAACACGCGCCATAATGCGATCAGCTTCACGCTGTGTAATTGGAGAAGGCTTGCCTGAAGATCCACCAATAAAGCCGATAACGTTATTAGTATTTTTAACCAATAACCAACTTGGCTCAGTAAGTTCCATGCTAACCAACATGTAGCCTGGGAAAAACTTTCGCTCTGCAGTCTTTTTCTGGCCATCTTTAAGTTCAACAACTTGCTCAGTTGGGACCATTACTTCACCAATCAGATCTTCTAAACCTTCTCTAGCAACAGCATCTTCGATTGCAGTTTTAACTTTGGCTTCATATCCGCTTCTAGCATGAAGTACGTACCATCTTTTAGACATTTATAACTCTCTTAATTTGTTAATAGCTGAACCATCCATGAGAAGAATGCATCAACTATCCACAAGAAAATAGCAACAATCACAACTGCAACCATAATCATGCCTGTCGTCTTAACAGTTTCATCACGTGTCGGCCATACAACCTTACGTAATTCAATTTTGGTTTCTTTAGTGAACGCTGCTAAACGTTTACCTTGAGGTGTCTTGAAAAAAATCAAGCTTGCAATTACCAATCCCGCTAACAAAACTAACACTTTGTATAATGTTGTTGTTAGTGCCAATGGATCTAAATAAAACACAACAAGAGATCCTATCACAACAAGGATTGATAAATACATTCCTAGTGATGATTCTTTTGTTTGACTTTCTATTGTTTTACTCACATTACACCTTTTAACATGGCAGGCGAGGAGGGACTCGAACCCCCAACCAACGGTTTTGGAAACCGCCACTCTACCAGTTGAGCCACTCGCCTATAAACTTTAAAGGCTCGGACCTAAGCCCGAGCCAAATTCTTCTTAGGTTTTCTTAAGCTTTTCGCTTAAAAATTAATCCGTAACCTTAGAAACAACACCCGCACCTACTGTACGGCCACCTTCTCTAATTGCGAATCTTAAACCATCTTCCATAGCGATTGGTGATAATAGCTCTACGTCCATTTTCACATTGTCAC